>Ga0272440_1003565_pt1 | contig 11553 bp, 6 predicted proteins | sample SSMMMBAug17_FD_192440 | JGI IMG/M metagenome (GOLD analysis project Ga0272440, IMG submission 192440) | Marine sediment archaeal communities from Little Sippewissett salt marsh, Falmouth, MA, United States - SSM-MMB-Aug17 | ecosystem: Environmental > Aquatic > Marine > Wetlands > Sediment ... | reverse complement strand
AATATTACATTTTGCTTTGGACACAAAAAGTGTTTTTGTTAAACTTTCTGAACCAGCAAGACACGAATTACCATTCCATCTTGCTTTTAAAATCCATTCACCTGATATGTCTATTTCATCACAATCAGTTTCATAATTAAATTCGCCATTCTCTTGTAGACTTGCTTGCTGGCTCATTGTAGATGCTCCATATGGATTAATAAAATCAATAAAAATTTTTTCTCCATAAATTTTATCAGCCGGGATTATTAAACCTTTTATTGTAGCTGTTTGACCAACAATAATTCTATCATTTGTCAGGTTAAAAGTTATTGCAGAATCTTTCTTCCCATAGGAAAAATTAATAGTTTTTGTATCTGTATTACCTGCAAAGTCTTTTACAATAGCAGTCAATGTATAAAACATATTATTTTCCCATTTAACTGTTGAGGTATTAATTTCTGAGCTTTGTTCTGTTTTAGGAAAGATATAATAATTTTTTATGTGATTCCAGATTTCAATACCATCCTTGTTTTTAATACTTAATTTTACTACAAAATTTCCTGAACGTTCTACAACTGTATAAGAAATATTGTTTAAATAATCAAGACAGTTTACTTCTTCAGGAAGTATTGTGTTAAGATTTGTAATAGCAATTTTAGGTTTTGTAGAATCAACATAAACATTTTTCATATGATTTAAATTACTTATTAATGGAAGACTTATTTCAACACTTTCTCCATGTTTATTTATTAAGGCTGCTCCATTTTCAAGGTTTAATGAAACTACCTCCAGATCACGTGAAAATTCATCTTGTTCAACAATATATATTCCAGCAGCAGTATAAGAAGATGAAAATGGTGATATTAAAACTTTATTTCCTGTATCAAAATTCATTTCCAGGTTACCTGTAAGCGTAACAGGCTCTTTAAAAATCAGGGAAATTGGAATTTTTGAACCTAATGAATAGCTATATGAATCGCTTTTAGTGGTTATATAATGAATAATTGATATATCCTGATCTATAAGAGGATGATAAGTGGTATTTGACCAGATGGTATTTTTTTTATCTATAAAATCTTTCATAAGCTCTGAGCTTGTATATAAATTAGTGTTATCAAAATTAATAAATTGTAAATTTGATAAATTGACAAACTCAACTGGAATATCTTCGTTAATCTCATTATTGGATAAATCCAAAAAAGCCAGATTTTCTAAACCAATAATTACAAGGGGAAAATTGCTTATATTATTATTTTCTAATGATATTTTTTTAAGATTAATACAATTGCTAATATTTCGTGGTAAGCTGTCTTGTAATTTATTATTTGATAAATCCAAAAATTTTATATTAATTAAATTCCCTATTTCTTGAGGTATTTCAGTTAAGTCGCATCCACTGAGGTTTAAATTAATAAGATTTGTTAATGTTCCAATATCTGATGAAATAGAGGATATCTTATTATTAGATAAATCAAGAGAAGTTACATTTATATATGATTTAATGCCAGAGTTAATAGTCAAATCATCACTAATTGCATCAGATAAATTTATTTCATTTAGTATTGAAATCTGTCCAAGATGGTAAGGTATATTTTTTAGCTTGTTATTTGAGATATTTATTTGTTTTAAACTAATTAGATTTGTATAACTATATGGAATTTCTTCAATTAAATTAATGGAAATATTCAAATTTTGTAAATCTGATAATTTTGATAAATCATCTGAAAGAGTTCTTATTCTGTTTGTTTGTAGATTCAGATCAATTAACTGAAGATAATTTGGTTCAATTGTAATAGTATCAATTAAATTGTTAGATAAATCTAAAAATTGTAAATTATAAAAAGAATCATTGTTTATTGTAAATGATTTTAATAAATTGTCATTTAAGTATAATTCTTTTAATTGGTTAAGACCTTTAAAAGAATCAGAAGTAAAAGTCTCTAACATATTATTATATAGATAAAGATATCTAAGGTTCATATTTTCAAATCCAGCTGGTAAAGAAGCTATTTGATTTGAGTGCAAATCAAGATAATTAAGGCTCGATAGAGAAGGAAATGTTACTGGTAACGACTTAAGATTATTGTTATAAAGGTACAGATAATTAAGTTTATTTAAATTTGAAATATCATCAGGTAGTTTTTCTAATTGATTACCAGAAAGAGCTAATGTATAAAGTAAATTACAATTTCCAATTGATTCAGGTAATTCTGTCAGCTTATTATTATATAAATATAATATTAACAGGTTTTTTAAGTTACCAATGGAAACAGGCAGAGACTCTAATTCATTATCCCCTAATAAAAGTCGTGTCAGACTTGTCAGGTTCATAATACAATCTGGAATTGATTTTAACTTATTGTTTGAATAATCCAAATATTCGAGTTTAATTAAATTCTTAAAAGAATCTGGTAATGACTTTAATTCATTATTAGATAAATAAAGCTTGGTTAAATATTTTAAATTTCCAATAGATTCAGGCAGTTCATTTAAACCTTTATTGTATAGAGATAAAACATCAACCTGACCAGAGTCATCACATACAACACGTTCAGAATCACATCCTTCAGTTATTTCTAATTCCATTAGTGCGATAGTTTCACCATTTAATGAATTATTACCTGATAAAGTAATCGTTTTAATATTTTTTAATTTAGAAATACATTCAGGAATTGATGACAATTTATTATTAGCTAATGTTAGATGTTCTAATCTATCAAAATCACATATAAATTCAGGAATTGATACAATAAAATTTTTATGAAGATTTAAGTTTCGTAATATATCTAAATTTTTAATTGAGTCCGAAATCGAAGTTAATTTATTACTGGAAAAATCTAAAGAAGATATAAGATTTAAATTTTCTATCTCCTGTGGAATTGAGCTTAATTGGTTTCCTGATACATTAAGTGTAGTAAGATTATGTAAATTTATCAATGATTTTGGTAAAGATTCAATTTTAATGTTGCTTTCAGTGTTGCTTAAAAATAAATGAGTAAGATTAGATAAATTACAAATAAATTCTGGAATTGACGTTAATTGATTATTAGATAAATCTAAATGAGTAAGATTAGATAGATTTCGAATAGATTCTGGAATTGATGTTAATTGATTATTAGATAAATTTAAATAAGTAAGTTGGGTTAAACTCCATATAATTTCAGGAATTGAAGCTAATTCCTTGAAATCTAAAAATTGATTATTAGATAAATCTAAATGAGTAAGATTAGATAGATTTCGAATAGATTCTGGAATTGATGTTAATTGATTATTAGATAAATTTAAATAAGTAAGTTGGGTTAAACTCCATATAATTTCAGGAATTGAAGCTAATTCCTTGAAATCTAAATAAAGCTTAGATAATTTAGGAAGTTTACTTATACTATCTATAGGTTCAGATAGTAACTTTATATTTGATTTTCGAAACGAAAGTACAGTAACGTGTCCATTATCGCACTCAACTTCATCTTTATTTTCACAAGAGCCAGAAAGTCCAAGATCAATTAATGCATTTTTTTCAATTTCTGGTATTTCTGCATAAAGATTACAGGTTAATACGAAATAAAATATTATGAATAATAAAATGTGAATACATAAGTCAATTTTTAAATTTTTTTGCATAATACAATCCTTTATTTGTTTATTATTATATAAAATATAAGACAATTTTTTAATACCTTTTTTTAATGTAAAATATATTTTTGGTAATATACTTTGCAATCAGGATTAATTTCTAAATAATTTTTACAAGCATTAGCTTGTGTTAAAGAAATGTCTCTTAGTTTTTGTAATTTTTCTTTGGAATTATCATAGTATTTATTATATAGGTTTATTTCAGGAGACTTGCCATTTACAATATCTTTATAATTATTTCTGGTGAATAATAACATCATTTTAAATGTTTCAAAATATTCCATTGCTGTTTTTAAAACTTGTCTATTTACTAATTCATTATTTATATTAATAATGTTTACTATACATTTTAAAGCTTTATAATCATTAATATATTGTTTATTTTTATCGATGAATAAAGATAGTTCATTATATCCATTGTTTAGCTTTAGGAGCTTAGTTTGTGCTAACTCAATAATTTCTAATGCTTTAGGAATTTGAAGCTCACTGCTAATATCTATCTGATTAAGTTTGTTTAGCTCTAATTTCAATTTTTGAATTTGAAAATTTTTAAAAATTTCTGTTAACTGTACATTTTTTGGATGATTATAAATGAGATAAATATTTATTATGCAACTAAAACATATGCTAAATAAAAAGGTAATAATTCCAGAAATAAGTGATGCCTTTGATACTTTAATTTGCTTAATAATAATAATAATTAAATCTCTGCTAAAAAAATATATTAATAATATAATAAATGATTCAATTAAACATAATATAGATTCTTCAGGTAGGGAACGTAACTTATTATTTAAAAAGCTGTAAACAAATGAATTAATAGCAAAAACAATAACCCATCCCCAGCCCAAACCAATATTGGAAAGTTTAGAATTTTTTTTTTCCATATTTTTTATACTTTCTATAGAAATTTTGTAGTCCATAACAGGTACAGATTTAGTAAAAAAATCAGTAATATACTATCTTTTTTATATTATTATCCTTTGTATCAAACATAATATTTGAATGAATATAAATATTATTTCCTGCAAGTGTTTTGAAATTAGGGCCACTTATCATTTCATTTGTCAATATCAAATTACTATCTGGTTTAACTTCAACATATATAGCTATATCATCTAGAAATAAGGCTTGAAATTTTTCTCCATCATAGTATATGGCAGTACTATTTGCTATACCTGATTCATTTAAATTAATAGTTTTATTAATATCAATCAATTTATTATTTTTTTCAAAATCAGATCCTATTTTAACTGGAGAAAGGCTTAAAAGTTTATTAAAGTTTATTTCCTTAATTTCTGAAATTTGTGCAATATCTTCATTCATATTCTTTTTAATAATACTATTATACTTATCTAATGGATTTTTTTTGTAGTATGTAAACCAATATTGTTTTGCTTTTTTCTTTTCATTATTTTCAAAAAATAATCGGCCTAAATTATATAATATAGTCTTATTGTTGTGATTATTTACATTTTTTATCAACATGTTAGCAGCTATTGCAAATCCATTAGATTTATTAGAAGAGCTGTCGCAATTGTTTTTATCACTTAGATATTGTGCAATGGCAAGATTGTTATATATCATATCCATTTCTAAAGGTGAACAATTTAACTCTTTTTTTTGTTCCAGTGATATTATTTCTTCCAGAAGATATTTTGCTTTTTTGTATTTAATACAATTTTTGCTTAAAATGTATGCAGAAGATAGATTTATTTTAGAAAAAATATATGAAGTATCCTTTTTACAGGCTTCTTCAAGGTAAGTTATACTTTCATTAATTATTTTATTAAATTGTTTTTCATTGTAATTTCTTTTTTTAATAAATTTTTCAGCTCTTGTATTAATATCAAGTAATGCAGCTAATTGAAATCTATAAGCATCCATTTCATTATACTGTGCAAGTAGATTTAAAGCTTTATAAAAGTTAATAATCCCTATATTGTTCAAGACCTCTCTGGATGGAAAATTTTTTAAAAAAGATTTAAAAAAATCAAGAGCATCATCATATCTTTGAGCTTGATAAAGTCTTGCACCAATATTAAAAAGAAGAATGTCTTTATTCATTTTATCAATTAATCTTAATAATAATAATTTTCGTTTTTCAGGATCCGGGTGTGTATCACTATCTTTGTACATAGAACTGCTTTGTTTAACCCATTTTTCAACAAAATTTTTATTTGCTCCAGCAATTTGTTTTGGATCATAGCCTGCCATTGAAGAATAAAGCAGGCCGTAATAATCGGCTTTATATTCCATTTGATAATTATTATAAGGAACAAATGAATTTTCTGGTGAGATACTATTTTCCCAAAAATTTTTTGTAGATTTTGACCAAAAATCATCATTAGCAAGATGAGCCATTTCATGGCCAAAAATAAAGGCAAGTCTGGAATTACCAGTATCATAGCTAACATTATTAAAACAAAAATTTATAGCTTCTTGAGTTATTCGAATTGTGCCATCTTCCTTAACTTTAGCCCATACACCAGCTTTATTTATAATTTTTAATTTTGGATATCGATTATATCTTTTATCTGCGGCTTCCAAAACTCTTTTAAAAATTTCTTCAGCTCTAATAATATTTTTTTGGTTAATTTGCTGGGCTTTAGAGTTTGTAATACATATGTTTAAAAATACAATATACATACAACTAACTAAAACTATTATTGGTTTGTTCATAATTAAAAAAAGACCTTTGTATTTAAGATTAATTAAAATCAATATATAAAACAAATCATAAAAATTATGACTTCAAACTTTAAATAAAAAAAATTAAAATATCAAATAAAAATTAATTCTACTTGGTATACTGAAAAATAATCTATTGTTTTATATTGAAAAGCAAAAAATTATTTGAAACTTGATATGTTTTATATTTCAGATTTTTAAATATTAGTCTACCAAAGTAGAATTAAAAAATTAATTAATTCGTATTTTTACAAGAATTCTGTAAAAAAAAATTATTATCAACACCTGTTATATGAAATTCTGTCTAATAAAAACAAGATGACTAAAAATAATATATCAACAACAAATGTAATTGTAATTTTTATATGATTTATTATTTATTTAGTAAATATTGATATTCTTGTAAATAATCTTTGTTATTATTAAAAAAATTATAAAGGTGGTCAAAATGATAATTTATGGAACATGCAGCAAGACAATTGCAGGAAAAAAGAAATATGAAGGCTACAATTGTCCGAATTGCGATAATACCCAATGGGAAACATTTGGTACTATGAAATATTTTGATATATATTGGATTCCAATTTTTCTTATATCACGACTTGCAATCATTAGATGTACTAACTGTAAGGCAACTTTTTATGAATATGATAAAAAATTTCCAAAAGAAATAGCCGGACAAATCAAATCTTCAATTTTTAATTTGAAAAATACTATCCCTAAGTTTACAGGACTTATTATTATTGCCTCTTTAATAATTTGGGCTAGCATTCAGTCAAATATCAAAGATGAAAAAGAATATGTTTATCTCGAAAATCCTATGATAGGAGATTTTTATGTAGTGAAACATAGAAAAGCGTTACAAAATGGAGGTTCCGAATATAGGTTTAGAATAATGAAAGTTAAATCTGTATCTAAAGATATTGTCGAACTGATTGGAAGCAGATGCACTTATAGTATGATGATAGGGCCAAGAGATGATATCAAGAGCGGCAAGGCTGATAATGATAATTACTATATTGATGAAACTATTAATATCCAGAGATCTGGACTTAAACAAATGAAAAAAATTGGTACGATATACTCAGTAGAAAGGCAATCTGAAAATAAAGACACAAAAGAAAATTTTTATCTTACTAAGCCTATGGTAAATGATTTTTATATAGTAAATCTTTCGAAAATGTTCAAGAACGTAGATTCTAAATGCAATTATAGCATAATGAGGGTAAGGTTAGTATCGAAAAATGCAGTCGAACTGATAATAAGTAAAATCAAATACAATTTGCCTACAGGATCACTCAAAGATATAATTAGCGGCGAGGCGAATAAAGATAGTTACTATACAAAAAAAACTATACAAATATTGATTTCCGGTCTCATTAAGTTGAAAGAATATGGTGTGATATGCTCAGTAGAAAGACAATCTGAAATCAATAATTAACTCAATTTTCTGAGTTAGTCTAAAAAGTGTACTGCCAAATCAATGGCAAATAATCTATTTGTATTTTGTTCATCCCATAATTATTAATCACTTACTTCCATTTAGTCAGTTATGTATAAAAAAAAATAATTATTTTCAACACCTTTTTTGAGTAATTATGTCTAAATAAAAATACAATTACTAAGCCTGGAATATAGAGATGAAATAAAAAATATGAGGTGGCGGGATAACCTCAAATGGAAAGCTCATAATTGGAATTGGTCTTTTGTTGAATTGACATCATATGAAGATTTAGGGTGCAACACAAAAAAGTTGCACTTTATTTCATTTAAAGATTTGAGTGCATTTTTTAGCCCTGAAAGGGCGTAATATACCAGCCCAGGGCAACGCCCTGGGTCAGAACATTTCAAGGTTTTGAGCCCTGAAAGGGCGTAACATAAAATAACAATAATAAAAGGTAGTCCATTTATGTAACGCCCTTACAGGGCTAAAAATTCTTTTTTATATTTTCCCAGGGCGCTGCCCTGGGCTGGTATGTTACGCCCTTTCAGGGCTAAGAAATTAGTGCAACTTTTTTGTGTTGCACCCGAAGATTTATACAAAGAAGGGAAGAATCTGAATCATTGCGTAAATACATATGCAAATAAATGTTTTGAAGGATCTTCGACAATTGTTTCACTACGTTATAACGATAAGTACCGCGTTACTATAGAAATTAACCCTCGGACAATGTATATTGTACAGGTTAAAGGTCGATTTAATAGACAAGCAAATAGTCAAGAGCAACGAGTCATTTCTCAATGGGCGAAGAAATTTTTAATGAATTTTTAATGAATTTGTAATGATTATTAAAATAATGCCTCGTAAAAATTCATTTTTACGAGGCATTATTTTATTCTGGACTATAATATTCTATAATACTATCAACGTATTGAACAATATTTTTGCATTGTTTTTTATCAATGCTTTGTGAACCTGATGTCTTTATTATAGTTTTTATCTTAAGAAAATTTTTATTTATTATATTTTTTTCGTTTTGATTAATTTGTAATTTATTTAAATTATTTTCAATCTTTTCTAAAATTAATAATTGTTTATTTAAAAATGAATTTGAAATATCGCCACATTTTATACAAACATTTTTAAATATATAAATCCACTTACCAAGCCAAAAATATATTGCCCAGTCAGTTTCCTCCCAATTTTTAACTTTACTTTTTAAAGTTAAAAAATCAGGCATGCTTTCTTGCTGCTCTGTTTTAAAAAATTGCCTTCCTGACCACAGGCCTGATGCAAATGCAATTGAACTATTGGAATATTCAATGGTGCTCGCACCAAAAGAATTTTTTTCCCATAAAAAATGTCTTTTATCATTGATAGCTAAATTTTTTTCAACTGCTGTATAATAAGTATCATTAATCATATAAGAAATTTTTTGCGGCCAGAACATCAAAAAGACAATACATATTGATATTACAGAACTTAATTGAAATATTTTCTTTTTTTGAGTAATTATATTAAAAAAAGAAAGAGAAATAATACTTGCAAGTATAAAATTCATGGGAACAGGCACGCTTGATTTTATATTTGAAATGCTATAACATAATAAAGTAATTAATATACTGATAGGAAAAATATATTTTATAAAAAAAATTAAATTTATTTTTTTAATTATATTTTTTAAATAATTTGGAATATAATTTATTAAAGATTCTTCTAAAACCGGACTTGATAACCATTCCTGATAACAGACAGGGCATGTTTCCAAATGAGCCAGAATAGATTGTTTTTTTTCTTCATTAATACAATTTGATAAAAATAATGCCATGTCTTCCGCTGGCGGACATGGAGTTACATCATTTTTTTGCGACGATAACGCAAGCAAAGCTAACTTTCTGTCATCATTTAATATTTTTTTTAACTTAATATCTGACATTTTTACTCCAATCTAATTTTAATTCATCGGGTATTGGGTATTATTTTTTTTATGGTTAATTAATTAATAATAATAATTCATAAAAAGAGTTCTCCCCTGTTTAATGAAGACAGAAATAACATCAAAAAGTTTCGATTTTTTTTTATATTAAATGATCTTTTAGGGAATCACCTAAAATTATTCTTAGCTTTTGCAACAAACGACGATTTTGCCCTGATGCCTGATTCTTATTCCATCCTAATTTTTTTCCAGCAGCAGCAACACTCAAGCCATCCTGATAAATCATTTTAAGTAATAATCGCTGCTGTGTAGAAGGATTAAAATTTTTTCTTATATTATCTCTTAACAAGTTAATATGACTATTATTTTTACAGGAAGTCTCTGAATTATCAGATACTATTTCTAATAAAATTTTTATACGTTCAAAGCGAATAATTTCTTTTTCAGGTGTTGTGTTATCAGGATCAGCAAACTGTTCATCTTCAGGTAAACTTTTATTTTCTTTTGATTTACCACAATCAGGATATTTAAAACGTACTAAATCAATTGCTTCATTTAAAATTTTAGTGCTCCTTTTATAAGTATTAGAAACTTTTAAATATTCTATTGTATCTTTTTCCGACCATTTATACCAGCATAAAAATTTATAAACTAAAATCCATAAAAAATTATTTTGTTCTTTAAGCCATTTTGGAAAAAAAAGTTTTTTATTTTTTTTTTCAAAAAATCTACAGATTAAAAATCTTATTAAAGCATTAAAGTAAGTTTTCGGACTGGCACCTTTTTGGGGATCATAAAGCATCAGACGCCTCATATTGTCCTCTACTAATTTTTCTGAAACAAAAGATAATGCTTCCTCATAAGCCTCTTGATCATCAAATATCTTTTTATGAACAGCTTTTTTTAATAGATCGTAATTATCTGATATAAATTTTTCCCAAAATTCTTTTGTTGTATTGTTCATTAAATAATACAGATCCCCCAATATTATTATTATTATTATTATTTATTTAAATTAAACTTCATTAGCCATTATGTTGCAACATCATTCAAGTTTATAAATAACAAATTAGCATTCAAAAATAAATAGTTTTATAATTTTTTTTTATTAGTTAGATTTGGGTGCAACACAAAAAAGTTGGAGATTTTTTTCTTAGCCCCGATAGGGGCGAAAGCATGTAGCCTGGGGTTTTAACCTAATGCCGTTGACTTAAGAGTTGGAGTCCCAAATCTTTAGATTTGGGAGTGAAAATCTATACCAAAATATGTATTTGTTTATGTAATAATCAGTATTATTACACACCCAAATCTAAAGATTTGGGACTCCATTCCTTAAGTCAACAGCATTGGGGTTTTAACCACAGGTATTTATAAAAAAATTTTTAAGCCCCAATTTTTGAAAAAAAATGATTTTTTTAAAGTTACCACACCAGATTGTAGTGATTCCAATCATCTTTTCTGGCAAATATAAGCTAAAATATTTTAATATAATATTGAATATGATTAAGGAGGTTTGATTATGAAAGATATTAAAATTAGGTAGTGCACCAGATGGGGTGCAACACAAAAAAGTTGGAGAATTTATTTCCAGTTTGTAGTTCCGCCTTTAGGCGGTTTGAGCTGAAACCAATGATTAAAAATTTGGTGAGAAATTAATTCAGTTTATCGAGCATTTTTGAGCTAATTGTTTATTTTTCTGCATTCTGTTAAAACCGCCTAAAGGCGGAACTACAAACTGGGCTTTGGCTATTTATAAAATTTACCTCTAATCACAGTGTTATAAATAGAATAAAAATTCAATTTATTTATTTTTCGACCTAAGGTGATTTCCGGAAAAGAATTTACCAAGATCGAATTCCCCCCTTGAGGG
>Ga0272440_1003564_pt1 | contig 11556 bp, 9 predicted proteins | sample SSMMMBAug17_FD_192440 | JGI IMG/M metagenome (GOLD analysis project Ga0272440, IMG submission 192440) | Marine sediment archaeal communities from Little Sippewissett salt marsh, Falmouth, MA, United States - SSM-MMB-Aug17 | ecosystem: Environmental > Aquatic > Marine > Wetlands > Sediment ... | reverse complement strand
ATTGAAAATTAATATATATTATTGAATAATCGATATTATTATTGGGGAAAAATGCATAATAACCAACCACTTTTATTGATGAAATCGAATCATTGCTTTGATCTGAAAAGTGCGTTTATGAATTACACATCGAATAAATAAAGAAACATCAGCTTTTTTTGCATCTGTAATTTCTGATACTGAACGTGTTTTGCAATCAGGTTATATTTTGTTTGCAATGAATGTCTTAGACTAGCAGTGGCTATCTGATTCCAGCAATTTGATAATATGTATCAGCATTCTTGTCGTGCTTCTGGTGGCTTCTAAAAATGGATTCCAGGCGCTGGTCAATTAATTAAGCGATCATAAATTTTCGGGTAGATCGTAGTAAATTTTTTTGTTATTCGTCTGGTTGGTCGAACCTTATGTTCGCCCGCCGGACAAAAACCGGCATAAAACCTATGTTCGAAAATGAATTTGAAACGATTGCCTCGGACATAGGTTCACAAACGATTGTTGTTCGTCGGGCGAACATAAGGTTCGCCCCTACATTGGTTTCGGACATTGGCTGGATTTCGATTACTACGATCTACCCGAAAACTTATGATCGCTTACTTATTGGAGTATCCTATATTCAGCCATTGTTGAGGGCATATTTGCGGGAAAATTCTTATCTGACTTTATGCAAATGCCCTATGAATGGCATCTGTCCCAAAATTCAGCAGTTTTAATTCTTGTCACAGCTAACTGGAGAAGATTTATATTCTTGATGGAACGATCGCTGAGAATATCGCATTTGAAATGGATAAAAAGAATATTGATACCAATCAAGTTTTGAAATGTTGTTACATAGCGGCAATGGACAATTTTTTGTATGAATTGCCTTTGGTATTGATTCATATATTGGAGAACGCGGTTTTCGTTTATCAGGAGGTCAACGTCAGCGGGTTTCTATCGCAAGAGCATAGTATCAGCAACCAGAATTACTGATTTTTGATGAAGCAACCAGCGCTTGAGCAGGAAGATTTAACGAAGAAGTTTTAAGGCTCTCAAAACAAAGAATTAGATAAGATCCATTAAGTATAACTTACTTGAGAAGCAGACGATAATAATTGTTGCACATCAATTGACTACTGAGAAATTTTGTGATATATGAAGTTAATCTGAGTGAATTGAGACAAATGTTTGAAATGTAGATATTTTTAGCATCCTTCATATTTGCTGAAAAGTCTTAACTACTTTTCAGCAAATATGAAGGATGCTAAAAAAAGGATTAAAAATAATTAATAGGGTGACTAACTTTGAAGATATTGCTGATAGACCCACCTTTTTATCGAATTTTCAATATGTATAATCGATACTTTCCTTATGGATTGGTAAGCATAGCTACGTTTCTTAAAGAGAATGGCTTTCCTGAAGTTCAGGTTTACGATGCAGATTATAATGAGCATCCTGAAAATATTGACTATTCCAGACTATCTTTTGCTTATCAAAAATATCTTGGCTCCTTTAAGGAATGCAAACATCCAGTATGGACAGAAGTTGAAAACACAATAATTGATTATAAGCCTGAATTAATTGGTATCAGTATATGGACGACATTTGCAGCTTCATCATTTTACACAGCTCAAATAGCTAAGAAAATTTATCCTAAAGTTCCAGTAGTATTAGGTGGACCGCATGCAACAGTTCGTGCAACTGAAATACTGGATATATGCCCTCATGTAGATTTTGTGATTCAGGGAGAAAGTGAGCAAAGCCTGACAGATTTAGCAAATTCTCTAAAAATGAATCATCAACTTGATAATATAAAAGGGCTTGTGTATCGTGCTGATAGTAAAATTATAAGCAATTCTCCCGGTAAAGAAACGTTAAACTTGAATCTTTTTCCATTTCCAGATCGAAGTCTTCTTATTAATGAGTCTAGTTATAATTCCGAGGATATGGGGTTGATGATGACATCACGAGGCTGTCCTTTTGCTTGTACATATTGTGCAACTACAACCAACAGAGTTAGTTTTCGTACTTCAGATCATATCATTTCTGAAATTCAATTTGTTAAAGAAAAATATGGTACTGTTCAGTTTACGTTTAAGGATGACTCATTTACTGTGAACACTAAGAGAGTTGAACTGTTCTGTAATGCATTAATTTCAAACTGCATTAATATAAATTGGGAATGTAATACCCGAGTTAATCTGATAAATGAAGAGCTTTTACAACTAATGAAAAAAGCTGGATGTAACTTTATTAAAGTGGGTGTTGAAAGCGGCTCACGATCCATATTGAAATCAATGAATAAAGGCATTACTCTTGAACAAATATTTAAAGCAGCAAAGTTGTTTCGTAAGCTAGGTGTCCATTGGACTGCTTACTTTATGATTGGCGTACCAGGAGAGACGCAATATGATATAACACAAACTATTGAGTTTATGAAAACAATTCGTCCGGATTTTATTAGCATTGGTGTATATGAACCTTTTCCAGGAACAGTCATGTTTGATAAAGGTATAAAACGTGGATTATTCAAAAACTACATGACATTGAAAGATTTTTTTGAAACACTTCCCAATCATTATTATAAAGTAGATCCACAAATACAGACAGACCTTATTCCCATTGATCAGTTCATTCAGCTGGAAGATAATTTGAAGACATTTGTTCACAAGTATAATCGAAATTTTTTGCGAATACTAAAGATGGGTAAAGCTAGGTCAAAAGTATATTTGAATAATCCTAGAATTCTGTGGGAAGATTTTAATAAATTTTTGAGCTATTAATACAGGATTTATAATGGATTTCGATAAGGCCTATACAGAATATCAAATAAAACAAAGGGGTTTTTTCCGCAGAATAGCTCGAGCATATTATCTTTCTGCAGCATCGAAGCTATTAAGTGGGCCAACAATAGATATTGGTTGTGGTCCAGGTGAATTACTCAAGCGTCTTCCTCCAGGCTCAATTGGTTTTGAAATAAATCCAACAACTGTTGAATATTGCCGAAAAATGAACTTGAATGTTAAACTGTATAAGCCTGAAGAAGATAAATTCAGATTAACTGAATTATCTAAAGGTCAATACAAATCTATGATAATGAGTCATGTGCTGGAACATTTGGAAAACCCTCACAAAGTTATGAATGCTTTACTCAGGACAGCAAATCGTCTTGAACTAGAAAAAATTGTTATCATTATACCTTGCAGAAAGGGTTTTGGATTTGATCAAACCCATAATACTTTTATTGATAAAAATTTTTTTTATCAACATGGTTTAGTAACTCAAAGTAACTTTACATTATCACGAATGAAATATTTTCCTGTTAATTTGAAGTTTTTTGGAAATTTTTTTACGCATCATGAATTGCATGTCATTTATGAAAAGAAATACTAAGCATACATTTGTTATACTTGCATATAAAAAGTCAAAATATCTTTCAGCCTGCATAGAGTCATTGTTAGCTCAAACTGTTCAGAGTAACATTATTATTGCTACATCAACGCCTTCTAATTTTCTCGAACAACTGGCTATAACATATAAAGTTCCTTTGAAAATTAACCCACTAAAAAATGACATTGCAGCTGATTGGTCGTTTGCTTATAATATTCCTCCGTCAAAATATATAACATTGGCGCATCAAGATGATCTGTACTTACCAGAATACGTTGAAAAGTGTGTGCAGTCTGCTGAAAATATCAGGCAAAACTTGATTACGTTTACTGACTATAAAGAATTACATGAAAATGGGTCACAAAGTAACTCTCCAATACTTCCTGTGAAACGCTTGATTTTGTCACCTTTTTTTATAAATAAAAACCATATATCAAACCTGTTTATAAAAAAAATATTGCTTTCATTTGGAAATCCTGTATGTTGTCCAACTATTATGTATAATCGTGAAAATATCGGGACATTCAATTTTAATAAAAATTTTAAAATGAATCTTGACTGGGAAGCCACCTTGAGACTAGCTAATGTTCGTGGAGCATTTATATATAACAAGCATAAACTATTAATTCGAAGGATACATAGCGAATCTGAGTCAACCAATTCTTTAAACAATAATAATAGATTCATAGAAGATATTGAAGTATTCAATACAATATGGCCCCAAACAATTACAAATCTTTTGATGAAGATTTATGTTAAAAGTTATCATCATATAAAATAATAGGAAATATATCTATGAATCCTCCAATACTTATTTTTTTAGTTTCTTTATGTACACTGATATCACAATTAACACTAAAAAAAGGGATTATAATAGTTACAGGAGAAAAATCAGTGGAAGGACTAAAACTATCGTTTTTATTTTCAGCTCTTACTTCTCCTGTAGTAATATTTAGTCTATTCTTGCAAGGTCTTAGCTATTGTTTATGGATATTTGTACTATCTAAGCATAAACTCGGAGTTGCTATAGGACTTTCCGCTGCTTTCGTCTATTTATTATTGCCTCTCTTGAGTTGGCTCCTATATGACGAAAGCTTGTCTGGAATGGAATGGATAGGGCTTTGTTTGATTACATGTGGTATTATCCTTGTTATGTATAATCCGGTATAAATAGTGGAGTAACAAGCCTTATGAAAAAATTTGTTTTAGTTAATATTCCAAGCTTTGAAAATGCTTACCATAATTTTAAAGATTTCGTAAGCGTTACCCCTCCAATTGGACTTCTAGCTATAGCTGCTTCTATACTTGAAAATAGTGATTATCAAGTTCAATTAATAGATGGAGAAGCTGAACAACTTACCTTTGAAGAAACGATTGAAAAAATATCTAATGAACAGCCAGATTTTGTTGGCTCAACCACAATGACAAGTATTATGGACATAGTTGGAGAGTTTTATAAACGTTTAAAACTTAAATTGCCAAATACAAGCGTAATCGTTGGTGGTCCACATGCTTCAGCCCTTCCAGTAAAAACACTTGAGGAATTTCAAGCTATTGACATTGTTGTTATTGGCGAAGGAGACCACACTGTCGTTGAGCTTATTAATGCATTTGAAAAGGGAAAAGGGATTTCTGATATACAAGGAATTGCTTTTCGCAAGGGACAGGATATTGTTGTTACACCAAAAAGATCTCAAATAAAAGATTTAAATCAAATACCGACTCCTGCACATCATCTGTTAGATTTTGACTTGTATTATTCATATGCCTGGAATGGATGGCCTAGTGGGCATCGAGCACCTTTAGGTGTAATATTTATGTCGAGGGGCTGTATTGGAAGATGCAATTTTTGCGCAGCACGTTGCGTGTTTGGTAAAGGTGTCCGATATTTTCCGATAGAGAGAATCAAAGCTGAAATTGATTATCTTGTAAAAGAATACAGCGTTAAAATTCTATATGTCCAAGATGATACTTTTACTACTAATGATAAATATGTAAACAAAATATGTGATTATTTTATTGAAAAAGGATATAATAAAAAAATAGAAGTTCAAGTGTCCGCACGTGCAGATACCGTAAGTTTATCAACTCTAAAAAAGATGCGTGAAGCAGGAATTCGGTGGGTTTGTTTTGGTGTAGAAAGTGGAAATCAATCCATTCTAAACAGAATGAAGAAAAATATTACAATTGAACAGATTCAAGACGCCTTTAAAAAAGCAAACGAAGCAGGTTTATATGTTGTTGGTAATTATATGATCGGCCATATTGGAGAAACATATGAAACTGCGATGGACACAATAAAACTGGCATGTAAATTAAAGCAGGACTATGCTGCATTTGCAATATGTATTCCTTTTCCTGGAACTGAACTTTATCAACACTGTCTCGACAAAAATATAAAACTTCCAAGCTGGAATGATTTTGGAAGCGTAAATACACCTCCCATTGCATTGAATGAATCTCTTAACAGTGAGAATTTGATAAATCTGAGAAATAAAGCTGTTAATTCTTTTTTTATAAGACCTTCCTATTTTTTTCGTTTACTATCTAGACTAAAAATATATATTGTTATCAAGGATTTTGTTAAAACCTATTTTGCATTGCGTAAGGAAAGAAAGGCAAAAAGATTCTAGATTTATTGAAAAAACATTGTTTTTTTGTTTTTTTTGCCTCTATATTAACTCTGTATTATTCAAAGTAGATTACGATGTTGAATATAATTAATATAATATGTTTACATGCGGGAGATTTTTATGAATAACGTTTCTATAAAATCAAATTATAAAATAGTATTGATTAACCCACGTATTGAAAGCTATTCAAGTACATTACCACCATTAGGATTGTTATATATTGCTTCTGTATTGGAAAGAGATGGTTTTTTAGTACAGCTTTTTGATATATATCCTTATGATGATAGAGATATACCTCTTTTATTAAATGCTAACCCAGATGTAATTGGCATGACAATTTTAACAGATTATTGGGAGCGTGCTGTATTTATTTCAAACATAATAAATAAGCATTTGCCTGGTTCAACTTTCATTATTGGGGGGGTTCATGTTACTGCATTACCAGAGGAAAGTATGACGAAAATTGGAGCAGATATAGGTGTACTTGGTGAAGGTGAGCTGACTATGCTAGATTTATGCCGAAAACTCCAATCAGGTACAGATTGGCATGATACAAAAGGCATTATTTTTAGAAATAATGCAAAAACTTTTGTCAAGACAGATCCAATGCCCTACATTGACGATTTAGATTCTCTCCCACATCCTGCGAGACATTTATTAGATTTTAATAAATACCTGGTTCCTCCTGGAATAATTCGTGGCCAATGGTCCGAAAGATCTACAACTATTATGACCAGCCGAGGTTGCCCATTTCAATGTATATGGTGTGGTAGCAACTGCACTTTTGGAAGGAAAGTTCGATATAGAGGCGTTAATAATGTAATCGATGAGATTAAGTTACTAATCTCCAAATATAGAATAGATACTATTTGGTTTGTTGATGATACATTTACACTAAATAAAAAAAGGGTAATCGAATTTTGTAACAGTGTTATAAAGAATAACATTCAATTTAAATGGGGCTGTCAAGCTCATATAAAAACAGCTGATGAAGAAATGTTCCGAAGTATGAAAAAAGCGGGTTGTGTGCAATTAGACTTTGGTGTTGAAAGTGGGTCAAATAGAGTTCTAAGATCTTTAAATAAAAATTCTGATGCTGACTCAATAAAAAAAGCATTCCAAATATGCAAAAAAATAGGAATGAGAACTGCTGCTACTTTTATATTTGGATCTCCATCAGAAAAAGAAGAAGACGTAGAGGCGACACTAAGGCTAGCAAAAGAAATATATCCTAATTTTGTAAGTTCTTTTTTTATAACTCCTTATCCGGGAACTGCTCTTATGGATATTGCAATAAAAAATGATTGGATTCTTCCCAGTGAGCGACAAAACTACGGATTAAAAAAACGCCCTAGTCTAAAAATATATTTTAGTGAAGAAGAACTGTATTCGATTAGAAAACGTTTTCAAAAAGCCTTTACCTATAGAAATTTTTCTAGTGTTTTTTTTAACCCTGTCTATATGGCAAAAGCTATAAATTTGGTTTGTAGAAATCCTGCTGGCATTTTATCTGGTATAAAAAAGTTTTCAAAAACAAAAGTCTTTGATGATTTTATATTTGAATTCCTTATCCACTATACAAAAAATAGGTAATGGAAATCAAGTTCAATCGATTATACATGAGTTTTAATAGATATGATATCAAAAACACTTGTAATAATTCCAGCATTTAATGAAGAAACATCTATTGTTAATGTAGTGGAATCAATAAAAGCAGTTGTGGATGAAGTAGATATAGTTGTCATTGATGATGGATCAACCGATAAAACTGTAGAAAACTCAAAAAAAGCTGGTGCAAAAGTCATATCCCTCCCTTGCAACATGGGATATGGAGTTGCCATTCAAACTGGTTATAAATACGCTATGCAGAGGCATTATCAATATCTCGTTCAAATGGATGCTGATGGTCAGCATGAAGCTAAAGATATTAAGGTATTGTTAAACACACTATACAGTAGTGACTTTGATATAGTATTGGGATCAAGATATCTGGGTGATTATACCTATTGTCAAACTTATTACCGAAAAATTGGTACAATTGTTTTCAAATTTTTATTATATGTATATTCAGGAAAAAAAATATCAGATCCAACAACAGGTTTTCAGGCGATGAATCGTCGCGTACTTGAATTGTTTGTAAAAGATCTTTTTCCATGCGACTACCCCGATGCAGATGTATTATTTCTTCTTACTAAACTAGGATACAATATTAAAGAGGTTCCTGTTCGAATGTACACAAATGAATGTGGGAAATCAATGCACAGTAATCCTTTGCATGCATTTTACTATGTTTTTAAAATGTTATTATCAATGACACTTACACTTCTAAGAAAGCATAATTAATCAGGATATTCATGGATATTCCAGTAAGACAAAAAGTTATGGCAATTTTGATAGCCATATCAATTTTTATAACAATAATAGAGTTAATTAGAAGAAGAAAATTAAGAGAAGAATATTCCTGGCTATGGCTAATGACAGGATTTATTCTAATTGTACTGGCCTTGTGGACTAATTTATTGAGAATGGTTACATATATGATAGGTGCAGTTGTTCCAACATCTACATTATTTTTTTGTGCAATTATTTTTGTCATATTGGTATGCCTTCAATTTTCAGTTAAAATCAGTCAACTAACAAACAATATCAAAAATCTCACGCAAGAAATAGCAATATTGAATAGTATCGTAGAAGGTCTAACCTTAAAAGTAAATTTAAAGAATGAGCCTCTAACATAGTCGTTTTTAACCTAAATTGATTTTGGATTATATTGAAAAATGGATACAAATCTTCAAACATTTAACAATAAACGAATCGCTAAAACTATTTTAATTCTGTCTTTTTGTCTATTCCTTTTTACTCAGTTTTATAGTATCTATTTTCGACTATATAAACATGATGGACCAATCGGACTTGGTGATTCTTCTTACTATATTTCAAGAATAGCATATTTTAAAGAACATGGCCTTTTTTCACGCCCTGCTCTATTTGATTTAACAGATTCAATGCACAGTGATTCAAACGAATGTGTTTCTCCATATTATATTTTCTATGGAGTCATTTCATCACTTACTCTTGGAAAATTAGCTGCATTGACAGATACCTCAGCTCAGGAAATGTTTCATTATAATTTTTATATTGGCATTCTGCTGATAAGCCTTGTTCTATTAATTTTGTTTAAAAACATTAACAATGATCCATTTTTTGTTGCTACAGGATTTGTTCTTTTAATGTTTTATTCAGGCAATGGAAATTATCATGGTTTTTTCTGGGTTGTACCATCTTTTTATAGCCTCCTTTTTTTATTTGTAAACATTATAATTTTTTTCTACACTAAAAATTGGAAAATAATTGCCCCTTTATCCATTTTCTTACTTCTTTTTTCTCACCCCTTAAGCTTGTATTGTATGACACTCTTGTCTTTTGCTCTTTTTCTTCATGGTATATTGACAAAATCTATCTATTATTCTTTTTATAAAATTATCTATCTTTGCTTGTGGTCAATTATTTTTTTGGGAATATACAAGTATTTGTACTACAATGAAATGATACTGCCTTTGTTTGTTGAAGGTTTAGCTTTTCAATCCAACCTTTCTTTTGAATTTACAGGCTTTAAAGATTTATGGCGGGCGACCCCTTTCTTTCAATACATATTTGGCATATTTTTACCATTAACCATTGCTTCAATATATTATTGCATAATGAAAAGAGAATATATTCTTTTGTCTCTGTTTATATCTTCATTGACTGGATTGTTGCTTTTTTGTGTTATTCATCCCTATGGATCCAGAACATTTCTATATTTTGAGCATATGTTAATACTACTATATTGTGTGACTTGTTATAACGCAATCAATTTTATTCTTAAAACCATCAAAAATTATATATTTTTGAAAACTAAAGTATCCAATTTTTTCCCAGTTATTACAAACAGTCTCATTTTGATTCTATGTTGTTGCCTTTTTTTCTTTTATATGAAAACTAAGCTTGCAAATGATGCCGGGCATAAATTCCAACATTCACTTTTTTTTCAGTCTGACAGTTTTACTAAATTTTTCAATAAAAAACACTTGGATGAACTCTATCTACACGAGTCTATTGGAAGTGCATTTGTTTTTTTATATTTTGATTCGTTTTGGGATAAAAAATTGATTCGTTCATGCATGTTACCTTCAATATTAAATTTTGAACAATATAAGGACAAAATTTTTTTTGGATCAAATCTTAAAATGTATGGAAATAGCCGTAAAGGTATAAGTGTTTATTTACCAAAATATGGAAGTATTGTTTTAAAAAAAGAAAAGTTTCAACCAAAATCATACAGATTAATACTTACAGACACAAATTTAAGCGCGGAATTGATAAATAAATTTCATCTTGAAGTAAATGGTGAGACAAGACACATAAAAAACATTTCAACAGGATGGATAACAAGACCAATGAGCATAGTTTATCCAGATGAAAATAAATATCCAAAACTTATTCCACCATGGTATTCACTGCTTATTCGATATATAAAGACTAGAACCAGGGAGGGTTTTTTAATAGTCAGAAATACGCAACAGTATTATATTGATTTTGAATTATTGTCACCTACAAACAAAATATATTTGATGAATGAGGGAGATTTGTTATTTTTAAACGGCTCTGTGGAACTAAAATCATTAATAAGCAAAGAATCTGAATACTTACTTGATATTGATTGGGGGACTGCAAATGAAATAAACTCAAATGCCGGTTTTTCGTTTAATAAAAATGACTACCCATTGTTATGGAATTCCCCCGCTTGCAATAAAAAAGTTCAAACAAATACAAATGAAATTTTTCCTGTTTTATATTTACTAACTGAAAGTTTTCAAGATATTAAAGCTTTTCAACTAATTAGTCCCCGAACGAAAAAGGCTTTTTTCTAAAATAATAAAAAGGTTATGCCCGATTATCAAAACGAAGATTTTTAGCGATTTTACTACCATATTTTAGTAACGGATTGATATTATATATGGCAGTAAAATATTACTACCTCAAAATATTCAAATCTTCGTTTTGAAATTCAAGTATAACCTTATAAATTATAAATTATAAATGATTTTTCGTTCAGACACTAATTAATAAAAATTTAGCAAATTACAAATGATAGTTCACTATAAAACAAGAGGAATCGGTAATTCCTGAGCAGCTGTTAAAAGAGGATTGGTAACTGCCAGGAAGAATTCTATAAGTAATCAAGTAACACCAAACATAAATTATTGGGTATATTGTTGCCTATACCCCCTATGCCCTGCAACCTTTATGGCCCTAGAGATAGTATTGTTTTGAACCTCATATTCTATCTGCTCTGGTTAAAAGATTTGTTGATGCAGATAATGAGAATAATATTGAATTCGAATTATTTGGAAGTGGTATAGCACGAAGGGAATATATGCATGTTGTTGATCTTGCAGAGGCATGTTTGATTCTAATGCAAAATTTTTCTAAGCCTGAGTTGATAAATATAGGTTGGGGAAAAGATATTTCCATAAAAGAACTCGCATACCTGGTTGCTGAAAAAGCAAATTAT
>Ga0272440_1003563_pt1 | contig 11557 bp, 9 predicted proteins | sample SSMMMBAug17_FD_192440 | JGI IMG/M metagenome (GOLD analysis project Ga0272440, IMG submission 192440) | Marine sediment archaeal communities from Little Sippewissett salt marsh, Falmouth, MA, United States - SSM-MMB-Aug17 | ecosystem: Environmental > Aquatic > Marine > Wetlands > Sediment ... | reverse complement strand
GTCGTAAAGTTTGTGATGCCTGCCGCATTGAGTTTATTGGCGCTTATTTCAAGCATTTCAGCTTGGACATCAAGAAGCGTCAGGTTGCCATCAGGGATGCGCTTGGCTACCTGAAGGCTGTAATACCCCGAGCCCGGTCCAATTTCGAGTACATGAGCATTAGGCTTAACTGGAAGCCGCTCTGCTACAGTGTTCGCTGACATGATTAACCCCCTTCCAGGAAGATCAAGTAACCATGTCATTTGGTGTGGAAAGACACCCCGACCGAATGCTCGGGACCAGATACGAATTTTGTCTGATAGTTTCATAAGATTCCCATAAAAGCTAAATGTTTATACAATTTTATCGTGCATATCGTATTGATCTATATAGGAAATGCTGTTTTCAGAGCATTCCTTAACAACTCTTTTTTATCGTTTGATAGATTTTTTGTATAGTTTAATAGACTGTGCTTCCTTTTTCATAGAAGAATTTATCTCATCTCGTTTTTGTTCGTGAAATTTATAAGATTCCTGTTTATTATTAATGATATGGGGCGTCAAAAAGAAAAACAGATTGGTTTTATCATGCGTATTTTGATACGAACTAAACAATCGACCAATAACCGGCATTTTTCCAAGACAGGGCACACCTGATTTTGTCACAGTCACTTTATCATCAATCATGCCACTGATTACAATTGTCTGTTTATTCTGAACTAAAACAGTCGTTTTTGAGGAACGATTTGTTGTCTTAGGTGCCAGTAAGTTTTCAGCAACAGCATCATCAACAACATCCTTAACTTCCTGTTCAATTTCCAATCGAACAAACCCACTTTTATTAATCTGGGGTGTCACCTTTATTGAAACACCAACATCGCGATATTCATAATTATTATAATCGTATGAACTATCTGTTGTACCGGATCTTGTAATATATGGAATTGTTTCACCCACTTTAAAGGTAGCTTCTTCATTATCAGTGGTCAATATTTGTGGGGTCGATATCACATTAACATCGGTATCAGTCATTGTCGCTTTGATAAATGCCGATAAAGAGTTATATGTCTGGCCACCAAAAGTGATTGTTTCACCAATTACACCAACTGTATTACCTGTTAATTTCCCAACAGTTGTTTGAAGAGATGCGGTATTTGATAATAAGCCTTCACCAAACCCACCAATAATAGCACCTTTATTTGAACCAAATTCAGCACCACCGCGCCAGTCCAATCCAAGTTCAAGACTTTTATCCGCAGTCACTTCCATAATAACACATTCAATATAAACCATAGACCTGGGAATATCAAGTTTCTTGATAACTGTTTCCAGCACAAGATAATCATCTCGATCTGCGGTGATAATCAAACTGTTTGTTGATTTATCAGCAGCAATACTGACATCTTTACTGATAATCGGGGCTTTTCCCTTTTTATCTTTACTTTGTTTTGAGGGTAAATTTTTCAGCACTTTTTCAAGGTCCTCAGCTTTGGCGTGTTCAAGATAATACACCCGAATTTTACCTTCTTCTCTGGGGACTTCCTTATCAAGCATGGTAATCAACTCTTTGACCTTGAGCATGTCATCTTCAGAAGCAAGCACAATAACCGAATTTGTTCGTTCTTCAGCAACTATCTTGACAGGATCAGAAGTCGCCTTCCGCCCTTTCGCCTTAGTAGAGAAAAGAGAATTTATTGTCTTTACCAGAGTTTGTGAGGTCGCATGTTCTAGTGAAATCATTGCCAATTCCTGTCCCACACCTTCAACATCAATGGCACTCAATAAGTGAAGTAATCGTTGAATATTGGAAAGCACATCAGTAACAATCAACATGTTTGTAGGCGGATAAGATAAAATCACACTGCTTTTGGATATCAAAGGAGAAAACAATTTTTTAATTTCGTTGGGGTCCGCATATTCCAACCGAATGATTTGTGTAATAACTTTATCCTCAGGTTCACCGGCTTCCTCCCGCAAACGCGTTTCAATATTTTTGGTTCGGGCATCGGTTGCCGGAACAATTTTTGTGACTTCACCGGCTTCAACTAACGCAAATCCATGAACTTCAAGAACAGATTCAAATACTTTAAAGGCTTCCTTTACAGAAATTTTACTTGGTGAAATAATTGAAACCTTTCCTTTAACACGTCGATCCACAATAAAATTCTTACCTGTCAATTCACTGATAAATTTAATAAACACTTCAATATCGACATCGTTAAAATCAATGGTGACAAATCGTTCGGCCTCAGCGGGCTTTTGTTGGGGACGTTGTGGATTACGACGACGTGTGGGGGGTCTTTGGTTATTCTGATTAATTTGATTTTTATCGGTTACTCGGGCAGCATATACCGATGAATCATAACCTGTGATAATTATCGATATGCCAATTAATACAATAAACATACATTTGATTATTTTAATATAGGGTAACATAAATTAATATCCTGATATAATCATATTAAATTCTTTTAATTCATACAGCGGTTCAAAATCCTGATCTGTAATTGCCCAGTTTCGAGCTTCTGGAGATTTCTGAACCGCCATTTTAAGGTATTCAATCGCCTGATTGGCATCTTTTATCTGACTAAATAAACATGCCAGATTGTAATATGGATCTACATAATCCGGACTCTCCTTTATGGCTGTTAAAAAATATGTTTTTGCCTGCTGAATTTCTTTCTTTTTTAATTGAATAACACCCATATTATTCAATGCTGGCGCCATATGCGGCGAAATTTCCAGACATTGCTTATAATAAGTTATGGCAGACTCATATTTTTTTTGCACCTGATATTGTAAGCCTTTATCATACAGTCGGCTAACTTCCAAAAATTGACCTGGTCCAATTATATATTTAGAATAATCGTCAGCTTCTTTTTCAACTGATGAATTATTTTCAATATAATCAGGCTCTATCCTTTCCATTTGATTTGTTTCAGATTCTTTGTGTAATACAGGTTGTTTAATAATAGAAGCCTGAATTTTTTTTTTTAAAGGTTCATCATTCGTATTGACAACATTTTTCTTAATAATTTTGTGTTTATCTGATTGAATAACAGGTTTATCCGATTTCAAAACTGATTTTTCAGGGTGAATTACCACAACAGGTTTTGTCTGATGAACAATCTCAATTCCGCTCACCTGTTTATTTTGTATTGACTTAAACCATGAATACACAATAATGGCAACCAGAATTGAAATCAGCATCATCAGAAGTGTCAATGTCAACCATGATGTTTTGGCTGTCAGACGAACAGTTTCAGCCACCTGAACCTGATCTTTCGGATAATTCGAATGACGTTCTTTTTGTGCTTTAATTAAGGCTTCATGTATGTAACTCATGATAATCTTTTAATATCAAATATTAATAGCCATTTTGGCCTTAAGTTCTGCCAATTCTTGCGCCAAAGCGTTTGCTCGCTTTTTTTCAGATATCATTTTATTTTCAAATTCTTTTGAACGCTGTTCAACCGCTATTGCATGCTGTTCAACCGCTATTGCACGTTCATAACCAGTAAGTAAAATATTCCCATTACGATCACACCATCTCAACCAATCAGCTTCCATTTCCTCAAAAATGCCATTCTTCACTTTCATTCCAATGTTTAAATCGTTAAACCATATACATTCATCAATACGATCTGCATATAAATAATATATACCTTTAACGAGCTTATATACCTGTATTTTTGATGATTTCAGTATATGCAAACATGGATCGAAAATAACATAATATTTTATACCGATTGTCTCATACCGATTTAGTTTTGTTGTATTCTCTTCACCAATTTTATTGGAAACTACCTCAATGACAAGCTCAGGCGGTTTTCCAAAAATGCCAATCATATAACACCGATGTTTTTTTTTCCAGATATCCGCTGCATATTGAACATCAAGACTTAAAAAGACATCAGGCACAATCACTGTATCAGGTGGATCTTCATATATTCCGACATCGGCAGCGACAATATATGGTTCTTTTCGGTCCCAACTGGATTTGAGTGATTCTGGCAATAGACGAAGTTGTTTTTCACAATAAAAATTATCCACAGGTGTATCATCCTCTGTAATCAGACTGTCATAGTCGATCTCTGATTTAATTTCGTTTATTATTGACTTTGCTTCACAGGAATAAGATGCCATATACTCTTTCGCACATATAGATTGATTATCTATTTCTTGAGATTTCATTTCATACCTTAATTGAGATTGCATGGTCGCTCCATTTATTATTCTTTATGTTCTTTTTCGTGTATTTGATAATAATCTTTCAATCTGGTTGTTGATAATTGATACAATGCCCATTTAGACTGTGGTCCAATAATGCCATCGACATCAAGCCCAAAATCTTTTTGCAACTGCTTGATTGCCTCCACAGTTTCTTTACTATACGTGCCAGTAATTTTTACTGGATAACCAGCACTATTTAAAGTTTTCTGCACCCACATAATTTCTGGTGCAGTCATACCCTTTTCCCAGGGATCGCCAAGAAAAAATGCCAAATCATCATTTTTTGAATTTTGCTTCTGTGATACAAAATCCTCAGGAACGACAGTGTCCATTGATAACCCCAAACCAGATTGTCGATTTTCCAATTGATAAAAAGGCTTAAACGTAGAAAATTCAATAGCGCTATCTGGTTCATCTGTTTTTGTAAGCGATATATTCTGACTCTTTGTAACTTCAGTTATATGTGTAGGTTCAGATACAGCGATAGTCAAAGATTGCATTTCTTGTCGCGTTGTTATTGATATCCCTGTGTTTTCACAATTGACCTGAGAAACAGAATTTATCTCCATAGCTGTATTTGATAAAACCTTTTGCTCGATTTCTGTTAATATTATATCACCAGTTACCTGTGTCATCCTTGAAATAATTGCTGCGGCTGATAAATCCGCAGCATGATCGGATAATGGCATTATCTCAGAATCCTCAGGTTCAGCCACGTCAGGTGTAATAGAATTAGGTGCGGATACCAATTGAACAGTTGGTTTATCTGAAACAGGTTGATTTAATAATGTTTGAATATTTTCAGTCACCATTTCAATCTTAAACAAACCTTGAACCCAACGAACAATCCATTGATTTTGAAAATACCATCCCCCCATAAAAGCAAAAAAAGCGATCATTATGATCGCACTGGCAAAACCCAATTTACGAAATGAGCGTCGGGGCGCAGTGTAAACATATCGCTGTCCTTTTACATTCTTTGCAGCCTGATAAATAATTTCTCGATCAATGGTAAATTTATCCCTGGAATATGCGATTAGTAAAGCTCTATCACAAATGGCATTGATAATGCGTGGATTCCCCTTAGATTCCCTGTACAAAGCCCGAAACGCCCATCGGGTAAATTGAATCATCCCTTTTGCACCGGCAACTGTGAGACGATGAATAACATAAGAACGTACATCCTTTCGTTCCAGGGTATCCAGATCATAACGCACAGCAATACGTTCGTTGAGTTGTTGCAAACCTGACGCATTTAAAATATCTTTTAATTCATTCTGACCGACCATGACAATTTGAAGCAACTTTTCAGTTTCTGTCTCAAGATTTGACAACATGCGAATCTGCTCCAACACTTTTGATGATAAATTTTGTGCCTCATCTAAAAAAAGGACTGCATTTTCACCTTTTTCATAACACTTGAGTAAAAAATTATTTAAAAGATCAATACATTGTTTGTTGGACAATTCATTGTCAGAAGGTATACCAAATTCATGGTTGATCGCATGCAGGATTTCCTTGTCAGAAATATACGCATTAAAAATAAGTGCAGTTTTGATATCTCGATCCAAATCCGCAAGCAATGCTCTGATCAACGTTGTTTTACCTGTCCCAATTTTGCCGGTGATCAGAATAAAGCCTTTTCTTTCTGTAATCCCATATCGCAAATGACTCAAGGCTTCCTGATGTCTTCGACTTAAAAATAAATACCTGGGATCAGGGGTTAAATTAAATGGATTTTCTTTCAGTCCAAAATATGTTGTATACATGTCAACTACCGAATTTGATATTGCATGGTCATGGGTTTTCCCCTGCGCTTTATTTCAAGATCAATATCGCTGACAGAATTGAGTTGTTGATATAAAGACATAACATCATCAACAGTTTTAATCTTTTTTCCATTGACACCTTGAATAATATCGCCATTTCTCAACCCCATTGTATTGAAAATCGATTGCCGCTTGATATTATTTACACTCAAGCCATCGGGTTGTCCTCTGTTAAAATGGGGTCGAATCCGAATCTGAGACATAAGCTGGTTGATATTTCTCATGGATTGATTCAAATCTTTTCTGGCCAGCATAATTTTACCAGTGGGTGTTTCTGGCTGTGGTTTGGCAGGAACGAGATTATCAGCTTTAGATAGTGCCATACCGGGATCTTCATCCATAGACAAAATTTCTTTTCCATTGCCCACTTTTAAAATTACACTTCCCCTGCGAATTTCATCCACAATAGCAGTTTGAATAGGATCGCCCACGCGATATAAATTTTGCTGACGTTTTTTTTCATCCAATATCACAGCATATGCGTGTTTTTCATCGCCTGCGACAGTCCCCAATAGTTTGAGTTTTAATTCAGTTGGTTTGATAGGTTCTTCTTTGACAGGCTCAGGTGGTGGCGGTGTATTTTCTTTTTTAATCTCTGCCTGTGTTTTCGTTTGAAATAAATTTCTATTGGCAATATGTCCATAATCCGAGAAAGGTTCAATTACTTTGGGTTGGGTTGTCGCAATATTTTGTTTAACAGTTGTGCCGGTATCATATGATTTTGGAACGTATGTGCCAACAATCTGATAAAATGATTGCACGCATAAATGTACAAACAGCGTGATACATCCCAAATAGATCAGTGGATATAATTTCTTGATCAGTGCCATAACATCCTTTCTCACATGGTATTAAAAACAGGTCGTTCAATAGTGCCTGTCAATGTTACCGGAATGCCATTTTTGAGTTTATCAGGCGTTATAAACGCTTTGATTGGCAATTTGGATTTATTGATATAATCCTGTGATGGCTTTATCTTTCCAGTAATATTAATTTGGCTTTTCATGAAAACTGGATGAAGTGTAATTGTTCCTGATAAACTTCCTTCAACATCGCCATCAATGTTACTTTGAAACAATTGGATGATTTTGTTTTTAAAAGAAAAATCCGCATCAAATCGTTTAAATTGAATATTTTTAATTGCCTGTAAAATGGGTTTTTGTAAGGTAATATTTCCATTTTCAACAATCACTTTCAAAGTGCCAGAACCATCCATCCATGCACCTGAAATGCCTTCATACGAAACAAGACCATAAAAAATACCCTCAATTTCATATGGAATTTTTTTTAATGCATTAATACTGTTTAATTGAATGTTTCGCCACTTCATATTGAATGTGAGAGGCAAGGGTTTTTGTTGCCAGATAGCCTGTAATTTTGTAATTCCAAAATCGCCCTTCATTTCCCCGCTGTAAGCATTGCAATAAAAAACAATTGCTGGATTTAGTCGAAAAATAGACATAAAATCTGGTTGAACAGATATTGTATCAGATTCCAAAAGACGCATTTTTGAATTATCGATTGTTAAGCCTTTTACATGAATTCCCGGCGGAAATGATGGTGCAATCGATTTTAAATCAATTGTTAATTGTGGTATAATTTCACGTGCTTTTGATTTAACCAACTGCACAGCAATGTCTTCAGGAAATTGATAATATAACATAAATACCATCACACATATGGCAAAAAGTGCGTATCCCAAAAATTTTTTCATTCAAATGCTTTCCTGATATATTACCCCAAAAAACATGTATAGGGTAAGCGTTTGTGGACTTTATGGCCCTATTCATCATGTTTCAATGGTCATAACGATTAATGATACATTGATATAACCTTCATTTTTCTTTTGATCTGTTATTACAATTTTTCCAATCGTCAGGTTGTTTCTTGATTTTTCAATTTTATACAAAAAAGGTGTCAATTGTTCCAATGTAACATCCTTGAGTTTCATTTCAACACTGGCCACTTTATATGGGCTATCTTTATCTTTTTTTGCAGAATTATCCTGCATTTTTTCAACATGAGATTTCAAACCTGCTTCAGATGCCACTTTTTCCAGAAAAGAATACAAACTAAAATTTTGTTGACGTTTGGCCATCTTCTCTTTTGCGGCATTTGCCTTTTGTTGAACAACATCATATTCTCTTTTAAGGGCATACAATTCTGTCAATGCTTTGGATTTATAGCCAACATTTGCTTTCAAGCGATCCCTTTCGTCAATAAAAGGGAATACGACAAACTGAACACCCACAATTCCAATAATTAAAATCAATGTCAGATAAACCAGAATTTTTTCACGTCTTGCCAGTTTCATTATTGCGCCTCCGATAATATCACTTTTAATTTAAATAGAATATTATCCCCGCGTCGTTCTTTTTTTGATGAAGTTACAGACACAGATTGAATTTGCTGAGCGCTTTCCAGTTTATTTTTGATAATATCTACAGAATTAAAAGCATCAGTTGTTCCAGAAATATTCACATTTGTTCCTTCAGCCACAAACCGTGTTAATTTAACATCAATGTCTTTACCAATCAATTTACTGATCAAATTCATGGTATCAATCACCGACAAAATAGATTGATTATTTCCAGGCACCATAAATGATGATTTCAGAATTTCAATTTTTTCTTGCATTTGCTTGACAGGATCAGTTATAGGCACACCGGGTAAAGCCTGTTCAAAAATCTGTTTAACAGCATTGGTTAAAGAGAGATTTTGCCTTTCCAGAATTTTGTTATCAATAAACATACTTGAGCAAAAAGCCAATGCAAGAATAATACACCATAACACTGTATTGACAATTTCATTTTTGTATTCCTGCCATCGTCTCTTGATAGCAAAAGGCCCCTGTCGTAAATTGAAACAGGTATTCCCCTTGTTTTGAATCAGTGCCATAGCCAGCGCATTATCCATGACACGAGGATGCCAGTTTTCCAGAAATTCTTTATCTATTTTTACAGAAAGGCGATCAATAAGATCTGCTTCCTGAATGGTCATATCTATTTCATCAGAAATTTGTTCAATAATCGTATCATCCAAACGCGCTCCGGTAATTATTAAGGACTCTGGATTATATGCATTATCCAAATTTTCTAAATAATAAACACGTGTATGATACATCGAACGTATCAAAATTTTTGCAGTATCTGATGATTGTGGGTATTGAATTCGTCTAATAAATGCTAAATTACGTTTATCAACAAATATAATCACCGATTGGGTATTTTGACAATCAATAAACACAAATTGATCTGGCACGTTTGTATCTTCAAGTAAACATAAAGTCGTACAAACAGATTCAACAGGAATAAACTCTGGTTCAACATCAAGTTGTTTAACCTTTTCCCAAAAAGAAAACATGCTTTGTAAATTTGCGATACAGGCAATCAACCGGGTGGGATCTCCTTTTTCAATGACATGAAAATCAATAATTCCCTGATCCGGAGAATGTATCATCATCGGCTCTAGTTCAAATGGCAAAACCTGTCGAATTTTTTTGGGATCTTTAAATGGCACTGTAATATTCCGAAAAGATACATGCTCAGCCGGAAAAGCCACCACAGGAATTGTGCCAGAAATACTCAAATGATTCTTTAGTTCCGCCAGCGTGAGCTGCCAGGCATCCTGATCATCGTCATCCGGTACCTGCATAGAAATACTGGCATGCGAAATCACTTGCGGATTCCGAAAACCAGATTTGATTGTCACCGCATTGACAGTATCTTTTTGTATATCTAAACCCAGTACTTTATCAGGCATTGTTTTTTAGTTTATCCATTTCTTCCCGATTATTTTCGAGATTTTGTTATTATAAATACGTATTATTGCGTATCTTGAAAGCTCACCAAATCGCATATCCATCGCTTTGTTTTGGGATCCTGCTTTCGCAACAAAATTGCAGTCACTGTTTTTGTTGTTTTATTGATCGTTGCAGTAGAATCCACACGAAACAAGTGACTTTGTGTTGTCATAATATCACTATAAAACACTTTTCCAAATTGTCTTTCATAAGCGCCAACATCTTGTAAATCATTAAAACATCCGCCATCATCATTTCGTTCATCACGATATTCGATAACATCCATCAAAATATCTTCATATCCATCCCTGATCAATAAACGTAACACCCCCATATCAGCAGTATTGACATTGATTTGACCGGAATAATTCACCGAGTTATTATCATCTGACTGCCCATATACAGTTACATATCTCGGTACATTGGCTGCACTGAACAATTGTTTGGAAAAACCTTTTACCAAAAGCATTTCATTAATATTTGTAAAATAATTGTTTCTCGCTTTATAAGGTGTCTCCAGGCCTTCATAATAATCAGATTCTACAGAATTAATACCATGTAATTCATCATTATGATCAATCCAATCAATAATGCAATCTATAATACTTCGGGTTTCATTGATAATATCGAAATCAGATTCATAAGTCGGTGATGAAATAATATCATCAATCGCCCGAGTCCATAAGTGATCTTGTGCAGGATTAACTTTTCCTGTTTTGGCATCCACAAGGGCATTGACCTGAATTTTTCCCAGTTCATCAGAAATAACCAGTTTGGTTGGTTTGCCGGCACCAGGCGGCAAACATCTTAAAATTTCACCTATTTTGTCCTGACGTCCCCAATTTTCACAAGAGGCATCATAGCCTTTTGGATTATCTTGTTTATCCTTAATCAATATTGCTTGTGCAATGATAATACCGGACATTGCATCATAGGTCAACTCATGACGTTCTTTTGTAACAGCAGTGGCCTCAATAGCAAATTTGGCATCAATATTTGCCTGTAAAACCGCAGCCAGCATCAATGCAATACTTCCCAAAGCCATCAAAAGCGCAATACCGCGATTATCCCAAAAATTTTTCATATAAAAATAGATATCAGACACTTACATCACCTTTTTATCTTTTTGTCGATACAATGGTAATATAACGCCTGTTTTAAATGTTAAAGGTTCTTCTTTGCGATTATCTGGATCAGACAATTTTAGTGTAATTTCAACAGCTCTTGGCGTGGCAAATTTTAATTCTTCATCATCAGAATCCCATTGTTCAAAATATTCAATATCTTCTTCTTTATCATAATAAACAAAAGATAATTTAAAGCCAACAACATATTCACAAAGAATAGGATCATCAAAGCGATCACAGCCCTCTTTTAGATCAATATCGTCACATCTGCGAATAACCCTGTTTTCTTCATCCTGATCATCCTCGGTCACATAATATTTTATCTGTGCAACGCCACCGCCTTCAGGAGAGTAGCCTTCAATAACAATATGCGCATGGGAAACAAATCTTAGAGATGCAAAATCCCCATCACTTTCAGCCAAAAACTGATATGGATCAACATCATCATCTTCAGGTCGTGCATCGGGTTTTTTAAAGATCGGTGGTTTTGTTATATAAATGGAACTCAAATCCATAATCATGCGATCCATTGCATTTTTGCCCATTTCATATATCAATGCATCATTTTCAGTACTTTGAACAGTAAAA
>Ga0272440_1003562_pt1 | contig 11557 bp, 12 predicted proteins | sample SSMMMBAug17_FD_192440 | JGI IMG/M metagenome (GOLD analysis project Ga0272440, IMG submission 192440) | Marine sediment archaeal communities from Little Sippewissett salt marsh, Falmouth, MA, United States - SSM-MMB-Aug17 | ecosystem: Environmental > Aquatic > Marine > Wetlands > Sediment ... | reverse complement strand
TGTTGCCTTGATATCATTATTGACCAAACGCCCCTGTAAAAGGGATGTTGCCTTGACCGGTGAATTGACACTAAGTGGACGAATTCTGCCAGTGGGTGGTGTAAAAGAAAAAGTACTGGCAGCACACCGCGCCGGTGTTAAAACAATTGTCTTCCCAGCGAAAAATGATACAGATTTGCATGACCTTCCGCCTGAAATAAAAAACAATGTAAATATTGTTCCGATCAATGAATTGGATGAAATTGTTGATCGGGTGATTGGGGTTAAATCTGAATATTAAATATCCAATTTATATTGGACGCATTCCCAAAAAAAGGTACCCATTCATTAATTAATTAAATATTTTCCCGCAACTTGTACATGCGCCCCATGCCTTTTCAAGGTTGAAATGCTATGAATTATTCACCGCTTTAGCCAGTTGCACACCCGCTTCTCTCGCTTGTTCCATCGCATTAGGGGCTTCCTTGACTTTACCTTTCGCAAATATTTTAAAAACAGATATTTCATCAACCACTTCATAACCAAGTGCCTGTAAAGGTTTTTTCATGGCTTCAAGGGTAAACCCCATATCTTCATTAGATTCCTGTTCACAGATGGCAGCAAGCAGCAATTTTCGGTTTTGATCGGCCAATTGACTGGACCATTGTCGCGGGATATCGTTTGTAAAATTATAGAAACAGTAAAGACGATCAATAAAGGCTTTCATCCATGAAGTTATATTGTAATTGTGAGTGGGGGATACCAAAATTAAGCCTTTTGATGTAATGATATTATTGTAAATAATGGACATGCCATCAATTAAGCCTGTGCAAATTTTGTCTTTTCTGCACTGCTCACACCCGATACATCCTTGAAATTGTATATTTGTTAAGTTCTGGTATTCAAATGGGACGTTTTCCTGAGATACGCCGACAAGTATCTGCTTGAGAATAGCATCTGAGTTTCCATTGATCCTTGGACTGCCACTGACGCCAAACACACTGTTATTTGGATATAAATGGGATGTATTTTTCATGATCATTGATTTATTGTTTTTCATAATTTTATTGCAAGGGTCCAATCGAGTCCGCCGAATAGATAATTTTTCCAAGCTCTGTTTCATATTTCAATACATCCCTTAACTTTTCTCCACAAGCTTCTGAGCATAATGTAAACATAATATCCTTACCATCCTTGCATGCATCTGAATCAAATCTTGGAACGATGCTCCAAATCGTTTTATCTATAGTTGCCAGCCGAATAGGCATAACACCACCTTGGTATTTTGAGATATCTATCTCAGGTCGTTTCCTAGCGCCCAACCCAAATAATTCTCGGTTATCTCCGATATGAAAACCACACCAACAACAGGTGGTCATAACTTTTTTTAACTTAGGTTTTTTTCTTTTGATTTTTTTCATTTGTATTGCCTTTCTATCTTTATCATATTTTACACATGCGCTTATTTTACCATCTAAATCACATTCATACAAGGATATATATTTCAGTAAAAACACATAGGAATACTCGAAAAATAAGTTCCCTATTTATCTTGAATGTATAATAGTTTGGCACGTAGAGACGTAGCATGCTACGTCTCTACAGAACAAAAACCCCGATGAACATTTTTTAAAAAGGGGAACTTATTTTCATAGAATACCATAGGGATATACCACAAGGGTATATCAAGAAGAAGGTCGTGTAGAGACATAGCATGCTGCGTCTCTACAGTACATTTACCTCAAAACGAACAATATCAATAATGGGGAAGTTATTTTCAAAAAATTCCGAAGTCAATAAGTCGCCTGTAATAAAACTTATTCTTGACATATGAATCATTTTTATGAAAGATAAATATAAATCAAGGAGATCATGAACATGCAAAAATCTACCAATTTATTGATTCAATATCTGATAATTATCAGTTTGATTTACATGCCATTGCCTCTTTCAGCAGAAATCAACAAAGATATTTTGCTGGCCAAAAATTATAATCAGACTGATGCATTTTATTTTGCAATGAATTCAAATCCAGGGGTACGTCAACAGGTAATGGATTCTTTGAATACAATTCAAAATAAACAAACTGATATATATAAAATCCTCAAAGGAAAAGCATCCAAAGCAGGCGCACGTCGAATTATTCAAATGATTGATGACTTATCCAAAAATAAAGTAGATAAGGATGATATGAACAAAGCGCTAAAGCTTTTACAACAAGAGATTAAATCATTAACCAGTACATTTGAAACATTTAATCAATCGCTGGTTGATGACATTGATAAAATTTCAACTTCTTTGATCACCATATCTTCCCAGACAACGCCGCATCAACGCATTCAAATTCTGGCCGAAATTAAAAATGAACAAAAAAATATCAAAGAACGTATTGCGGAACTTAATGAACAGGTTCAAAAAATTACGACAAAAACCTCACGAAATCGACAAAAAGAAATGTCAAAACTTGTTGGTACGCAGAAAGAAATAAACAATGATTATGAAGAAATACAACAGCTTCTTGAAGAAAACAGAAATATTGCAAACAGAAATTTCTCCTTTGCCCTGTTTTTTTTCATTATATTGACTGGCGCGCTTGGTGCATGGGTCTATTATTATATGTACCATCAAAAACAGGTAAAAAATGAACTATATGAACATACCCGAACAATTGTCAAAGAACAATACGAACGATTGCTTGAACAGCTATATATTGAAGAACATGAAGATGGACGACTCACCGCAGATGATTTAAAAAAAATGTCCGAACGGGTAAAGAAAAAAGTGATTCGTCAAAATTGGGCAAAACGAAAAATTGAAGATCGCCCTGCATTTATCTAAATTAACAGATTTTTTCGAATAGAGGCTAAACTATGATACATGGACATGGGGGAAATATTTACGAATGGGCCAAAAAACTAAATTGTTCCATTGATGATATTATTGATATGAGTAGTAATATCAATCCATTGGGCTCCCCGCCCGGCTTGTTGGAATATATCAAGGACAGGCTTTCGCTAACGCATTGCCTGCCCGAAGTGGACAGCAAAACGTTGAATCGAATATTTGCTCTTTTTTTTGACAAACATGAAGATCAGGTTGCTTGCGGCGCCGGCACCACAGAATTAATTTATATTTTACCCCAAATCCTACAATCAAAAAATGTATTGGTTATTTCACCAACCTATGCAGATTATATAGATTCATGTACAAGAAATGGAACACAAATTCAGATTCGCGCATCCAAAGCATCAAAAAAATTTCAACCGACATTAACAAATCAAAATTTGGATGATATTGATACTGTCTTTATTTGCAATCCAAATAATCCAACTGGTTATTTTATTCCCTTTGTTCAACTCAAGGCATGGTGTAAATCATATCCAGATGTTCGATTTATTATTGATGAATCTTACCTTCAGTTCTCACCAGAATATGAGTTTGAAACCATGATCCGCTCTGCATTACCAAATGTCATTGTTTTATGTTCATTTTCAAAAATTTTTGCAATTCCTGGACTCAGATTGGGTTTTATTGTAGCATCCCCCAATATAATTCATTCTTTGAGGAATACAGACAAACCATGGCATATCAATACAATTGCCCAAATTGCAGGCCAATATATATTTAATAACATGTTATCAGTACAAAATCATATTGAAAAAACGATCCAGCATATCCAAACAGAACGTAATCACTTTGAAGATGTGCTTGGCCGCTATCCAAATGTAAAAATATTCAGTAGTTTTGCGCCTTACATACTCATTCAACTGCCAGATCATATCAATGGATCAACTGTTTGTTCTGAGCTGGCACAAAAAAAATATTTAATAAGAAATTGTAGTAATTTTAAAGGATTATCCGACCAATTTATTCGGATTGCTTATAAAAAATCCAATGAAAATAAATATGTGCTTGACCAGTTAACAACATTATTAACCCAATAAATTACAGGAGTTTTGAATGAAACGAGCATTGTTATTCATTCTTTCAATACTCATACTCATAACAGCAGAATTAAATGCCAGCCTTTACGATGGGTGTATGGGTTATTATTCATTTAACAATAACTGGATTGATGCCTGCCCCTCTGATCAAACTGCGGCCCCCTCTGAAAGTCTTACATTTGTCGAAGGGCAAAAAGGGCAAGGTATTTATCTTGATGGTATGGATGATTATATATCTTTGGGCGTGTCCAATTTCGTAGATCATCTAACAATCAGCTTTTGGATAAAACTCCCCCACCAACCTGAAAACTGGCAAGCCATTATTTCAAGATATGATGAAACAAATTCTGATCAACCAATGCTCAAGCATACATTTTATATCAAAGTTTTAGGGAAAACCTTTGAAAATCAACTGTACTTTGCAGTAAGTGAGGATGGTCAGAAGCCCTATGATATTTTCAGTGATACCACTATGGAAAAACAAAAATGGTATCATGTTGTTGCCATGTTTCAGCCAGGTAAGCTTGTTTTGTATCTGAATGGTCAAAAAGAAAAGGAAAAACAAATACCCATTCAACAATTATTTACATCAGCAGTTCCTGTTATCGTTGGCAGCATGATGGTGCAAGGCAAAGTGGAAAAACCATTTGCCAATGCTGTTTTGGATGAGTTAAGACTTTACAATCGTAATATTTCAGAAGCTGAAATATTGAGTTTGTATGAAAAAAAATCTGGCCCAAGAGTTTTGTATCACGAACCAAATGGCATATCAGATCATGCAGTTTCATATATAGACATTCATTTTAATGTCCCAATCTTATCCAAATTACTGACAAATAACGATTTAAAATTATTTGCAACAGATCAGCAGACAATCACAGTAAATATGCCGGAACAAATCAGTGAAACAGTTTATCGTTTCTCATTTGATACACAGGAAACAAATGGCATTTATCGCCTGCAAGTTGGACCCGATATTTATGACTATGCTGGCAATGCATTGGATCAGGATCAAGACAGTATCAATGGAGAATCTGAAGATATATACGCAGGTGAATATCAACTCAATGCCCAACCAGATAGCGTGCTGTTGGTCAATTTGAATGGATCTGCCTATGATGCAAATGCACGTAACATTTATAAAACATTATTACAAACTGATGCTGACGTGATATATTTTAATCTTGACTCTTCAGATCAGGAGGAATCACTTCTCATACGATTAACGCAACCCAATACCGAATATCAACAGGTTTGGGTCTATGATAAATCAACACAAGATGGAAAATACTCGAAAGCAATTGATACAATCAGTGCGTGGTTTCTTTTAAAACAAGACCGACAAATTATTTGCGATGGTCGTATACGGGCATCATTCAGAAGTGACAATTATAAAACCATTGGCAAGGAATTGACAGCAAATTATTATGTCAACCTCAAATTAAATGGTGGCGGGCTTTTACTGGCAACAGATCACCCAGACAATCATCCTGATATTAATGCCATTTGTGAACAAATCGGCATATCTGATTTTGGCACAATGACAACGTATCATTCAGTAAAAATTGATCGTGCCTGTCATCTGATGTCATATCCCAATCAATTAGAGGAAAATTTGGAGAGTTCATATCAGGCATCTATGGTGCCAACAGGCAAACAATCCAATGGCAGTCATTTATATTGCGTGGCATGGGATCCTGAGAATTATAACAACTGTAATATATCAACAACACTTATTCCATTTATGCCGACAGATCTAACAGCACAAGTAAATGGCACGACCATAGAATTATCCTGGAAAACAGCACAGCCTGAAAAAAATGTGGCTTATTACAATGTATATCTGAGTCAGGAGCCATTTTCCAGCATATCAGACATTCAACCCTATACAACAGGTGTTAAGAATACACATTTTACAATTTCATCCCTGGAACCTGGCCAAAGGTATTATATGGCAACGACTGCTGTTAATCAATTCGATAATGAACGACAATATGTGATGTCTGTTTCAGCAACAACAAAATTTTCAAGACAAAATACTGGCGGCGATGGGGGCGGATGTTTTTTGATGGTTTTGGAGCAACTTATTTCAAAGGATCCCCTGTCAGGCAATAATGAATAAATGAAAAGCCCACCTGCATTAAATGAATATCGCAGGAGCGGGCCTTTTCCTTCAGGCCTGTAGAAATATTCATTTCTTCTGTCAAACAATGATCCATTAACAGACGAAAATTGTCCAGATTGTATGATGCACAAAAAAGCAATCTGAAAAAATTCATGTTCATACCAGTGGTTTCAAAAGGATAACTTTTCAGGAGAGTATAAATGGAAATCCATTGCGAATTCATGTCATTAAATTTTTTGAGACCACTGTTATCTATCCATTCAGACAAATTCCATTGCCTGGAAGATTCATGTCCCCGACAATAATGATGACGCACCAGATAGTATTTTGCTTCTTGCTTTTCTGGCGAACATGCTCTTGTTACACTTCGCGCAAGGGGATAAGACCGACAGGAAAAAGGGCGATCGTCATAAACAAAACATCCATCTGTCCTGAGAAAGGGGCATGCTTTATTTGATTCCATTTTTAAAGTCAAACGCGGAAACCAGACACCTTCATCAAATTCTATTTGCGTATACTTCTCCAGAAAATTCTCTGAATCAATATTTAAGCAATTTTTCAGACGAATAATATCATAGGGATATAAAGTCATTTCTACATCGTTGCAACAATCGGTAAAGCATGAAACTCCCGGATGGCAATTAAATGTAAAAATTGAATGATCATTCAAAAGTTGATGATCACTGGTTATCATTTTTTCTCTGGCATCTGGTTGGATTTTTCTGTATTGACTGTTGAGGTATCCGCTTTTTTATCGGGTGTCACTTTATCTGTTTCTGATGATTTTTTTGTTTGCGTTTCTGGTTTATCATCAATCTTTTCTGAAGTCTTTTTCTGGTTTGATTTTTCGATCTTTTGATCAGATTTTTTTCTGATCTTTTTTGATGCCTGAATATGAATAGGAAATATTTTATATTCATATTCCAGTTCTTTCAGCGAATCACTCATTAATTGAAGTTCAGTCACAGTAAATTTTATGTCCACTGGTTCTGGAATATTTTTGTTCACCTTAAAATATAGATTCATAATAGACTGGTTATTTACAGGAACTCCCCGCGCACCAGCCATCACGATTACAAGCTTTCCCGGATGCTTATCATTGACAATATGCATGAGTGATGCTGTTGTTTTTGTTTTTTCACCCTTGACATATGACAATACATTCTTGTCAAATTTAAGCGCCAGCTTGATTCCTGCCATGTTTGGTACATTATTCAACAACACAGGTATCTCTATTTGTTGATCTGGTTTAACAGTCATTTCAGAAAAGATTAATTGCGCTTTCTTTTCTGCACTCAATACAATACTGGCAGATCCTATAAAAAAACAGAATCCAATAAAAATTAATCGAAAATATTTCATTTGAACGATTCCTCTTGCTCAAAAAAGTTTGCACAGAAATGATTGTTATGCCTGTGCATGTTTTATATAAAATTGATTAATGGTTACCTGCCCTTTGGGAAGTACACTAAAAACTTGTTTTGCACTTTCAAGACCATTCACTTCAAAGTTGAGAAAGATGATAATTCGCTGCCCCCGATGTTTTTCTTCAAGTCTATGAATTGTCAGGTTCTTTTCAACTGAAGCCAAAGCACGAATAATTGACAATGCAGTGGCTTTTTTTATTTCAACATGAAACATAGTTGCTGGCCATTTACAGTCAACCCATTGAATATTTATAAATTTTTCTTTTGATATTTTTTGTTTTTCAATCTCTTTACAATTTCTGTAATGAAAAGATACCCCACGTTTGCTTAAAAGTCCAATAATATTTTCATCCCCTGGATATGGATTACAACATTGGGCAAATTTATAAAAATTATTATCCAACGCATTCACTGAAATTGTTCCCAGCAATTCCTTATCTTTTTTAATGGCTGAATTATTCAAATAATTATCTGCAAAATAATACAGAAGTTCTTTTGGAGAAAGCCTGTCCTGACCAATGCGCCGATACACTTTTTGAATATTCTCAATATTTAAAAAATCCAATATCAACTGTGTTCGTTGCGTTTTGAGCAGTTCGACATCCAGTTTATTTTTTTTCATGTGTTGATTCAGAATATCTTTGCCAATTTTTTCAGAGAAATCATTGAGTCTATGCGTTTTTTGACTGTTTACAGCAGAACGTGCTTTGGGTGTACGACATTTGTATTCAAGTTCAGGCGGTCGTTCTTTGCGGGATTTTACTGACAAAATATTAACAATCTGACCATCAGACAATTCATCATCCACACAAAGCTGCTTTCCATTGACAATGGCACCAATACACCCATGACCAATATCCGAATGAATTTTATAGGCAAAATCCAGAACAATACTCTTTGATGGCAAACTGATTGAATCTCCACGGGGTGTAAATAAATACATCTCATCAGATTTTGAATCCTGAATGATTTTTCGTCGCTCCGCCGCTGCACCATCATATTCACCAATCATCCGGAAAGCTTCCTGAATATATTTGATATAACTATCTGAAGGTTTATCATGTTTACGCCAATGATCCAATATCCCCTGATTGGCAAGATTATCCATTTGTGGGGTTCGAATAATCATTAAATAATTTTTACCAAATAAATTGTGTCTGACATGAATACTTTGATAGCCATTTGATTTGGGATTGGCGATAAAATCTCTCAATTTTCTGGGAACCGGTCTAAATTCACAATTCACAACCCCCAGTGCTTTATAACAATCCAAAGTATTATCTGTATGAACAATAATATTAAAATCAATAATATTCTCAGCATTATTGATAGAAAGTGTTTTATTGACAGGATTATAAAAAGATTCCATATTTTTGGGACATACGCGAATGGTAACATTCATAGATTCTTTTTTAAAGGCCTGTTCCAGTGTTTTTTTGATGGTCTGAACTTCATCAAGATTAACATCGCGCTTCAAAATATTTCTTATTTTTCGCGTATTTTTTGGAAATATAAATGAGAGTGCCTGATCAAACAGAAGCTTTCGTAAATGAAGTATATTGAGTATTGACGCAATCGGCGCATAAACATCAATTGTTTCCCGCGCAATTTTTTGACGTTTTGGATGCGGCAGGCTTTTTAAAGTTCTTAAATTGTGAAGGCGATCTGCCAGTTTCACCAAAAAAATTTCAGGGCATCTGGATGCTGTTAAAAATATTTTGCTGTGAGTCAAGTCTTTCAAGGTATTTGTTGGCATGCGAAATCGACGCAATTTCGTACAGCCATCAACAATTTCAGCTACTTTATTTCCAAACAGATTTTCAATTTGATCAATGGTAATATCGTCCAGATCTTCAACAACATCGTGCAAAAAAGCCGCTGCCAGAAGGTGTGGAAAAACAAGGTCCAGATCATACAATAAAATATCCACAACTGAGCATGGATGAATAATATATGGTTCACCAGATTTGCGTGTCTGACCACTATGCGCTTTGTCGGCAAAATCCAACGCTTTTAATACCAGGCTTTGCTCCACCCCTCTTTGATGAAGGGCCTCGGAAAGCTTTTTACGATATTTATCTATTTGAAATGAGACACCCACAGTTCATCTCTATTAATAATACAGGCTTAGGGAATGCTTAAAAAAAAACTTGTATAGAGACGTCGCATGCGACGTCTCTAAAGTACAAAAAGCCTCAAACGAATTTTTTTTGAAATAAAGCTTTTTTTTTCAGCGGATTCCTTAATCGTTATAAACCTGTGGTTAAATGATTTATGAAATGAAACAGATTATTCTTTTTCAAAATCATCAGTTGATGCACCACATACCGGACATTCCCAATTATCAGGAAGTTTATCGAAAGCTGTGCCTGCATCGACATTATTATCTGGATCGCCATTTTCAGGTTCATAAACATATCCGCATATATTACACGTATATTTATCCATTTTTTCCTCCTTAATGATGATTAAAAGTTACTTTTCATGGCATTGACGACAACTTGTCGGGCCATGAGGTTTGTTTTTTCGTCTCAATTGTTTGTGGCATTTGATACAATGTTTGTTCATCACTTGTTTACTATCAAGCTTTTTTTCAGCTTTCATTTGCTTGATAATGCCAATTTTTTTTGGAAACAGTTGATGACAGGCATTGCAATCATCAGCCAGTTTATTTTGATGCAATCGATGTGGAAAAGGCACATCACCTCTTTTTCCACCATCCAGGGTTATTTTTTCCTGTCCTTTGTTTATAGCAAAAGCTATTGAAAACAGGAATAAAACAGTCATTGTTAATACACTCATTTTTTTCATAATTTATCATCCCTATTCTTTTAAATCATTTTTTGTAAATATGGGAATATGATAAGCCCCGCCAAAAAAGCGAAAAATGCCATTTATGCTATCATAGTCCGAACAATAAATATCATTTCTTTGCTTAACATACAAAAGAACTTCATTAGTAAAACCGCCTGTGGATACAATCCAGAACTGAAATTTTGGAATATCTGTATTCAAGCTTTAAATAATTGATTATCGTTTAATTGATTTTTTGTATAATTTAATAGATTGCGCTTCCTGTTTCATAGAAGAATTAATTTCCTGTCGTTTTTGTTCATGAAATTTGTATGATTCCTGCTTATTATTAATGATATGCGGCGTTAAAAAGAAAAACAGATTGGTTTTGTCATGTGTATTTTGATACGAACTGAACAATCGCCCAAGAACCGGCATTTTTCCAAGACAGGGAATGCCGGATTTTGTCACTGTAACCTTATCATCAATCATTCCGCTGATCACGATTGTCTGTTTGTTTTGAACCAAAACAGTTGTTTTTGAGGAACGATTCGTTGTTTTTGGCGCCAAAAGGTTCTCAGCAACAGCATCATCAACAACATCCTTAACTTCCTGTTCAATTTCCAACCGAACAAACCCACTTTTATTAATCTGAGGTGTAACTTTCAAAGAAACCCCGACATCGCGATATTCATAATTATTATAATCATATGAGCTATCTGTTGTACCCGATCTTGTAATATATGGAATGGTTTCACCCACTTTAAAAGTGGCTTCCTCGTTATCAGTGGTTAATATTTGTGGTGTTGATATGACATTGACATCTGTATCAGTCATTGTAGCTTTGATAAAAGCAGATAAGGAATTAAATTTCTGACCACCAAATGTTATCGTTTTACCAATCACCCCAACAGTGTTCCCTTGTAATTTCTTAACAGTTGATACAAGATCTGCACTGGATACCAGACCATCACCAAAACCACCAATAATTCCCCCATTATTTGAACCAAATTCTGCACCACCGCGCCAATCCAGACCAAGTTCCAGACTTTTATCCGCAGTCACTTCCATGATCACGCATTCAATATATACCATAGATCTGGGAATATCCAGTTTCTTGATAACTGTTTCCAACACAATATAATCTTCTCGTTCGGCAGTGATAATCAAACTATTTGTAGATTTATCAGCTGCAATACTTACATCTTTGCTGATAATCGGGGCTCTGCCTTTATTATCTTTACTTTTTTTTGAGGGTAAATTTTTCAAGACTTTTTCAAGATCTTCAG
>Ga0272440_1003561_pt1 | contig 11565 bp, 6 predicted proteins | sample SSMMMBAug17_FD_192440 | JGI IMG/M metagenome (GOLD analysis project Ga0272440, IMG submission 192440) | Marine sediment archaeal communities from Little Sippewissett salt marsh, Falmouth, MA, United States - SSM-MMB-Aug17 | ecosystem: Environmental > Aquatic > Marine > Wetlands > Sediment ... | reverse complement strand
AGGGACAAACAATTGATGATCAACTAATTTATTTACCATGCCTGATTAAATTTGAACAGAATATCTTCACCGCCAGGTTTTACATGATTTGTTTTTGCTGGTCTCTTTGTGGAGCCATAAAAGCCGTTGTCTGAATCCAACCATTCTTTCATTAATTTCTGGTTTCCAATTATTTCGACAAATTTTAAATGATATCCTTTATCCTGATTCAAACCATTGATTACAAAAGAACCATCCTCTGATGAGCATTTGTATGTTTGAATAAATCCGCGTCTGTGCTGAGCATGATATAGTCGCACCTGAACATCAACATTCAGCGGAGGCGGATTGCCATTAGCATCCTGCACATAACCTTTAATCACGTTTTTGGCACTTCTGGACATTTGTAATATCAATTGCTGATCAGCTTTACTCGTAAGCCATTTTTCCTGAACATCCGGATACCCGCTGTATTTAGCGATAACCAAATATTCATTGATATCTTTTGGTAATCCAGTGGCCACAAATTTTCCGCTATCGTCAGTCAGTGTTTCTTTAATAATTTCACCCTGATATCTAACTTCAATCACTGCATTTTCAATGCCTGCTCCGGTTTGCATGTTTATCAGTATGCCATTCAAAATAACTGCCGGCTTTAATTCAAAATTAATCGTTTCACCAGATGAACGATTAATGACCACTTTTTCCTGATAATGATCTGAAACCACTTTTATTACGTAGTCATCAGCGTCTGGGAGATTATCAAAACAATAGTAACCATTATAATTGGTCATAGCATGCGTCCAGAATGCGTGGGTTGCTGAATATATGGTCAACATGACATCCGGTATTTTGTTATTGGTGTTTTCAGCATTAACCACTGTTCCATCAATTTTACTGGCGCGTCTCAATGTAATATTTTTGGATTCATTATGAGCGTCAATTACGATATTTTTTTCAAAGTAATCCATCAACTCGGATCCAGATGGCGGCATCGCCAGAAAATAATAATTATCTCCAGATGATATTCCCTGGATGCAATATTGGCCTTTTTCATCGGTATAGTCATCCAGTGATTTTTCCAGCGATGTTATTTCTACGCGAACATTTTCCAGCGGATTTTCTTGCCAATCCTTGACAACTCCAGCAATCTTATAACCACTAATCAAGGAAAAATTTATATTGGATGAATTGGTCTGTACATTTGATTTGATTTGAACCTCATAGTTCATATCTGAACCCGGCGTGGCGGTCACCTGATAATCATCGCCTACCGGCAAGCTTTGAATGGTATAACGTCCCAGACGATCTGTTATTGAGCCATTAAGAGCACCAGTAGAGAAAGAACTGGCTGTAACCATCACGTTTTCAAGTCCCATATTTTGGGTGTCGCGTACAATTCCAGAAATTGACTGAGTCTGAATTAAAGTAATATCAATTCCGGTGGGTGATTCGATCAATGTTGAGATGCGTTCAGCTCGGCTCATACTGGAAACGATGCCATCAGAATGATAATACATAATTGTCTGATTATGCAGAATATAAACCAGATAGTCATCAGTGTTTTGTAAACCACCAATTGAAAAGCTGCCATCGGATTCTGATGTTGAAAATCCAAGACTGTCTTTACTTGCTGACCATGCTTCAACATGAACATTATCAAGCGGTTCATCATTCTTTGAATAAATTGTTCCAGATATAGAAACTCCTTTGTGAAGTGTAAAATCAATATCATCTTGTGTTTCATCGTTGGTTAAATCAATCCGTGTAGCATCAGAAAGTGTATTGGCATTGTAAAAAAATTGCTGTTGATAGATATTGGAATCAACTGAAACCATATAGTCATCTGATGGCCGCAGTCCTGTGATTGTATAACGCACTTCATTATTTCCAGTGTTTTCAACCGATGTCTGATTTTCTGCCTGAAGTTTTATTGACCAGGCATAAACCCAGACCATATGGCCCATAGCATTTTCTGGAAAAGTAATTGTTCCGGAAATCGTTTTTGTATTTCTGTCAAGATTTAAGACAATATCAGTTTTGTTGTCCTGGCTGATATCAATGGATTTTGCATCTTGAATTTTTTCCGCGCCATCATATGCAACATATGGATATTTGGCTGTTGGCAATATATCCAAAATATAGTTCGCAGCTGGCTTTAAACCGGTAAATGAAAAAGGAACTTGCTGCTGGCCATCACTTTTGACAGCTTTCATTTTGATATCAGTGGAACCTTTCGGTCGGACCTTGACAAAGACAGTGTCGCCTTCATCCAGTTGAAGGATGTGTCCTGAAATTTTTCTAGGTTCCTGGTCTTCTAAAGCGATATTCGCATCTGTGATATCATTTTCGCCCAATATAAATGTTGCTGAGGTATCAAGATAATTCTCATGAGAAACAAGAATGGTATAAGTGGTATTTTCAGGCAATCCAGTCAATTGATAGTTATATCCTTGTGGAGATTTTGAGGTGCTGACGTCATCAGCAAAGAACTGATCGGATTCGTTCCAGGCCTCAACTCTGGCATTGGCAATAATTCTATTATCTGAAGATGTGATCTTGCCTTGAATTGTGAGTCCCTTAGACAATCTAATTTCTCGAGATATAGAACTAGGTGCAACTAAAGTAGCTTCCTCCCATTTATGTTTAGTGCCATCTTTATTGTAAAAGGCCCTGAGGTAATTATCCTCCCATACATAAATCAAATAGTCTGCAATATTTGGATTTAATCCAATAAATGTATAATTACCTTCTGTATCGGATTGTTGCGTATGCAAGCGTTCATCAGTTTCTGACCAGACATTGACAAAAATATTTCCTGGTTGACCATCCTCAACAATTATTTTGCCAGTGATAACCGCCCCTTTATCCATTTTAAAATTAATATTGAAAACATTTCCAGTGCTTAAATCAACATGATCTGCATTTTCCTGTTTGTTTTGGTGATAATAATACTGAACCGGGTATTGGTCCGATGATGCTGAAACAATGTAATCATCGGCGGGTGGCAGGTTGGGAATTGAATAACGACCAGCAGCATTGGTTGTTGCAGAATTGCTGAATTCTTTGGAAAGGGACCAGGTGTTGATATTTACATTTTTTAAAGGGTTGCCATTTTCATCAACAACTTTGCCATTTAGAGTATTGCCTGTTTTTAAATTAAAATCTATACCAGTGATGCCTGGGGCCACTTTGATTGCATTTTTACGATCTTCGGTTTCATTGTAGGCTTGATAGGGATACAGGTCGTTACTGGAATCAATTTCAACAATATAACCTTCTTCCATTGTGTTTGTTTTTTGAAGCCCAACAATGGTATACGCACCGCTTTCATCAGTATACGCGCCATTTCCAATATTTAATTCGTCTGACCAGGCATTCACCCAAATATTGCTAATAGGCGTATTATCTTCTTTTAATCTGACAACACCCTTAATACTGTCAGTTTGTTGTGGATCAATATGAATATTAATTTCTGGTGTGTAGCCATCAATCGGTTTAACAGGCGTGGCCAGCTCCCATGATAATACGCTTGAGTTTTGTGTATCGTAATAGACGTCTGAATGAAGTGTTTCAGACCAGACATAAACCCGATAATCATCGACATCCAATAAGTGGGTAAATGTGTAAAAGCCCTCACTATCAGATATTGTTGTCTGATAATGGTATGTTGACATGGACAATACTGATACCTCTGTATCCGGCTGACCCTGTCCACTTTCCAATATTCTGCCGATGATACCCAATTGTGGTATATTGGCCAGTTCAAAATTAATTATTGGATTTTCTGATATGGTTGAAATTTTCATTGCACTATCAGCTGAGGTCTGGTTTTCAAAGAATTCACCCGCGTAGCGGTTATTGTTCAGTGGGGGCCATGCGGAAATAATCAGATCGGCACTGGCGGGCAGTTTTTCAATGCTATATTCACCATTTTCATTGGTAAGCGCACTGGCGAAAAATAGAGGATATGCGGTTGCATTGGATTGAATATAAACTTCAACGATACAGTCTCTGAGACCACTTTTGGTATCGCTGGCTGTTACTGTTCCTGTAATTTTTTTACCGCTCACCTTGATATAATTTTGTTTTTGGAATGAGTAGGCGGTGGTGTCAGTTTCTGCTGTTAAGGTCACTGTGTAATTGCCGGATTTTGTATATTCATGAGCTATTGTTTCAGAAAAAGTGTCTGAGGAGAGTGAATGACCATCACCAAAATCCCACTGCCAGGATGTAACAGTGACTGTGTCTTTGATTTCACTCAGATTGAAAAAGGAAACTTCAAGGGGTGGTGGGCCAACTGTCGTGGTCGCAAGAAAGGAAACTTTTACTGACTCCTTTACAGGCTCAGTCACTTTTATCGTTTCAGTATAGCTTGATGAGCTGTCTCCAGGGCCGGTTACAGTCAGAACTACGTTGTAGGTTCCGCCTGATGAATATGTATGGGTAGGGTTTATTTCTTTTTTCTTTACACCATCACCAAAATCCCATAGCCATTCCTGGATAATACCTTCGGATTCATCTAAAAAAGAAACCTGAAGGGAATCAGTTTCTGATATTTCGTAACTAAATTGGGCTTCAGGTGGGCCAACTGATGATTCAAAAGTAACATGAATGATTTGTGTTTCATTAACTGTTATTTGATATGGCTCTGATAGTACAATATCATTAATTTTAACTTCTGAGACAGTGTAACCTTCATCTGGCATTGGATAAATAGTTAAAACTTCACCATCAAACAGTGTCATAGTTCCTGATGGCTTAACAGTACCGCCTTCATTATGGTTGATTGTGACATCAAATGATTGCACAAATTCTTTAAATATTGCGTGAATTGAATAGTTTTTTTGAACATTTGGAATTTCATATGAATTGTCAGATAATTTTATGGGGATGTCATTGACATTGACTTGTTCAACAACATAGTCATCCGAATTGGGGATAAAGTTGAATATTAAATCATCGCCATAAAGAACAGTGTATCTTTCTTTGGTTTCGCCATTGAGTTCAACAGTTCCAAATTCATTGTGGGTAACTGTGACTTCATAGTGTTTCCTTGTAAAGGTTACTGCCAGTTTATTCGTGTTGTCGGTAACATTTTCAAACACAATATTGCCACCATCAGTCATATCTGTTATCGTGGTTTCATTTTTTTGAATCGATGCGACCTCGTATCCTGGTGCCGGTTTTATGGTCAGTGTAATGCTATCTCCATGCAAAACAGTGTCGCTGCCTGTGCTGGAGGTTATTGAACCATTGGGAATATTTTCATCAAAATCGATTTGATATTGAATACGTTCATACATGGCGGTAATTTGATGATCAGTATCTATGTCACGAAACACATATTGCGGAAAGGGAGCATTTTGATCCAGTTTTCCATCAACCATCCATCCCAGACTTTTATAGCCATCATTGGGTTTCGTTACATAGGTAACACTTTCCCCGAGGTTAACAGTAATTGTTCCACTGGGCGTTATTAATCCAGCTTCACTGGGGGAAACATCGGCAATAATGGTAAATTCTTCACATTGGGGGAATGGAATTGGATTTGGTGAAACAATTGTTTTTTCTTCAGTTCCATCTCCGATACGATATAAAATCTGTGTTTGAATATCAGCGGTTTCGTCAATCGCGCCTATTCGGCTTAACAAATAGTTAAAATTGACTGGAGATGCGGGGATTGTTTTCCAATACAGTTCTATTGTTGTCGTATCAATTATTTTTGTCTGGTAGGTTTCACCTGTAATTGTGTAGAATTCAGTATTTTCAGCAATTAAAAGACGAACCCCTAGGGCAGTTACCTGACCTTCGTATTGAATCGTGGTGTTTACCACTGATGAATGATCATCCTGACATTTATCTATTTCATGAAATCCATGGACAGTCGCTTTCGAAAGAGTTAGGGGGGTCGCGTCTATTTCTTGTTCAAGATCGTCTCCGATGCGATACTTTAGGGTAGTTTGGATGGTTTGAATTCCATCTAACTGTAAAGATGCACTCAAATAATAGTAGAAATAAATGTGGTCATCGTCTGGCATCTCTGAAAGTGCCAGTTCAAATCCATCTTGGGTAGGCTTTTCTTTTCTCCACTTTGCAGATGTTGAATGTTCTTTATAGGTCAACCCCTCAGGGAGTGTAACTTTTATGCCTAAAGCTGAAATTTTATCGGGGATTCCATTTATTTCAACGCCAACATAAGCCCTGCCACCTTGAAAATACTCAAACGGCTCTTGACTGATTGTCAGTTCTGCCTGAGCAACCCCAAAAGCAAAGAATATGCTTGCCAGTATTAAAAAAAATTGCCGCCTTTTATAAGCACTTAATATTAAATGATGGGAAAAAATGTTTATAATTCTGGATATCATTTTTGGCCTCCTGAATTTATTTGTTTGCATCTTTTAAAGGACAATGTTGCTCACTGCCCGATATTTAGTGTTCCAAGTGGCAAAATTTATGTTTTTGTGAAGTTTTGCCATTGTCGATTATTTATGAAAAATAGCTATCTGTTAACATCAGTGTTTAACATCACCGGTTTCAAGTAGCAAAAAACAGTCCCGCCTTTTCGTCGATAAATAATTTTCGATTGAATATCTCCGGTAGCTTTTTCGTGATTAACAGTATAGATAAGATTAAATGGGCTTTTCGGAGGAGTTATCCAGATAAATTCCAACAATCCGGCATCTCCATTTTGGGGTTGGAGAACTGGTTTTGTTTGGGTTTTCGACGAAACGAAAAGCGCCTTGTCGGGTAATTGAATTGACATGGCAATGGCATAAATTTGGCCGGTATATTTAATTACATTGTTTACAGTTAAATGTTTGGTATCCGAAAAAGTGACTGTAGGGATAGCCGACATGCGGTCTTTGGAATAAGCTGCGAGGGGATTAATAATCATCCAGATGCCCAAAATATTAATTGTCAGCCATATTTTCGAAATATTATTAAACATTACAACACCTTTGGCAGGGCCGTTTTAAAACCGATACGCAGCACCAATTGAAAAATTGGTATATTGAACATGATCCACATTGCCAAGACCAAGGACATGTTCAAGTTCTATGCCGAAAGAATAGTTATGTTCATAGATAAAATCTGCGCCAATGGCCAATCGAGAACCAAACCCCCAATCAGTTTCTTTGGTGTAGGTTGGTCCGGATATTTTCTCATAAGTGTTCATAATGCCCAGTCCAAAAATCCCATAAGGTACAAAATGTTCTTTTACAGGTAAGGTGCATTTGGCATTGGCCCCAACAGTAAGAACATCCACTTTTGACTCATACTTGTGATTGGTCGTATGGATAACAGCTTTAAATGGGGTTATGTATTCCATAATCCCTTCTGCTGTAAAATATTCATTCAAGATCAGTCCACCACGAAATTTAAGACCGATAGAATCGTCAAAATCAACGCCCACATTGACAATAAACATATCTTTTGTGTGCGCGTCATCAAGCTGACTCCATGAATTGGAAAGTGAAGCACCCACATAAAAGGAGGTTACTTCCTGAGCATAAATTTCAGGACTCTCTAAAATAAATAATCCAGAGAGGCATACAAACCATATCAGAGCAATTTTTCTCATGTTTTCACCATTTTTTTTATTATGTTTGTGATTAACCTTAATTCGGCACTATAAAATATATTTTAATCTTTTTGTCAAGCATTAATGTGTTTCTCATAAAAACTATTTGGGAACAAAATAGTTTTCATATATAAAGGATCGATTTTTTTATGTATCGTATTGCAATAGTAACAAATTCTGGTATTATATTGATAATAAAAACGCATTGCAGTCAAAAATAATGATATTATACTTGACAATCAATTATATGTAAGCTAAAAAATTCGGACGAACAAAATAAAAAACTGGCTAAAGCAAATGATGTCACAATTGAATAAATAATGTTTATGGAGAAGAGAGGAACATTCTAAAAGTATGTTTTTTATTTATCCATGATTCCACTGAAGAACAAATAAAAACACCTTAATTCATTTTGTACAAACATACACTATTGCAAAACGATAATTGACAACATCGTAAACAAATATGTAAAATGCTCAACGATAAACTGCGAATACGATAATTAAAAATATTCTTGACAAAACAAAAAAAGTACGCTTTATTTCTGTTAATTATTTAAATGAAAAAAATTGCCGAAATAAACAAAGAAAAATTAAAATGTTGGCATAAAACTTGCCAGCATTCAATGTATGAATAACCCGGATAACCAGCATCAGGGATGAAAATGATGAAATTATCCCAAAAAATAATGGCAATGTTCATGATTGGGGCATTGTTTATGACCTTTCTTCCATTTGGCAATATGGAGGATATCAGCCGAGATGGTAAAGTGGATTTGCAGGATGTCATTTTGGTGGTCAAAGGTGTTGCTCGGACTGTTGAAACCAATCAGTCTTTGAGGGTCCGGGTGGGTAAGGCTTTAGCTGTAATCAATGTGGCGGCAGGTTTAAAAAAGGTTTTCAAAAAAAATAATGATATACAAAATGCATTGTCATTATACGATAATCTTTTTCTGCTCTCTACTTGTAGCTACGGCTTACCAAAGGGTAATCCATATTCCATGATGACGAATAAAATGGATTATCATTCAATAAATTCCTTGCCAGAAATACCACCTCCTAAAAAAGTCTTTTATATGATAACTATGGAATGTGATAGAACAACTTCACTTAATGAAAATTTATTATGAAAGGATAATTTAATTATGAATAAATCAATAATAAAACAAATTTTAGCTGTGATAACAGCTTTATTTTTTGTTGTAACAGCAGCATATGCTGAACCGACAATAACTTTGATTGAAAAGTCCACAGATGCCAATAATCAAACTGAAATTATGGTTAATTTAAGTGGCTTGTCAGATACCGATCGAGGACACTTGAATGCCTCTGGAACAGCTTTTACTATAGAAACTGATGGTGGGATGACAATAGTTCCTGGTTCAGTTCAAAGTTCTTTCTTTGATACGTTTGTGAACCAGTTTAACAAAGCAGGCACAGATCCAAATTCTTATACAGTACCAGTCGAAGGGTATAATAAACCTCTCGTTTTCAACAACGATGGTGCCACGAAAATGATGATTGCAGCAGCCCGTTGCACTCCAACCGACAATTCAACTGAGAATGAACTGATGACATTTAAAGTTGAAGGTGATGCTACTGGTAATGTCACCATCCAACCGACTGTTTTGAATAACCCGGATGCAGGTTACCCGGTTGATACCAAAATTGATGTTTTAGTCGGTTCTGACCCAGCCGAAGGAGCAAGTGATCCTTACCCTGTAAAAATTTCTGCGGATATGCCACCCAAGTCAATAACAGTAGAACGTGGCGGCACTACGGACACAGATAGCGATGGCTTAGTTGATTCTGTAGAAACAGGTACAGGAATATTTGTTGATGCCAACAATACAGGGACAGATCCCAATAAAGCAGACACAGATGGGGATGGCGTAAAAGATGGTCAAGAAGTAATTGATGGAACGGATCCAAATGATCCTAATGACTTTAAAGTAACCCTTGCAAAGGGTGATGCCAATGGAGATGGCAATGTTGATATTTTTGATGCACTCATCGTGGCTCAATACGATGCTCTAATGAAAAGTCAAAGTGATCTCGCAGGATTTTCAGTTGCAGATGCTGATTGTAGCGGTAATGTAGATATTTTTGATGCGCTTCGAATTGCTCAATTTGACGCATTAATGATTTCAAACCTTGATTGTCCATAATAACATTTGCTAATTAATAAGGAGATATTACCATGAAATCAATAAAATCTATAATTTTAGCAGTATTGGTCGTATCATTTATGATTGCACCATTGCAAGCTAGTGAAACCGATAATAACGCATATTGGACTGGTATTTCAAATGAGAAAGTCAGTGCGTTAAATCTTAAGGCAGGAGAGAGCAAAACAGTCAAGTTATTGGCTGAAATTCCAAACCAGAAAACTCTGAAAGCATATAGTGTGGTTATTTATTTTGATGAAACCATCATGAGCTTGCAGGTAACAGCCTCTCCTGATGCCACAATGAAACCTAAAATGATAAGTTCTGATACACCCGGCACAGTTGTCATCAATAGTTTTGATGTAACTGGTGTTTCAGGAAAAGTTGCTCCTATCGTAGAAGTAACTTTTACCGGCATTGAAGCTGGCACATATCCTTGTAGTGTTCTTTTTACTGCATTTGGTGAAAGCGCTAATAATCAGTTTTTACCAAAATGTAATAGCTTACAAGTCAACGTTAAATAAATTGAGTTGTCTTGTAAGACTATAGCAGTAAAAGAAAAGCGTATTAAATTGGGATTACCTTTATAAATTGTAAAGATAGAGGTAATCCCTTTTCTTTATAACAATCCCTGGCAAAGACAAATTCAATGCTTGATTTTTTTTTGGTTTATTCAGCCATCAATCAAGTAAATGAAAAGTGTCTCGGATTCAGGAGTATGGAGGGCTAAATAATGAACAATGGTAAAAAGAAAGGAATTGCCTTTCTCCTAATTACCCTATTATTTGTAACACTATTGAACATCGCATATGCGGCGGATAATGCATCTTTTTGGACAGATACAATAAATGAAGATACTCGCTTAAGTGCATTGTCCCTTGACGTGGGAGGGGATTCAAAGACAGTTCGATTCAAGGCTGAGGTTCCTTCCGGTGAAACATTGAATGCGTATAAATTTACAATCGGATATGACTCTGACAAAGTATCAGTAGCTGCCATAAAAACGTCGGGTTCTGGTTTTTCACCAGCTAATCTAAATACCACAACAGCTGGGACCATTATATTCAATGGTTTTGATGCAGGTGGTGTTGCCGGGCAAGTGACAATTTCATTCATTGACGTCACATTTACAGGCCTTGAAGCTGGAACCTTTGACGTTAGCGTGACAGCCGATAGCTTTGGTACTGATTCTTCAAATCAATTTAAGCCAACTCCTGAAGTTTTAAGTATTACTGTAGATGGCGGTAGTAGTTCATCTGCTGCATTCTGGACAGAAGAATTATCCGAAATTCATGTGAATGCATTTTCAATTGAAGCTGCCACACAGAAAATGATTCGATTTAAGGCTGATGTTCCTTCAGGTAAAACGCTAAATGCATATAAATTTACTATTACCTATGATTCCGACAAAGCCTCAGTAGAGGCGATAAAAACCCAGGGATCTGCATTTTCACCTGCAAATGTTAATAGTACCACACCTGGAACAATTGTTTTTAATGGTTTTGATGCATCAGGTGTAGCAGGACCAACAATAATTTCTTTCATTGATGTTTCATTTACAGGATTAGAACAAGGTACATTTGATGTTACCACAACTGTAGATAGTTTTGGAACAAGTTCTACAGATCAATTCAAACCAACTCCAGAAGTTGTTACAGTAACTGTGACAGGAGGTGCATGTAACGCATCCGCAGCGTTTTCAAATACACAAGCACAAGATAGTCTGGAAGTCAGTTTTGATGCCTCAGCATCAACCGGTGTAAGCTTTGCATGGGACTTTGGTGACGGCTCAAGTGGCAATGGTGCAACAACATCACATACCTATGCAGCAGCA
>Ga0272440_1003560_pt1 | contig 11571 bp, 20 predicted proteins | sample SSMMMBAug17_FD_192440 | JGI IMG/M metagenome (GOLD analysis project Ga0272440, IMG submission 192440) | Marine sediment archaeal communities from Little Sippewissett salt marsh, Falmouth, MA, United States - SSM-MMB-Aug17 | ecosystem: Environmental > Aquatic > Marine > Wetlands > Sediment ... | reverse complement strand
TATCGTTGTTTTGATATTAATAAAGTTATTGAAATTAAAGGAAATGGAAGGATTTATAAAAAATGAAAATTGAATACAGTTTAGAATATTACGTTGATGCTGGATTACTTGGCGGTATGTGGAGAGGTACGTATTCTAATTATGTTAATGAATTAAAAAGTTTTATTATTGAAAAAGGATATAAAAACTATAAATTAACTAAATTGGTTTTGATTAAAACATTTGAAGATAAAGCATATGTTAAAGATTACAAGCATTTGTTGGATTACGAATGTGATAATTTTGTTGTTAAACATTTGGAAAATGAAAACACAAGACCTTCTTACACTACTAAAAATTATGATGATTTGAAAAGATATTTATATAAATTAACAAGACAAGATTATAAAGATGTTGAACTTTGGTGTTCTTATGATGTAGATTTATCTTGACATAAAGTTAAAATAATGTTATAGTTAATTTAAAATAAACTTGGAGATATAAAATGTATAGTAAAAATATAAAATCAATTGAAATTAGATTGAGAAATTCAGCAAAAAATAAAGGAATATTTTTATCAAAATCAAGAACAAGAAATCCAGACGATGTTGAGTTTAATACTTACAAAATTTTAAAAAATGATAACATTATCAAAAGGGGGCTTACACTAAAAGAAGCTGAGGAATTTATTTTAAAATATTTACCGTAATGGACAAGCTATGAAAGAAAAAAGAAATTTAAGTATTAGTGAAAAAAGACAATTATATTGCAATGCTAATGGAAAATGTGAAAAATGTTTTAAATTGTTAGAACAAGGTTGGCATGCTCATCATATATTACCTTTTTCTTTGGGCGGTAAAACCCATATCAAAAATAGTATGGCATTATGTAAAGAATGCCATATTAAAATACATAAAAATTTAAAAAATGGAGTAAATAGAATTATGTCAAATTTAAAATTAAGGCAATGGCAAAGCGATGCATTTGATGTTGTTACAACGTCAAATAATAAAGTTAAACTTATAGAAGCAGCACCAGCAGCAGGTAAAACATTTTTCGCTGGTGTATGTGCAAATCATTACATCAACAATACTAAAATAAATAATTTTGTTATTATTGTTTCGCCAACTATAAATATTCAAGAAAACTTTATAAATGAATTTCACAATCATTTTAAAATTGAACTTAACGATAAAGTAAATATGTCAAATCCATTAGTAAATTATAATGGAGTATCTATAACGTATAACGCATTATGCAATAATGATATTATTGAAACATTTAAAATATGGGTTAATAATGGATGCGATATTATGTTTATTTTTGACGAAATTCATCATAGTAGCGAACTCAATAAATGGGGTAATATATTTAAAAAATGTAGTAAAATTTCTGACAATATTATATGCTTAACTGGCACTCCGTTTAGAAGCGATAACATAAAAATACCGATGATTAAGTATGATAGTGAAGGAACCTGTATTCCAGACTATAAATATAATTATTCCAAATGTGTTCAGGATAATGTATGCAGAGAAATATTTTTTTATACTGGCGATGGAAGTGCAAAATACGCGATCAACGGAACTTTATATTCACAAGAACTTTCAAAAACACAACAAAACTCTATATCTCACGTAGCAAATACTATTTTTGATTCAGATCAATCATTTTTTAAAAATTTTTTTATTGAAGCTAATAAAAAATTAAATGAATATAGAAAAATAGATAAAAATGCCGGAGGCATAATTATTTGCCAACCTGGATATGATAAAAACGACAATAGAAAATTAAATAAAATAGCTAAAACTGTTTACGAAATAACTGGAGAAATGCCGTGTGTTGTAGCATCTGATATTGAAAATTCAAATGCAAAAATAAACGAATTTAGAAATGACAGCACAAAATGGATTATTTCTATAAAAATGATTTCCGAAGGTGTTGATATTAAAAGATTAAAAGTAGGGTTAATTGCCACAAATGTTAATTCTGAATTAGCATTTAGACAATTTATTGGTAGAGTATTAAGAATAAATAATTTAAAAAATGAAAGAGAAGATGCAACAGTATTTATTCCTGGATTTCAACATATGCTGGAAATGGCTTCAAGAATTAGAGAAGAAGCTAAATGCGGAATTGATAGCATAAAAGAGAAAAATGAAGATTTAGATGACGACGATTTTATTGATAATATAGATAAAAATAATAATGCAATGATTTATCAGCCAATAGAATCTGAATATAAAAACGGTATAGGAATTTCATCATTTGGTGATAAATATGAATACGATGATATTATGAAGGCAAAAGACATAATAGAAGAAATGGATTTATCAGTAAATGAAGCTGATGCTATGAAAATATATAGTTATTTAAAATCAAATTTTAATGTAAATTCTTGTAATGAAAAAAATATCATAGAAAAAAATGACAAGCCAATTAAAGATGTTATTCTTGAGAAAAGAAAAAAGTATGTTAATTTAGCAGGTCATTTTACAAGAATTATGATTCCACATTACGGTAAAGAATATAATAAAAAGCGTGGTGAATTAAAAGCTAAATTATATAGAGAAGTAAATAAAAAACTTAATGCTGATAATTTAGAGCAAATTTGTAATGAAATGAATATAGAAGATGGAATTGAAAAAGCAATTGAATGGGTAGAATATTATATAGAAAAAGCAAAAAATAGGAAATAGTTATAATGGGAAATTTAGATAATCCTGCTGAATACATAAAAAGCACAGGTAGAATAATTAGATCTGGTCAACATACCCAACAAACGCTTCCGAACGCAATTAGAAATATTATAGAAAATAAACTATGGCTAAAAGTTAAAAATAAAAAAGGTGAATATTTTAAATCCTTTGAAGAATTATGTGTTCATGAACCATGGGAAGGCTTAGATACTACATTATTTGATCTTGATGTTTATTTAAGAAAATCACCTGATGTTAAGCAAATGGTTGTAGATGAAGTTAATAATTACAACAATAAAGTAAAAGAAAGCAAACAAGAAATTGATATTCAAGAAGCCAAGAGAAAACCTTTGCTTACAAATTCTGAAAGCAAAATAGGAAATAAAAATAGTATTGGGTCAAATCAACACATAAAAAAAGAAAAAAAGGACGACCGTTACAATGTAACCGTCGAGCATAATAAAAAAAGAGGAAACTCAAAAGAATATCAGCTCAAAAGATTAGCTCGTGATGCACCAGAAGTGTTAGAACAATTAGAAAAAGGTGAAATATCGTCTGTAAGACAAGCAGCTATAAAAGCTGGCATAGTAAAACAAAAAACAAATTACGAACAAGTGATTAATAAAATTAAAAAATTTAGTAAACATGAATTAATTATGTTGAAGAACGAATTAGACAAAATATTAAAAGATTTTTAAAAAAATAATTATGAATAAAAATTTACAATATGATCTACTTAATATAGCTAAAGAAATAGTAAAAGATAATGATAAAGTTAGAAGAAATAGAATAAAATTTTGTATGAAAGTTATGAATAAAAAATATAGATTTTATGATATATTTGAAAATAAAGATATTCTTAATATTAAAAGAGAAACGTGCAAACTTTGGTCATGTCCAGTATGTTCAAATTTTAAAGTTAAACATTTATCAATAGATATAAATAACAACATAAACAATCATTTAAAAGATAAAAATAATTCTATTATTCACATATCATTAAATTTTCCATTTAAACAAGAGATAAGTTTAAACAAAGCATTGCATTTACAACAAAAAACATTTTCTTGGATAAAAAATCAAAGATCTGACAAAAGAATTGTATATAAAGATTTAATAAAAGATGTCGAATCTGAATGTACTTTTATAATTACAAATATAAAATATAATTATAACGAAACTACATTTTTTAACGGTTGGAAACCTTCATTTGAATTATTTTTTTTATGTAAAAAACAAGACAAATATAAAATTACATATATTAAAGAACAACTTACAAAATTATTAATAAAAGGATATAGGAAAAACAAAGGCGTTATTAACAGTATTAATTTATTTAGAAAAGAAGTAATAACAATTCATCAATATTTAATTAATGAAGATAATGTTTTTATCGGATCTTTAATTGAAAAATGTTTAACTGAACATAAAATTAAAAAAGAATTATTAACCCCATTTTCTATGCTTTATTTGATATTAAAAAAACATGAACATTCTAAAATATTTAAAAAATTGTTTTGTGAATATTTAAATATTGATAGATTTCATATTATTAAAAAAACAATACCTTAATTAAAAAAAGTGTATGTTTTATTATGCATTTTGCTTGACATTTATTTTAAATAATGATATAAACAATATATAAATAATTAATAAAGGATTATTATGGATAAAAAAACAAGAACTTACGATGCAAGAATGCGTAGATGGGCTACAAACAAAAATCTTATTTTGCAGAGATCAACAAAAAGAAATAAAAAAGATAAATTATACGGAACTTATCATTTACTTAGTAAAGAAAGTATGACAATAATTTTTGGAGAGAATGGAGGATATGGGAAAAAATTAGAAGAGATTGAAGAATTTATTTTAAAATATTAGTTAAAATAAAAAAGGCGCTTCTGATTTTGGGATCAGAAACGCCTAAAACAAAAAACTCGTAATAACAAACATAATATAGCAATTTTTGCTTATTATGTCAAGATGGAATATGAATATAAAAAACAATACAGATAGGCTTCATTTCTGCTACCGCTGTGATCATACAAATTGTTAAAATAATACTTGACATAAAATTAGAATAATGTTATTATAATATTTTTAAATATAAAAGGATTGAATAATGAATAAATTACATCATGAAATAAAATTACGTAGATGGGCAAAAAACAAAAACTTATTTCTTAAAAAACCAAGAATAAGAAATAAGAAAGACTCTGAATACGGGACTTACCAATTGATAATTAATGCTACTGGAGAAATAAAAAGGAAATTAACTATCGAAGAAGCTGAAGAATTTATTTTAAAATATTGATTAAAAACAAATAGCCTTGGAGTTGACGTCCAAGGCTATTTGTTGTATTCACACAAATTATCTATACACAAATCCAATATAACAATATTCATATTCTTTGTCAATAGTTATATTGGTGTTAGGATTTTTATGAAAACTCATCATTTATTTGAAAAAGATATTTATGATATTTTTTTTAAAAAAAACACATTTGAAGTTAGAATTATAGGATTAAATGGATATAAAGATTATTTGGAAGGATATTCAAATGGTGTATTATCAGGCTACTTTGATAATATTACCGATTTCAAAGAAAAATTAAAACCAATCTTAATTGATCAAAAAAATACAAAATGTAATATTTATTTTACTCTTCAAAAAGTTAATGAACAATGTATTGGTAGAGCATACAATACATTAAAATCTCAAAAAAATACCACTTCAGATAAAGATATAGTATCATATAATTGGATTCCAATTGATATTGATCCTATTAGACCTTCCGGCGTTTCCAGCTATGAATACCAATTAAAAAAATCAATAGAAAAAAGAAATAATATTGTTGACTATTTATTATGTCAAAATGAAAAATTAGATATAATAACAGCTAATAGTGGTAATGGCTCTCATATATTGATTAAAAAAGAAATGATAAACAATAAGCAAAATATTTTAAAAGTAAAAGAATTCATACAAAAAATAAATAATATGTTTTCAGATGAAGAATCAAATATTGATCTCACTGTGTATAATCCTGCAAGAATTTGGAAATTATATGGATCATATTCTATAAAAGGCGATGAAGTTAATAAAAAAGGAAAAGAATTAATATATAGACAATCTTTTATTGATGGTATTTATAAAAATGGAGTAAATATTGTATGAATTTCAATTTAGAGTATTTTTTAGATGACAATAACATTTCTTACAAAAAAACAAAAGTTGACGATTCAACAAGATTTGATGTAACTTGTTTTTTTGATGAAAATCATAAAAATAGAGATGCAGCATTTTATTTAAATGATAATGGTTCGATATCTTATTATTGCTTTCATGATTCTTGTAAAGGAAATAACTTTAAAAGCGTAATTAATTTATTTAAAGAAAAAAACATAGATATGTCGAAATATTGGGATGACATAAAAGAGAATGATGATTTTTTAAAAAACGACATTTCAATATATAATTTAAATGAAATAAAAATAGAAAAAAATGATTGGGTTGTTAAAAACTTAATTGGTTATAATAAATTAACTTGTATATTTGGTGATCCAGCTTCAGGTAAATCATTTTATTGTCTTGATATGGCTTTATCTATTGCAAACAATTTAGATTTTTATGATAAAAAAATTAAAAGAAATAAGGTTTTATATATAGCTGCTGAAGGTGCAAGTACAATAAAATTAAGAGCTATTGCTTGGTCTAAAAATAAAAAAATTCAAAATTCAAACAATTTTAATATCATAACAAAACCTTTATCATTTTCTGATGCAGACACAACAAGTAAATTTATAAATAAAATAAAAGACGATCCGCCAGACATTATATTTATTGATACATTAGCTCGTACATTTGGATCTGGAGATGAGAGTAGTACAAAAGATATGAATAATTATATTCATAATCTTGATAAAATTCGATATTCTACTAATTCTGCAATAGTGCTTATACATCATACAGGACACTCAGAAAAGCATCGTGCAAGAGGCTCAATAGCTTTAAATGGCGCATTAGATTTTGAGTATAGAGTAGAAAAAAATGATGACATAATAAGAATTACTGATACAAAACAGAAAGATGCAAAATCAGGATCTTCACTCGGAACATTTAGGTTAGAAACATTTAACACGGACATATTAGATGAAGATGAAGAATATATTTTATCTGCATCTCTAATTCATGTTGACGAAAACGAATTTACTATTAAACCACCAACTGGAATAAACCAAAAAAAGATATATCAATACTTTTTAAAAAATAAAAAGAAAAAAATATTTACTAAAGAAGAGATGTATGAAGACATAAAAGATCAATTTAAAAGAAAAAAAATGTTTAATGACGCCTTTAACTCTTTAGAAGGAATTTACTTTAATATATCTGAAGATGGTTATATTGAATAGCACAAAATACACATTACAGCATATCCCTATAGGGATATGTGCTGTTTGTGTTGTGTCTAAATGTTTAAAAGTAGTTAAAAAGTGCGTTTTGTGTTGTGAAAGTGTCGCCAATGTGTTGTCAAAAGTGTTGTTTTTTTGCCAACAACACATTGATTTTTAGAAAAGTGTTGTGAAAGTGTCGCCAATGTGTTGTCATATTTTAAATAAAAGGTAGATCATGAATACAAAAAATTCCATGCTATGTTGGAATAATAATTCTGACGAGGTTAAAATTGTCCCTTGGCCTGATTGTAATGGTTTAAGCAAAGGTTATAGAAATTCTACTCTTGCATGTTTTAGCAAATATCATAGATTAAAAAAAGAAGATGCTAAGAAATATGTTTTTATAGAAGCGATACACCTAATAGTAAGAGATAACGTAAATCCGATTGCATTACATAATGAACTTTTAAAACTTGAAGAATATAGAGATGGTTGTTCTGATGATATGCCTTCGCTTATTGATTGTTTAACTGACGATGAAAAAATTGAAAGGTCATTGTAAATTTTGATTGATTTATTTTCGATATCTGATATCATGAAATCATGATTAACTTAAACAAAGGAAATAAGATGAAAGAGAAAATCAAAAAGCTGTTAAAGATCGGAATAGGAATTTCTGTAGTTTATGTTGGTTTTAATTTCTTCTTTGGAATAAAGACTACTTATGATGATTGTTTTGAAGAGATGTATGAAGCTGTTAAACAAGTAGAACATATTCATGATTATTCTAATATGTCTGACAAGGATAAGAAGCTTACTTTAGGACTTAAGATGGCAATACAAGGATTTAATGAAAAACAAAAAATTCATGATGAGAATGGCAAGAGGTTTGTTTATTTACTTTTAAAGCATGAAGACATGACAGCAGAATATTGGAATGATTTAGATTTGAAATATGTTGAAGTTGCTTTGTGCAGCGTTGAGAAACAGACATGGAGATACAGTAAAAATTTTGAAGATTTTGTGAGAATTGTGAGAGATTATAAAATTGAATATGAAGGAAAATAAAATGGACATACTTGATTTTTTTGATATAAATAATTTAGAGCATCTTCAAGCATACAGAACATGCAAACAAACAGGATTTTGGCCTAAAGAATTTTTAATGAATGATATTATCTTTGAAGATAGTTCTTGGTCAATTATTCTTGATATTAGAATTGCTAATTCATGTATTGATATTTTGATAGATAAAATTGCAAATAATAATTAATGCGAGGTTTTTTATGAAACAAATAGTTTATATTTTAGAAACACAAGATGATGGACTTCATGCATATGTAGATCGAGATTTATTTTTTAGAGAATGGGGTTATCAACTTAGTAAAAATCTTTTTCCAGTAGCATATATTGTTGATTATTCAAATAGAGATTCATGTGATTACAAAGAATATCAATATGAACTTGAAAATTTAATTTAAATAGTGAGATCGGATACTGATATGAAAAATAATAAAATTTTTATTTTAGAAGTAGATTACGACGGTACTTTAATTTCTATGTTACATCCAGTAGGTGTAGCAGTTAAAACAAAAGAAGAAGCTGAAAGATTCGTGAAAGAAAGCAAAGAAGGATTTAGACGGAGTTATTATTCTATAAATATTTATGATAAATATGAAGAAGGGAAATTAGGATAAATAATATGAGAACAATTAAAGAGATTTTGATGGATAGAGATGGATATTCAGAACAAGAAGCTATTGAAGAAATTGAATCTGCTAAAGTTGAATTAGAAGATAGATTGCATGATCCAGATACTTACGGTGATCCATATGATATTTGTATGGACTGTTTTGGGTTAGAAGCAGATTACATTGATGAATTGTTTTAGATCTATGATGTCATAAAGTTATTATTGATAATATGAGTTGAATTAAGTTATTGGTTACTCTATAAGAGTATGAATTGAAATGAGCCAGATTATATTGATGAATTATTTTAAGATAAAAACATGAAGATTAAAAAATTTATATGTAGATTTATTTGAATTTTTTGTTTATTTTTTATAAATTTTATTAATAAAGGAAAATAAAATGAGAACAAAAACAAACATTATAGATAATATGTGTTATGCTTACAGACATGATTTTGGACTTTTAGATGAAAAAGAAAAAGAATCAATTAAGCTTACAATGAGTCAGATTTACAAGCATTGCTTTTATCCAATTTTAGTTGATTTAATGGAAAAAGTAGATTGTGGTTGTTCTGAATGTGTATTTGATATGAGTGATATGTTGCATGATGTTATGCATAAATAAAATAATGATGAAATTATGAAAACTTCTTATTTTGCAAAATATAAAAAAGATGATGGAATAAGCATAGCTAAATTTGTTCCGTTTAAAATTGATTGTTATGATGTTTTATTTCCAAATTGTGATTTAGTAAAAAAATATAAAAAAGATAAAGATGAAAGAAAGTTCTTTAAAGAGTATTATAGTTATTTAAAAACATTAAATCAAAATAAAGTTTATAATGACTTAAAAGATAAGACATTGCTTTGTTATGAGAAATCAGAAGATTTTTGTCATCGTAGTATTGTCTCTTATTGGTTAGAAAGAGAATTAAGTGTTTGTGTTCCAGAATATGATTACGATATTTTAGAGTTTCAAAATGAATACCGTTATTTAAGCAATTTTTGGCCTTGTAATGTTGATATGTTTGGAGCTATATGGTCATCCTTAGAAAACATATATCAAGCTGGTAAGTGCCTTAATAAGAGTGACAGACGTATGTTTATAGATGCTCATCCAGGCGAGGCTAAAAAGTTAGGACGTAAAGTAAAAATTAGGCTTGATTTTGATGACGTTAAAGATGATTTAATGTATAAGATTGTTAAGGCTAAGTTTACTCAGAATAAAAGTCTTGGAGAGAAATTGATTAGTACAGGTAATAGAAAATTATATGAAGGTAATTATTGGGGAGATCAATATTGGGGAATAAATTTAAAAACAATGGATGGTGCAAATAAGTTAGGTAAGATTTTGATGAGAGTACGTAAAGAATTAAAAAATAATTAATACATAAAGGTGATAATATGATTCAAGCATTGCAATGCAAACATTGTTTAAATATTATTTATAGTAGGCATAGACATGATTTTAGAAAATGTGATTGTGGCGCCGTAGCTGTTGATGGTGGATTTGATTATTTTAAAGTTAATGGTAATTTTGAAGATTTTAATTATCTTAAAATTAATAAAAATAAATTATTAGAATTTATTTTATTTTCAGATTGGAATTTTGGAAATATAAATGCAGAAAAATTTAAAGAAGGTTATCATGGTAAATTTGTAATTACTGAAAAATCTAATAAGAGTTTTTTTAATGAGTTAATTGATGGCGAAGTAATATATAAGGAAATTTAAAATGACGCTGCCTAAAGAAGCAACATGTAAGTACAATTCAAATAGACAAGCGTATAAAATAGCTTATCCGTATTGTACTTGGAAATTGCCAGATAATATTGTTTTTCCTGATGGTGTTTTTTTAAAACGAAATCAATGTGATTGCAAGAAATGTAAAGTTTATGTTGATTATAGAGAAGAAAATAATAGTATCGAAGATATTGATGATAAATTCTTAAATAATTTAAATATTGTTAAGCAAAATACAGGTGATTATTATTATTATCCTGAATTTAATTTAGATTCTAAAAATCTAAATATTTATTATAATTTAGGTAAAAAAATTAACAAGAAAAATTTTTTATACATAGTTTTCAACATTGGTATTAAGATAGGAATTAACTTGCAGAAAAAATTATGTTTAAATAAACTTATTAAAAAAAGAAAGAAAAAACATTTGACAACTCTTTGATTTTAAGATATTCTTATTAAAAATAAAGCTTGATGGTCATTAATTATTGTATTGATGTGTTAATGTTTATCCTTTTTAAAAGCTGACTATCAAGCTTTATTTTATTAACTTATTATAATTTTACAGGAGATTATTATGGTTGTTGATTATGAAAAAATAGTTTTGACTAATGATGATGGCGATAAAATGAAAATTTATAAGAAACAATGTAAAGAGTATTTCGGTTATAGATTTGAGATTAATGGTGAAAATTTTGATTTTAATAAAGATGATATTGCAATAATTATGAATGCTATTGAACAATTGGAGTCATAAATGGGATTAGATATTTATTTAGAAGAAATTATTCCTGAGAAACAGGAATACCCAATTATTCTTAATGATAATACTGATTTATGCAAAGTAAGTTTTTTTAATCATTTTAAAGAATTTACTTACGAAGTAGAAAATGAATATTATGATTTTGCAAGTTATTTTGAATCAATTGGTTTAAATATGGAAACTGATATTGTTAATTTAACTCAATTTAGCTCAAGTGATTATTTTAATTATGAAGACAATGAATGTAATTGTTTTAAAACTAGTTATTCAGTGTTACCAATAATTAATAAAAAAGAGTT
>Ga0272440_1003559_pt1 | contig 11575 bp, 1 predicted proteins | sample SSMMMBAug17_FD_192440 | JGI IMG/M metagenome (GOLD analysis project Ga0272440, IMG submission 192440) | Marine sediment archaeal communities from Little Sippewissett salt marsh, Falmouth, MA, United States - SSM-MMB-Aug17 | ecosystem: Environmental > Aquatic > Marine > Wetlands > Sediment ... | reverse complement strand
AATGGGTAATGGCAACAATCACAAAAAATGATGGGCAATTATTTATCGATATTGATGGTCTGTGGACAGGCGGCCCATTTTCCCACGATGAAGATATTTTACTTCCAGGAGATCCGAGCATTGGCGGTAAAAATATTTGGTCCTGGGATTTTACTAATTTAAAATGGAACTCAGATATCAGCGGCCTCATGAATGGTGAATTTGCAGAAATGCTGGTTTATGATCGGCCCTTATCATATCTTGAAAAATGGCGCATCTATGCCCATCTAAAGGGCAAATGGTTTGGTTATGTTATTTCTGATAATTCTAAGGCGCCTAAAGATGTTCAGGTGATGGCAGTCAGCGGAAAAACAGGTGAAGAAATTCGAAAATTAAAAGCTGATGCTGATCTTGCATGGCTTGACTATGGTGATTCCATATTTTCCAATGAAAATGTGTTAACCGCACTGGCAAACCTTGAATCCTATCTCCCTGACAACTGGCAATGGACAACAATTCCGCCATCTGTAGATGAAGCGTCTCAGGCGCTGGATGCCATTAAATTTGATTACCAAAATGAATTTGTTGCACACTATGGAAAAGACAAATCCTATATTCTCATTGGCGGTATGGGAGATGACACACTCATTGGCGGCTATGAAAATGACATCCTCATTGGCGGAGAAGGCAAAGATATTCTAAAAGGAAGCCATGGATCAGATATTTTTGTTGTGTCCAATCAGGATGAAATCATTGATTTTAACGTGGATGACAAAGATGTACTGGATATTTCACACTTACTGACCCACTCAGATGCGCCTTTATCAGATTATATCCATTTTGAAATCATCAATGATTTAGAAACCGGTGAAAATCATACCCAACTCAAAATCAATGCAGATGCCACAGGAGACACCTTTGATGACGCAGTTATTTTGCTTCGCAATGTTGTCTTAAGAGATCAGGTGGATATTGCCAGACTGTGGGCATCTCACAGTCTTCATACAGGTGGTTCAAGGCCAAACCTAAAACTGAGTCTTTCGGTATCAGATAATACAGCCGCAGAAAATCCAGAAGATCCCGCAGTGTTTAATATCAGTTTTTCTGAACAAATATTGCCCGATAACCTGACTGTGCCCCTTTCATTAGAAGGATCTGCCATATTAGGGCAGGATTATCAACTGTGTCTACCTGTCTGGAATGACCAGTTAAAAAAATATGAATCAACACTGATGTCACATAACATTATTCCAGTAAAACTAAAAAAAGGAGATCAGCAACTGACAGTTAAAATTATTCCCATTTTAGATAAGGTTGCTGAACCCATAGAAAACATATCATTATCCCTTTCGAAAAAAGAAGATTATTATTTAATATCCAATAATGAATTACCAACAATAGACATATCTGATGGCATTGACGAAATAAGTATTCAAGCAAAATCTGATCTGGCAATAGAAGGCAAATCCGCTGGTGGAAAAATCATTATTTCACGCGTAGGCTCTATAGATACCAGAAAAGAAATTAACTTACTCGTAAAAGGCACAGCAGAAAATGGTCGTGACTTTTATTATATTCCATCAGAAATAGCCATAAATCCAGGAGAAACAAGTTCTGCAATTGATATTGTTGCTTATCAGGATAAAGAAATTGAAGATGTTGAATTTGTAGAAGTGATTGTTTCTTCAGGAGATTATACATTAAAGGGTGCGTCAAGTGCCAGAGTCGCCATACGTGATCAAAGTCCAGATATTGTTTCAGGTGATATTGACAATACTGATGGACTTAATCTGAAAGATGCAATTGTTGCACTTCAGATATGTGCAGGAAAAAATATTTCAGACATATTTGTAGAATCGGCAATTGACAAAGATCGAATTGGAATAAAAGATGTCTTATACATCCTTAATATTATTTCAAAGAAATAACAATAGGTTAGAACAACAATCAAACCTTGTCATAACAATTGAATAAAGGGAGAAAATTATGATACCAGAAAAACAAATGATTACAAGAAAAGGTATACTATCTTGCTTTACCTTAATATTTTTCCTGTGCATTTCTGTATCAACGTATGCCATCGAATGGACGTATTTTGACATTAATAATAATGCCATACAAAATCCAACTGAAGATGAAATCAACACAATAGCCGTTATGAGAACGAGTAATACTGGCTTAACACAATACGTATTGGAAATAAAGCATGATTTTTCAGGTACATGGGGAACAGGTTATCTTGAAAATATTGGTAACCCTAACCCTGGCGTGGGAAAGCACTGGTTTAATTTAAATGAAGAAGTGATATGCAATGTTGATGGTATTGTTCAGGATGTAAACAGTTTAAACAGTAGATATATTGCAACAGGTTTTTATGCACAGGGTCCACCAAATACTAAAGACAAGGCCAATGCCTTGATATTTGATGGCGTAGATGATTATGTCAATATTGAATCTGTTTATATTAATAATCCCAAGACATTGGAATTTAAATTTTGGGCCAAACGTGACAGAACAAACCAGGAAGAATGGATGATCTCGCATCCATCATATGAAACTGGCGGTAGTGGCATTTATATAGGATTTAATGGTGATGATCAAGCAGTACTTGGAACTGGCTTGCATGGATTTGTTCATTCAACTGTGCCAACAGACACTGGCTGGTATGAATGGAGATTTGTTTTAGATTTTTATACTTTTACTTACCACAATGTAACCACTCAAGGACTTAAATTGTTCATTTATAGAGATGGCGTTGAAATTGCTTCAAAAACAATTGAACCACATCATTGGAGTGAAGCCCAAGAATATCCAGGAACAGATATTCAAGAAGGGTGTTATGTATTAGATATGTCAACAGATAATTTACTGGGTCAGGATGATAATTATAAAGGAGAACTTTTCGGATTAGAAAAAAAATATGATGTAAATAAAAATCATTGGGGAGAATGCCAGGAAGAATGGGGATCATCGGTAGCGTTTGGAGATCATGCTTCAAATATAGGGGGTGGACATCATATACAAATTTGTGCAGATTATACAGACATGCCTTTTGGCGTTGGTGGTTGGGATTTGAGATGTGACCAATGTTACAGAAAGGGTGAATGGTTACCATCTGTAGAAAGCTGTAAAGCTGCCTGGTTTACTCAAGGTAATCACTGGATGGCTGACTTATCGGGTTTTAGTCGATATTTTTGGAATAGCTTTGATGGTACACATATGGTGCAAACAAGATCAGTTCCAGTCACAAAAACAAGGTATATTTACCATAGTGATGAAATGAAATATGTTCTCAATGGGAAAATGATCTTAGGCCGTGGGTATTCATCAACACACTTTCAGGGAAAGCTTAAAGATATAGAAGTTTATCAAAATGGTATTCTTTATGCTCATTGGGGCTTAAATGATGGAGGAAACGCTACTATTGCTGAGGATACATCAGGTAATGCCAGAAATGGTGCACTTGTAAATTTTGATACATCAAAATGTTGGATGATCGATCCATCATTATCCAAATATTATAAAAATAGCAAAATACAGGAACGTCAGTCTGTTCCTAAATTTAAAATGACCAGTCCTGGTAAAATTGTTTATGACTGGGGCCGTCAACATGCAGTTATCGTAAATACGCTCCCTGAAAATATGGGAAATCATATATCTGTTCAAATCTTAAATGATTCAAATCAGGTAGATAACTCAGGATCTGGAAAGTTTTGGTATAATCATGGCTCAACAATTGATGTAAAAGCAGAAGAAGGTCAATGTTTAAAACTTTCAGGATATCGTGATAATATTAATGATCCCACAAGAACGATAAAATCAAATAAAAAAACCATTAATAGTTTAAACCAATCTGAAAGTATTAGTTGGGAATATTCATCATATATTTTTGAAGAAGAAGTCATCGTAGGATCTCCTGTTGTTTTATTAAATGTACCACCTGATTTACGACAAAAAGTCGACTTATCCAAAAAACCCAAATTTATATCAACTGACAAAGCTGAAACTGATATGTGTTTTTGGAACGATGCAGAAAAAAGGATCTTTCCATTAAGAGCTAATGAAATTTTTGACCTTGAATATGACTTAATGGATGCTAATTGCGAAGGCACTAAACTCATTATCAGAGTTAATAGTATATGGCCAGAAAATCCACATATTATTCATGTGGCGAAAACACCACCTGTCAAACTCGATCCACAAGATGATGATGACGTTGTTTTTGTGGATATCAAACACATAGAGGCTGATGCCAATGTTGCCAACAACAATTTCACTGCAACTCAAAAAGGACGAAGTGTGCTTCATTTTATGCGAAACAAAATTAAAGGCACTCTTCCAAAAGAAATATCTGTTTCATTTGGTGGGTATAGCTATATTGAAACAAAACCAATCAGCTTACCGAAAAATTTTACCATTGAATTTTTTGCAAAACGCAGTTCAAACGATCAATTTAATGTTGTGATTGGCCAGGATGCTCCTGAAATGGGCAAGAGTATCATTATTGGTTTTGAAAATAATAATTTTATATTTCATATTTATGGAAATGCATTAACAAGCGAGAATAAATATACTGATAATTCATGGCATCACTGGGCATGCGTTTATGAGACAGATACGTCGGAAATTACCGATGAATCATCGTTTATATGTGATAACAATCCAGATAATCCATACTGTCACTGGGGTAATAATACGTGTTTTAATGAAGAATTTATTGGAGATTATGATAACAGTAATGATCAACGCTTTTGGAGCGATCACGCAAAAGTAAAAAGACGTTGTGGTACAAATGTTAAATATAAACGAAAAATTTATTGTGATGGTCAACTTATAGGAGAAACAGAAGTAGGAATTCCATACTCTGGACAGGGGAATCTTGTCATTGGTATGGTTGGATCAGGATGGCCCAGAACAGGTGGGTTTAAAGGTCAGGTTGATGAGGTCAGAGTTTGGACTGTTGCAAAAACACAAAATGAAATTGAATCAAATATGAATTCACGCCTTGTTGGTGATGAAGAACATTTAAGAGCGTATTATCGTATGGACAAAATTGGTTCAGCATATTTGGAAGATAACAGAACAAATGGCAATCCCAATACAATTGCTATAATGAAAAATATGGATCCTTCAAATGCATGGATAGTTGATACTGAAAAATTATATTCCCTTGAACAATCAGAGATTCCTCTCCTTGGTACGACCTGCATTAGAGTTGTTGAAACGAAGCTTGAGACAGAAAATAAGATTAAAGCAAGTGCTTTAGTTGGTCTTGAAATAACTGGATATGGCATACATGATTATCGTGTGCCAAACAATGGATATGTTTTTTATGAAAATGTTCCATATAATACGCAAATATACAATAGAAATGACTTAGATGGATCTATCTATTCTGTAAACACTAAAAACCCGGCACCTGATGGTCGAGATAATATACTCGTAATATGGTACAAATTACAAGATAATGTATCATGGCCATACCAACCAACAGAATACAAAAGTTTTTGGCCTTATGAGACAAATAGAATTGTCATTGCAAGTAGACTTGGGTCTGATGGTCAAAATGGTGCAGGAGTTGATCAGACATATCCTGATGCAAATAATGAACTTCAAAACTATTTTGATCCAGCACGTTATCAGGAAATTACAATATATAATCAACCAGATCCTTTAATTCCTGGTTATAATCCCAATGAAGAACATGCAATGGTGACAGGATCATTCAGACATTCATCAGCAGCTCCTCGGCCATTTGCTGCTTTTGCATTAAGAAATGACTTAAATATTACAACCAATAATTCAAAATATACATCTGATCCTTTTGTACTTGTTCAGTATTTTGATACTGTTTTGAAAAAACATGGCATGAAACCTTTTAAAGTTGTCACTCAAGATCCTTCATGCGGCTATACTTTTGACTACATGATGAAAGCTGGAGATCCAGTTGTTCCACCTTATCCATTAAACGAAGCCATTGGGGCAACACCACCAGCAGAAATTTTTGGAAAAAATGGCCATCCAGATCAAATTTGTTATTGGAAAGATCATAAAGGCCAGTCCTGGACATTATCAGGAGGGGGGAAACTCCTGGAAATTTCTGATGTAAGCCTTAATACAGAAACAACTCAAGTGGACTACAAAGTAACACTTAAATCAGACCAATTTCAGTATAATAAAAATTATATCATTCAAGTATCAGATAACCGCGGTTTAGTCGGTATGATGCCTTTTATTGTGGGAAGCGCTGATAGTTTGAGGAACAAGTCATCTGTTTATGTTGATGGTGGTTCAGTTATGAATGGGGCTTCTGTTTTTAATGTTACCCTTAAGTCAGGCTCTGATAATTTATCTGCAAATAATTTTAAACTGTATAAAATAGAATCTTCTGACATGGTTAAAGTCTATTACTGGTATCCACTTCAACCATCATTCTGGTGGGATAATGATACACCTGGTGATAGCACCGGACAGGTAGGATTATCTATCCCATGGCTGCCTGAAGGAAATATCACCAGTAATGATGGTTTTCCTGAGAATATGATTTCGAAAGCTAAAGCAGTTGAAGTAACATATGATGTTGTCTGGCCTGAAAATGTTCCTATTTTAAAAGCTGGAGAAACACTTACATTTCCTGGTGGAGAGTATCGAAAAGACAATTCAGAATACCCTGGTTTACCTGGTGTACTGGCATGGGCAGCAGGTCAGCTTGTATATGATTCATTAAATCCTACCTTAGACTCAGATAAATTGTTTGACGACTACCTTGTGCGACTTTTTCCTGCTTTAATTGAACGTCAGGTGGATTTATCAATGGATCAATTTCCTGAAGACTTAAAGCCAGCATCAAAACGTGTTGATGTGATTATGAATCGTTGGTATTTTAAAGAACTTCATGCAGGTTTAAAAAAGCGTATATATTATGATCCAATGACTCAAAAGTTAGGAATAATAGGCTTTATCAATGATAAAACTCTGGGAGATACTACGTTGACAGCATCACCTCCTTCTGTTTTTGTACTTCAACCGAATATTTTAACAGATAGGGAAGTTAATACAATTAAGCAGATAGAAGGGGCAAATGGATCATTTAAAACTGCTGTGGATAATCTTTTTAAGCTGACAAATAACCCTGAACAGTTTGATAACACCTACACAGTGGGTTTGGAATACTATCAGGAATGTGTTAATCGTATGATTAGCAACCATCCTAAAAAAGAAAAATATCTCAATGATATGTTTTATGCCTGGTTAGGCAGTGATATTGACGATGAGACAGATAAAGTTATTCCAAAAATTTCTTATGGTCCTGGTTTAGCACTTGTTCCAAACGGTGCTTTATTAGACCCCAATAATACTAAATTTGATAATTTTACAAGCGGATATATCGTTATTGCTGAAAATAATCATCCAGATATGGGGGCATTACCAGTAAGCTTGCATGTTATTAAAGTGGTTAAAGAAAAAGTCAGAGGTGCCATCAAAACTGTATTTTCTGACAATGTTTTTGATGAAAAAATGACCCTTCGCCATTCTGCAGATTTTGGGGCAAACCCCAATGATTTGATTTTTCAATGGTGGTATCATGAAGAGGATGGTACAGATCAGCCGACACCTGAAATCAAGCCAGATAAATGGTTAATTTTTCCAGATCCTGATGGTAATGATGGTGTTGGTATGTCCGAAATAAGCATAGCAGGTGCAGGTGCAGTATTGCTTGTAGATAATGTTTTTTATGTTCGTTATCGTCACAAAGATAGTAATCCTGATGACATAAATTCATGGTCTCAATGGGCAGGTGCTGCAAACTCAAGACCAGAAGACTATATTCCACAATTAGCTGAAGGATGGGTGAAACGTGTTCTTAATGGGATCAATCCTTTTGAAGCAAGAATTAATAACTTCTATAATTCCAGCAATCCTGCAACTTTTGTCAGTATGATTCGACAGGCAGGACCGCGTTATGAAGGCCCGGTAGCGTTTAATCCAGCAAAAGATGTTGTTGAAAATGTTGGTTTAATAGAACTCTATCAAACAGTCTTAAATAGAGCAAAAGATTTGAGTATTAACCTGGAACAACCGGTTTGCACGTCAGGTATTACAAATGCCATATTACTGGCAGCTACACGCATATCAAATTTTTATAATTTGTTAGGAAACGAAGCCTATAACGATGCTTTAGATCCAACCATTGGTTTTGGATCAAACAGTGTTGAATATGGCAGTCTGGCACCAACCATTTTTACATTTATGAACCAGACGCCAACATTGCTTGATGAAGAATTTACATTATTATGTGGTCGATCTGAAAAAGGCGCATCACCCGCGTATAATCGATTTCTTTGGAATTTTACAAAAAGTGAAGGTGAAGTGGCTTATGCTTTGTCTTACAATATAAACGATGCAAATTATGATGGATTTATTGACGAAGCCGATGGGCGTATACTTTACCCACAAGGACATGGTGATGCCTGGGGTCATTATTTAACTGGGCTGAAATTATACTATGATTTGTTATCTGATCCTCTGTTTAATTGGATTCCACGGGCCGAAAAATTTTCAGTTGAAGGGGTTGTCATTGATGTAGACTATTATGACGAGCGTAAATTTTCCGAAACTGCTGCATCAAAAGCAAAAGTGGGCAATGAACTTTTTAACATTGTTTATAGAAAACATTATGTCGAAGATCCTGATGGTCAATGGCAAGGATATAAAGATTCTGATAAAGTCCGTGCCTGGGGTGTTACTGGATGGGCACGTCGAGCATATATAGGGACCTTATTTGACTGGACGATGGCAAATGCCATTATACCAGCAGAAGATTCAACGCATACTGGACTGAAAAAAATTGATCGTTCAACGGTATCAGAAATTTTAGAAATCGCATCACAGGCTCGAAATATTCAACAACAATATGATAATGCAAACACTGGGTTAAATCCATTAGGTATCGTAAGTGATGCTGTGCCATTTGATGTTAACCCGGCTCGTCTGGACCCAAGTTCATTAATTGCTGCAACGCATTTTGAACAGGTGTATGAAAATGCCCTTGAGGCAATGGAAAATGCACGGTCTGTATTTGATTTTGCCAATAATATCAAAAATCGAATTCGAGAAGTCACTGTTTCTGAGGAGGAATTTGCAGATCAGGTGATGGACAAAGATCGTGACTATAGAAATCAACTGATTGAATTGTTTGGAACCCCTTATGAAGGTACTATTGGGCCTGGAAAAACTTATCCAACAGGATACAAAGGCCCTGATTATTATTTTTACTCATACATTGATGTCAATGAAGTTTCAGAAAGGACGATTCCGCCACCCAGTAAAGAAATGAAAGTGAATTTTCAACCACAAGATACTCTATTTGTTGGAACCCCTGGTGATGAAAATAATGATCTTACCACTCTTTTTAGCCAGTACTTTGATGCTGATATTGAAGGTTCTGCTTATGTGTCGACCGATTTTAGCAGTGCAGTTGACATAACTTTTCCCATAAGTACTGGGGGGTATAGTTTTCAAGCACCTTCTGAATGGGGGATGAGAAAATCGCCTGGTGAAATTCAGATTGCACTCATAGAATTAATAAAAGCTGAAGCAGACCTTCAACTGGGACTCTCTAAATATGCAGGTCTTATGGCAGAAATCTCTTATAAAACAAAGCTTCTTCAGGGACGATCTGATCTGACGAAATCAGAACTAGAAATAGGTACCAGATGGAAAGAACAGTTACAAAAGTTTACTGCTAAAGTCATCGCCCTTCGTAAGGAGGCTGATCTAGCAGAAAATCTAGGTGAAGAAATAAAAAAGCAATGTGATGCAAAAGCAGAAGCGCTTCCAAAGTCAACAGGAACGTCAAATGATACAACGTCATCAGGACGTTCTGGCTTTAAAATAGCAGGTGCAGTAGCATCAACTGCTGGCAGTCATTATGCTTTTTGTGCCAATACGGAAGCAGATGGTATTGAAGAGGAAAAAGAGTTGTCGCATTTTGATATTGAAAAAGAATTTCAAAAAGCCAATTATCGGTATGATATCCAGCAGATGCTTGCAGAAATTGAAGGGTTACTTGGAAACGAAGCACCTACGCGTATTGAAATTTTCAAACAGCGTGAACATATGCGACAGGTATCTGAAAAATACCGATCTCTATTATCAAAAGGACTTCGACTGCTTGAAGAAAGAAAGTCATACAATGCACGTGTCGCACGGAAAACTCAAGGTAAACGATATATGGACATGGCATTTCGTATTAATTTAAACCAATCCCTTTCAAAATATCGAAATGCCTTTGATGTTGCTGCCCGATATGTTTACCTTGCTGCAAAAGCTTATGATTATGACACCAATTTAAGTGATCGAGATCCGGCATCAGCTAAAGCTTTTCTGACTGATATTGTTCGACAGCGTCATTTAGGCCAGTTTGAGAATGGCCAATATATACTGGGTCAGGGTGGCCTGGGTGATATTCTGACAACTATGAAGATCAATTATAGTGTTCTCAAACGGCAGATGGGTTTTGACAGCCCGCAAACAGAAACAGGAAGATTTTCTCTCCGCAGTGAATTAATGAGAATCAAACATGATGAATCCAGTGATGCTGCTTTCAGAGATGAATTAAAGAAGAGCTGTGTTGCAGACTTATGGGCAATCCCTGAATTTCGTAAGTATTGTCGACCATTTGCCCCCAAACAACTGGGCGAACAACCCGGCATTGTCATATCATTTGCCACGCAAATCCTTTATGGCAATAATTTTTTTGGATGGCCGCTATCTGGCGGAGATCACACATATGATCCAACGAATTTTGCCACCAAGGTGCGATCTGTCGGCCTATGGTTTGAGGGCTACGATAACAGTCAGTTATCAGAAACTCCAAGAGTATATTTAGTCCCAGTCGGCATGGATGTCATGCTTGTCCCAGATAGTACTGAGTTAGACACAAGAGAATGGACCATTGTCGATCAAAAACTCCCCATACCACTACCGGTTCGAGGATCAGATTTAAACAATCCTGATTGGGTTCCATCATTGGATTCTCTCGATGGCTCCATGATTAAAATCAGACGCTTCTCAAGTTTTCGCGCTTACCATGACAGCGGCTATTTTGATGCCAATCAGGTGACCTTTGATAGCAGGTTGGTTGGGCGTTCAGTATGGAATACGCGCTGGATGTTAATTATTCCTGGGGGTATATTTCATTATGATCAAGATTTTGGATTGGAGAAATTTATTGAAAATGTGAAAGATATTAAACTGTTTTTTCAGACTTATGCAATTTCGGGGAATTGAGCAAGCATCTGAAAGTTTAAGCGAATGAAAAAAATGTTGGGGCGAACCTTGTGTTCGCCCTTTCTTTTTTAATAAGGATGAACATACAAAAAAAGTATCCTCTCCATATTTAATGGCAATTTTTTTCTTAGCTCTACTTTTTAATAATTCACAATTCAAGGTTTGACCCCAATTCACCATTAGCTTATGTAAGTTTCAAGCACATTTCTAATTCTTCATGTTCAAAAGCGGATGACATTCTTTCAATCTCTACAGGTTTAATTCCATTGTTTGCCGCAATCTTTCTCCAATTTTTTACAATTGC
>Ga0272440_1003558_pt1 | contig 11578 bp, 3 predicted proteins | sample SSMMMBAug17_FD_192440 | JGI IMG/M metagenome (GOLD analysis project Ga0272440, IMG submission 192440) | Marine sediment archaeal communities from Little Sippewissett salt marsh, Falmouth, MA, United States - SSM-MMB-Aug17 | ecosystem: Environmental > Aquatic > Marine > Wetlands > Sediment ... | reverse complement strand
TTTTTGAACCTGGATTACGCTGAAGAGGATGAATAAGATGAAATAAAACACTTTAAATTCATCTTATTCATCTTTTTCTGCGAAATCCAGGTTCAAAAACGAGAAAGAGCTATTTTGTCCTTCATTAATTGGGTGCATACACTTTTGCCCCATCTATGATGTCGATAACAATATATAAAATTTTTTATAAAAAAACTCGCAACATCATATTTTTCTTTTTTCGCACATATGCACCGAGATAACAAACAAAAATTTTTCAACTCAATTTTTTGAAGCTCTTTTTTCCCCCTGATGATTGATCAGAAAAACTAGATGATATTTTTCAACATATTGAAATGTATATTTCGGTTTGGTGATCTACAAAAGGAAAGAAAAGGGGACGTCTATGCTTTTATGCTTTTCTTTGAAAATTTCAGCCTCTTGCCGATAAACGCATAAAATCATAGACGTCCCCCTTTTTGCGTGTGATTCGTCTGATTAAATGATGGACTAAGATTCGGCAGTAGTTTGTTGTTTGGAGATCATAAATATAGGGCGCCCCATTTTTACATTTTTAATATTTTATTTGACTATTTCCCAAAAGCGTTATATTAAATTAAGTTAAAAAGATAAACGTATAAAATCAATTGTGAATATTTGTACCCACCCATAAACTGTAACTATTTCTTACAGTTAATTACATTTAAATAAAAGGAGAAATAAATGCTTAACCGATATCGAATCAGTACACAAATGATTTTGGGATACAGCATCGCTTTGATCCTGCTGCTAATCATTACAATCATTGTCTACCTGAATGTCTCCCGTGTTTTACATACTTATGAATGGGTCGATCGAACCCACCGGATTATTGAGCAGTCTTATGAATTAAACACGTTTATTTCTAAAATGGAAAAAGAGATTTGGTGTTTTATCGTTCTTGGTGATTCTGATTGTCTGGATACTTACCATATGACGATCAAACAATTTGAGAAGAACACTGTCGAACTTTTTAAAATGATTGCGCATAATCCTGAACAAATCGCGCGTTTGAAAAAGTTTTGTGACGCAGCTAAAAAATGGCAACACGATGTTGCAAAAAATGTGATTGAAAAACGAAAAGAAATCGAAAAGTTATCCAAATCGACCTTGTTTGAAGAAATGGCAAAAATATCTGCATTAACAATTAATGTGAATACAAAAAAAAATATTCAAGGATTATTTGATGAATTTATTAATGTAGAAAACGCAATCATGAGCATTCGAGAAAAAGAAGCGAGCACAAGTGTGAAGCGTACAATTAATTTTATGCTTTTCGGGACCCTTTTCTCCATATTATTAGGGCTTATCATTGCTTTTGTTCTTGCGAAAAGTATTTCTCGTCCCATAAACAAGATTGTCCAAATATTGCAAAAAATTGTCAAGGGTGAACTTGATATTTATACGAAGTATGATCCAGATCTTGCTGTTCATCAAATCAAATCGAATGAGACGGGCAAGTTAACATCTGTTTGTATTGAAATGGCAGACTTTGTCAAAGAAATAACACAGATAACCAATCAAATTGCAAATGGTGATTTTTCTTCACAACTTAAAGAACGCGGCCCTTATGACGTTCTTTCTAAATCGATTAATCAAATGATAACCAATTTTAAAGTGGTTATCAATCAGGCCGACCGGATTGCCCAAGGGAATTTGAGTATTGAAGTTTCTGTCCAATCAGACAAAGATGTTTTGGGAAACACATTAAACATAATGACCCGTGCTTTACGAAAATCGAAAGAAGACAATCAAACGCAATACTGGTTAAAATCGGGTCAAACACAACTTTATAATATCATTCGCGGTGAGAATGATATTCCCACTTTATGTGAAAAAACGATCAATTTTACTGCCAAATATCTGGACTGTCAAGTGGGTGCCATATATATCATGAATGAAAAAGAAAATTCGCTTCAACTTATCAGTTCTTATGCCTTTGAACGACGAAAAAATATTTCAAACCGGTATGCCCCGGGAGAAGGTTTGATCGGGCAGGTTGTTCTCGAAAAGCAACCCATAATTGTAAAAGAAGTGCCAAAGGACTATACGCGAATCACCTCAGGTCTTGGAGCAAACTTGCCATCAACGATTCTTGTTTTTCCGCTTGTTTCGGAAAACAATGTAATCGGTGTCATTGAACTAGGCAGTTTTTCGCCAATCAGTCATATCGACATGGAATGGATGAAATCCATTGCAGAACCTATTGCCATTGCAATTCAATCTGCCCAGTCACGCACGCAATTACAGGAACTGCTCACAATGACCCAAAACCAATCAGAACAACTTCAGGAACAACAAGAAGCGCTTAATCAAACCAACGTGGAACTTGAAGAACGTACTCAAATTCTTCAAGAATCCCAGATCAAACTACAAACGCAGCAGGAAGAAATGGAAGTTCAGCAAGAAGAACTTCGTCAAACAAATGAAGCACTGGAACAACAAAAAACGCTGTTAGAGAAACAAAAGGCCAGTATTGAAGAAAAAAATAGTGAACTGGAACACGCTCAGCGCGTCATAAAAGACAAAATTAAGGAAGTTGAAACTGCCAGTCACTATAAATCAGAATTTATGGCCAATATGTCTCATGAACTGCGCACCCCATTAAACAGCATTCTTTTGTTATCAAGACTCCTCGCTGATAATAAAAATGGCAATTTGTCCGAAAAACAGGCCAGATTTGCAGATACAGTTCATTCTTGCGGGAATGATCTGCTGAATTTGATCAATGAAATTCTTGATCTTGCCAAAGTGGAATCCGGTAAAATGGAACTTCATCCCCAGGATGTCCATATTAAAATGATTGCGAAAAAGATGGAACATTTATTTACGCCATCCGCCATAGAAAAAAACTTGGAATTTGAAGTATTTGTTGCCCAACAACTTCCCCTTCATATCCATACAGATATACAAAAAGCCGAGCAGACTATTACAAATTTGCTGTCCAATGCTTTCAAATTCACTGAAAAAGGTAAGGTTTGTCTTCGAGTTGATTGGGCACGTCATATTTCAGATCTTCCTGACAATATAGATCCAGATCAAACAATCGCTTTTCAGGTGATTGATACCGGAGAAGGCATTCCGGATGACAAGAAAACAATTGTCTTTGAAGCCTTTCGTCAGGCAGATGGCACAACCAAGCGTAAATATGGCGGAACAGGTCTGGGACTAACCATTGCAAGAGAATTTGCTCACATTCTTGGGGGGGATATTTTTCTTGAAAGTACGCCTGGAAAAGGGAGTACGTTTACATTCGTATTACCAGTGAGTTTCAGTGGAGTAACCCTTGTGGATAAAAAGAGCGTGAAGACCGAAAGCGAACAAAAAACGATCCAAAAAAAGCGTCCCATACATGAACTGATTTCAATATTACCGCCATCGCCTCAAATTGTGTCACAAAAGCCCGCCAGAATTCCAATACCATGGAAAAAAAAAAGTCAGGGTGAGAAAACTGCATCAACTGACACCCTGAACCATACCGCAGAAAAAACATTACTGATTATTGAAGATGATCATAAATTTGCCATGTATCTAAATGAAATCGCTATTGATAAAGGGTTTGATTCGATGATCGCCTCTGATGGCGAGACCGGACTGGAATATGCACTGGAGTTTAAACCTGATGCCATTTTTTTGGATGTCATGCTGCCTGGAATGGATGGCTGGATGGTGCTGGAAAAGTTAAAAAGTAATGACTCATTGCGACATATTCCGGTTCATTTTATCACCTGCGCCACACCGGAACGTCAAAAAGAAGCATTAAAAAAAGGGGCAATTGGTTATCTCAACAAACCGATTGATCAGAAGGAACTAGATGATATTTTTCAACATATTGAAATGTATATTTCAAAATCGATAAAGAATCTCCTGATTGCAATTAATGATGACGCCATGAGTATGAGTCTTGTGGAAAGTATCAATAATGATGACGTATTAACTGCATCGGTCTCCACTGCAAATGAAGCTTATGAAATGCTGTTTTCTGCAAACTTTGATTGTTTAATATTAGATGTTGACTTACCGGACATGCCTGGTATTCAATTATTGGAAAAAATACGAAATAATTCGGATATCAGACAAATTCCAGTTATCATTTTTTCCAATAAGCCACTCACCGCAAAAGATACCAAAGCGCTTGAAGAATACGCACAGTGCATTATTGTCAATGAGTCGAGCACTGACTCATTTAATCGATTAATGGACGAAAGCATGTTGTTTTTACATCAGATCAAAACCAAATCGCACCAATCAATGAGAACCAAAGAACAATTAACACATGATCGGGATTCGATTTTCCAGAATAAAACCATTTTGATGGTGGATGATGACATGCGAAATGTATTTGCTGTATCCAGTGTGCTTGAAGAAAAGGGGATACAGATCATTGTGGCTGAAAATGGACGTGAAGCCTTGAAAAAGCTTGAAAAAAATGATCATATCGATCTAATTATTATGGATATGATGATGCCAGAAATGGATGGTTATGAAGCCATGCGGGCCATTCGAAAAATTAAAAAATTCCAGGATATTATTATTTTGGCACTAACAGCAAAAGCCATGCGGGGGGATCGAGACAGATGTATTGAAGCTGGGGCAAATGAGTATATGTCCAAACCGGTTGAAACAGATAAATTGTTGTCTATGCTACGTTTATGGCTATCTCATTGAATTTCTTTATTATGAGGGCACCGATGGAAAAAAATTCAAATGATTCAATTCGTGTTCTTCTGGTTGATGATCGACCGGAAAACTTATTATCCCTTGAAAACTTGATTAAATCTCCTGAATTAACGATCATGAAAGCAAGCTCGGGAAATGAAGCCTTAGGGTTGATGCTTCGACATGATTTTGCTCTGGTGCTACTGGATGTTCAAATGCCAGAAATGGATGGCTTTGAAGTAGCAGACCTGATGCGAAATAGCCGTCGAACCCGGCATGTCCCAATCATTTTTATTACTGCCATCAACAAGGAACCTCGCCATGTATTTAAAGGCTATAAAGCCGGTGCGGTGGATTATTTGTTTAAGCCGCTCAATCCTGAAATACTCCGCAGCAAAGTGAATGTTTTTATCGAGCTCCATCGAAAACAAAAAATGGTTGAACAGTCAAATATTTCATGTAGTCGTGCACTGGCCAGTCTGAAAGAATCTGAAAATGTGTTACGACGTCGGGATACCCTTTTATCGGGTGCCAACAAGGCGGCGGATTGCTTGCTTACTGCGACCTGTTGTGCGGATGGTGTATCATCTGCACTTACATGGATTGGCAAGGCTGCTGATATTGATCGTGTGTTTATTTATGAAAGACAAAGCCAGGATAATTTTTTTTGCTTACCCAGCCTTTGTTATGAATGGATCCGCAGTGATCAATTCTGCTTGACCAATCCCAATGATCATTTTTTTCAAGATAACCTGGAAAATGACTGGTTCGAACGTCTGGAAAATGGTGAAACCATTGTCGGAACAATTGACGATTTTTCTGGCAATGATGCGATGATGTTGAAAAGGCTGGATATACGCTCACTTTTAATCATTCCAATTTTTGTAGAGAATCGACTTTGGGGAATGATAGATTTTGAAGATTGTCAACAGGCGTATCAATGGAGTCATTCTGAAATTTCTATTCTGGCTTCTGCCACAAGAAATATTGGTCATACCATTATGCGATTTCAAATTGCAGATATTCGCGAGGCATCTCGGTTGGAGTTAGAAGAAAAAAATCGTGAGCTCAAACAAGCCATCCAAATGTCAGGCCAAATGGCCATACAGATGGATGAAGCCAACAGATCTCGTGGGGAATTTTTAGCCAATGTGAGTCATGAAATACGCACACCATTAACTGGCATTATTGGCATGACCAGCTTATTACTCGATACAGAATTATCTGAGGACCAACAGCAGTATTTGAAGCTCACCTATCACTCTGCGGAATCTCTTCTGGCTGTTATCAATGATATTTTGGATTTTTCCAAACTTGAAGCCCAGCAAATGGAACTGGATTATCTAAACTTTGATTTACTACAAATTATCGAAGAAACAATTGATATGCTTGCAATCAAAGCCCATGCAAACCATTTGGATTTTGATTGTTTGTTTGTGCCATCATGTCCCCGCTTTGTATTTGGTGATCCAATCAAAGTCCGACAAATTTTAATTAACCTGATTGGAAATGCAATTAAATTTACTGAAAAAGGATCTGTGTTTGTTCATATTTATTCTAAAGATCCTTCATCACAACAAGCCCCGATTATTTTTGATGTGATTGATACAGGTATTGGTATTCCTGAAAATCGCATGGACCGATTGTTTAAATCATTTACCCAACTTGATGGATCTTCAACACGAAAATATAATGGAACAGGGCTGGGACTGGCCATATCCAAAGAACTGAGCGAAATAATGGGGGGAAGTATTCAAGTGGAAAGTGAAACCGGCGTTGGTTCTTGTTTTACACTTTCATTACCCTTTGAACGACAGCTTCAAGGAAAAATTAGTGAACAGGGGCAATTCAAGGATGTGCGTCTGTTGATTTTTGAGCCCCAAGAAAACAGTCAGCGTGTGCTTTTGGCATATCTTGATGAACTGGGGTGTCAATATCAGATTGCAACGTCATTCTTTGAAGCGAAACAGATACTTCAAGACGCGCATCAAAGTCAAACAGATTTTACTGCTGTCATGATTGACATCCATACCCATTTGGCTGATGCAGAAAAAATGATTCAATACATTCAACACACATTTCCTGAAATAAAACGCATATTGATGCCAGGACTTGGGAATTCGCAAATAAAATCACACATCAAATTCGATCAGGTTGAAGGCATATTAAGCCGACCTGTTAAATGGACATCATTGATAAGTCTTTTTAATAAACTGTTCATGGATAATTGGTCGCCTGATCAAGATGAAGAACAAACACATGAACGTGTGAATACAATCGAACAGAATCAATCCAATATTAATATTCTATTAGCAGAAGACAATCATGTGAACCAACTCGCTGCCAGGCGTTTGTTGGAGCGGGTGGGGTATTCAGTTACAACTGTCCACACTGGAAAAAGCGCGATAGACATTTTGCAGGTACAAGAATTTGATATTGTTTTTATGGATATTCAAATGCCTGTTATGGATGGCATTGAAGCTTCAAAACAAATTCGTGATCCCAAAGCATCCAACGTGCTGAACCCAAATATTCCGATCATTGCACTGACTGCACACAGTGAAAAAGATTATCGAGAAGTTTGTATTGCGGCAGGTATGAACGATTTTGTGCTCAAACCCTTTCGACAGATAGATTTTATTGAAAAAATTGAAAAATACAGGCCCAAGATCGGGCCCAAATCCCAGGAAAGCATATTAGACTCTCAAAATAGTTTTGATCAACCGCCGCTCAAGTTTCAATCTCTGCTGAGACGTATGGAAGGAGATTTCGACTTATGCTTCGAATTACTTGATTCTTTTAAAAAAGATATGGCCTTGTACCTTCAAAATATTCAGAAAGATATTCAAGAAAAAAATATTGACAGAGTCTTGTTGGATGCACATTCCTTGAAAAGTTCTTCCTCAATCGTGGATGCCTGCCAGATTTATTCTGTATCACAACAAATTGAAGATGATATCAAAGCAGATAAAATAAAGACGCTTGATTTACACTGTAAACATTTGGAAGAAGCCTGTGAAAATTTTGAAAAAGCACTAGAAAAAACCATACAAACCAAAACAGGAGAACAACATGCATAAGAAACAGCAGTCAATTAAGGACAAATCGGTGGGGAAGTATCCGAATTTGAAACTCTTTTTGGGCTTAATGATTCATGCCGCAGTTCCGATGATGATCGTAATTTTTACGCTGTCATATTCTAAATGGTTTATCCTGCTTGCTTTTGTTATCGCCTGCATCATGTCCTATTTGATAGTTCATGAACTCCTGAATAAAACGTTCAGTCAATTAATTATGCTGAGCCAATGGATTCATCACGTATCATCCGGAAAATTGGAGATGAGAAAGATAACAACAAACAACGAAAGTTTACAAAGCGTGATTGATTCATTTGAAGCTTTGGTGAATCATTTAATCCAATTGCGAGATACCTGCAATTCGATCTGTTTGGGAGATTATTCAAAATGTTTTTCTAAAATACAATACCCTGACAGTATTGAGTCATCTGTGGAAAAATTACGTCATAAGCTCATCAACTTTGGTTTGATTGCTGAACGTCATCTTACTTTTTTAAACAATGTACCGGTACCGATCATTATTCTGACAAGAAGTCTTGAAGTCGAATATATGAATCGTGCAGCAGAACAAATGTTCAAAAAACCTATTTCAAAATGTCTGGGCACAAAATGTAAGAATTTATTGAAATCAGATCAGTGCATTACAGAAGAATGTAAAGCGTTCCGAGCGATGGAAACAGACATGACCCTGACAACACTAACGAATATTCACGTTGATAATCAAATTTTTCCGGTTCGATACACCAATGTACCCATTCATGATTTAAACAGTCAAATAATGGGAGTGATGAAATTCATTATAGATATTTCCAATGAAATGGAATTGGTACATCTGGCAGAAAGAATTTCCTCAGGTGATTTTTCCATTGAAATTGATTCAGTGACTGAAGACAAACGACTGGTTTCAGCACTCAATAAAATGACTCAAACGCTCAAAATGGCAACGGAAGAAAATGCGATGCAAAACTGGATCAAAACCGGACAAACAGAGCTAAATAAGAGATTACGTGGTGAACAAGATATGCAAAACCTTGCTCAAAATGTCATATTTTTCTTATGCGACTATCTTAACGCCCCGGTTGGAACATTCTATACTGAAAAAGATACAAAACTTAAATTGATCGCAAGCTATGCCTATACGCATAGAAAATCGTTAAGTAATGATGTTGAAATGGGAGAGGGATTGATTGGTCAGGCCGCTTTGGAAAGAAAGGTAATTACCTTCAATGAATTGCCAGATAATTATATTTATATGCAATCGGGTCTTGGCAAGGAAAAACCTGATGCCCTAATTGTTGTGCCCTTGATATTTCAAGATAAAGTTGTGGGTGTCATGGAGTTTGGTGCGATAAAGAGATTTACAAAATTACAGATGAATTTTTTAGAAAGTGTTTCTGAAAGCATTGCAGTGGCAATGAATACGTCAAAAGCCCGAACACGAATGGCCACTCTATTGGCCCACTCTCAAAGTCAATCTGAAGAGTTGAAAGTTCAACAGGAAGAATTGCGTCAGGCCTATGATGATCTTGAAGAACAAACCAAACGATTGCAAGATTCAGAATCCAGTCTTCAGCAACAACATGAAGAATTGAGCCAGAGCAATAAAGCACTGGAAAAACAAGCGCAATTACTTGAAGAACAAAAGGAGTCCATTTCGAAAAAAAATGAGGCCCTAAAAAAACAACAGGTGATTATTGAACAAAAAGCAAATGATCTGGAAAAAGCCAACACGTATAAGTCGGAATTTTTAGCCAACATGTCTCATGAGTTGCGAACACCTTTGAATAGCATTTTATTGTTATCCGGGATTATTGCTGAAAATAAGGAAAGCAATTTGACCGAAAAACAAAAAGAGTTTGCCCATACCATTAAGATGTGCGGCACAGACCTGCTCAATTTGATCAACGAAGTCCTGGATTTAAGCAAAGTGGAATCTGGAAAAATGGAAATTTATCCCGAGCGGTTTTATATACAAGATATTGTGTCAACCCTGATCAAAACCTTTGAACCTGTTGCCAATCAAAAACAAATTGAATTTAAAACCGAAATGCGATCCGATATACCTGCACAAATGTACACAGACCAGCAACGACTGGAACAAATTTTGAAAAACATCCTATCCAATGCATTTAAATTTACCAAAAAAGGAAAGGTGGTTCTTTCAATCAAACGGCCTGAAAAAGATTTTGTTGCTGATCAAATTAACTCCTTTGATAGGGATACATTCATCCTTTTCGAAGTTGAAGACACCGGTTTAGGCATCCCCATTGACAAGCAAGACCTCATTTTTGAAGCATTTCATCAGGGTGATGGCACCACCAAGCGTCGTTATGGTGGGACCGGATTGGGACTTTCTATTGTAAAAAGGATGGTCAATTTGTTGGGCGGGCAGGTTATTTTAGAAAGTGAGGTTGGAAAGGGCACGACATTTAAAGTTGTTTTACCAGAAATTGTGCCCAAAGACTGGCCTCATGTTGTCGTTTCATTAGAATCTGAACCGGAGGAAACAAGTGAACCGGTTGATCCGGTTGATCCGGTTGAAAACAAATCAGATATATGCACTGACAACATTGAAGATGTTTCAGATATAGCAGAGCCTTCCCCCCCAATGACGAAAGATAAGCTTGAACCGGATCATGCGGTTCTGATAATATCCAACAATGAAAAAATTGCCAGACACATCCATTCAATCGCTGATAAGCAGAAATTTGTTCCCAAAATTGTAACAACTCCTGGAAAAGCACTAGAAATCTGTCAGAAAAGTATTCCCAAAGGAATTATTCTAGATCTGGGATTGCCGGATTGGACATGTTGGATGCTATATATTCAATTACAAAAAAGAAAAAACTTCCAGCATATTCCAATTCACTGGATATCTGGTCTTCACTTGGCGTCTTCTGATAGTCAGAATCGAATGTTTTTTCTAAAAAAAGAAGATACAAAATCAACATTACAATCAGTCGTCAAATCAATGAATGCATTGTGCAAGAATGGCATTAAAACAGCTTTGATTCTTTGTAAAAAAGATAGCGATCTGTTGAAACATTTTGAAACAGTTTTACAAATACGCTGTATTCAACATTCTGATATATCAAGTGCATTGAAATATATCTCCAACAATGATGTCAATATCCTGGTTTTAGATGTCTCTTATGCAGAATTATCAAATATTCAGTATATTGACCAATTGGCAAAAAAAGCGAGCGAAGCCCAAATGCCAACGCTGTTTATGACAGATGCCGATATTTGGGATCAAGAATGGATCATCCCATTAATCGACGAGGATGGCGTAATCATTCAGCAACAAAAAATTAATGTCATGGAACGAATGACCGATGAAACGCTTCTGTTTTTTCATCGCCTGAAAAAAGCAAACACCAGTGAACGTGATCAAACGCATCTGATCCATAACAAAGATGAAATATTAAAAGGGAAAAAGTTCTTACTTGTAGATGATGATATGCGAAATGTATTTGCGATCAGCAGTGTACTGGAAGCCCGTGGTTCCACAATAGTTGTCGGACGTAATGGAAATGAGGGGATGAAATGCCTGTCAGAAAATCCGGATATTGATTTGGTTCTCATGGATATCATGATGCCGGAAATGGATGGATATGAAGCCATTGCCAAAATTCGCGAAATGCCCGACTATAAAACATTGCCCATTATCGCATTGACGGCAAAGGCAATGAAAAAAGACCGCGAAAAATGTATTCAAGCTGGTGCTGATGATTATATGCCCAAACCGGTTTATCCGGATAAACTGATATCTATGTTGCGTTTGTGGTTGAATAAATAATTCAGAATTGCTCGAAAAATAAGGA
>Ga0272440_1003557_pt1 | contig 11578 bp, 7 predicted proteins | sample SSMMMBAug17_FD_192440 | JGI IMG/M metagenome (GOLD analysis project Ga0272440, IMG submission 192440) | Marine sediment archaeal communities from Little Sippewissett salt marsh, Falmouth, MA, United States - SSM-MMB-Aug17 | ecosystem: Environmental > Aquatic > Marine > Wetlands > Sediment ... | reverse complement strand
TCAGCGAATCCGATGAACCGATTGGTTATGTGAAATGTGTTTAAAACAATGCACATCAATCGAATACCAAAAACTCAATGAAATTTGACATTACATGAACATCAGGATAAGTAGCTTTGTCCGAACAACTATTTAGTTGATTCAGCTTTATTTGAGGCAGTTTAAGAGTTATAGTACTAGCAAAATACTGTTTTTTAACTTTTTAGTGATTCAAGTTTATTCAACCATTCATTAAAGTGAGGGCATCTTTTTCGCATAGTATTTATTCCTATACTGTAAGCGATTATTTTGCCCATAGCTACTTTACGATATTTTTTATCATATAGAGCTTGCAATCTTTTGGAAGGAGCTGTTTGTTCTTTGTCATTTATTTCTTCAGGTTCACCGCATTCTTGTAATATTTTTTCAATTTTTAATGGATTAGTGTTGATTATCTGTGCTAATTTTTCTGAATCACTAAACAATAATGCTTCAAATTCGTGCATGGAAATATATGGAATAAATCTTTTTTCAACACTTTGATCAGGATATTCTTTTTTCAAAGCTAACATGGTTTCATGTTCCATCTTTCTTGCCTTTTCTGAAGCTGAATCATTACTTTGTATACTTTTTCGTCCTGGCCAGCCTGATTCAATACGAAAATAATCAAACATTGTTGAGACATAGACATTAAATCGTTGTTTCAACAATCTACCGACATCTGACATGGCACGTTTAAACCTGATATCCCCACCTTTATGACCAGGTTTTCCAATTAAAGCTGGGTGCAGGTAAATACTTTTGTAGCTTAAGTATGGGGCAAGAACTTCTCTAATAAATGTCTGTTCAGTTTGACCTTCGACAATAACATAAACTTCAACATTACTCATGAATCGGGCCTCCTGAAATGATATTTTTTCTCCAAAGATCTCCCAATGAGTATTCATCCATCCAATGCACGAGTTCTTTTGTATTTAATCTTCTAAATATAGAAGCCCCCTTATCACGAAAAGCGACAATAATGTTTTCAGGTTCAAAATAATCAACAAGATTTGATGACTGCGTTGATATGATCACTTGAGACTTTTGGGATGCAGCTTCAATCAGCTCTGCTAAAAGTTCTATGGCATAAGGATGCATTCCAAGTTCTGGTTCATCAATAATCATCGTTGCTGGAGGATCAGGTTGCAACAATGCAGTCGCCAGGCATATAAAACGCATAGAACCATCTGAAAATAAATGTGGGCGCATTGGATAATCTGAACCTTTTTGTTTCCAATTTAATCTGACTTTTTCATTTTGAGATTCCTTGAGAATAAAGTCATCAAAAAAAGGAATGACAAGTCGAATCGTTTCTATAATGTCATTGTAAGATGCGATGGATTTTTCTCGTAGCTTTAGTAAAAATGGAGCAATGTTGGCAGCGTCAAAACGCAAATAATCATAGTCTTCAATAATTTCAAAATGACGCATTGCTGCCCTTTTACTGCTGTCATTAAAATGATAAATGTGCCAGGATTGTATTGCGTCATAAATTTGATTGGCATTATTTTGAGGATCATTTTCAGGATTGTCATCCTTTTCTTTCAAGAGTTTAGACATATCATAACCACCACCAAGATTCTGCCAGGATTCGTTTAAATATTTGTTGTATGTTTTTTCATCATATATGAGAACTCTTTCATCTGCTGTAGGACTCAGTTTAAATTGGTAACCATTATTTTTTAATAGTACTTTCAGTTCAATTTCTTCTGTTACTTTTGGGCCATTAAAAAGAAAATCGTGAATACCACCACCATCTTTGACAAAAGATTGAAGATTGACATTTTTTAGCCCAGGAAGGCTTAATTCCATCATCGCACGAAATAGTCTAAAAATATCAATAAAGTTACTTTTTCCAGCACCATTGCCACCTATCATTACATTCAGTTTTTTTAATTCAAAATCTTCTATTTGTTTTATTGATTTAAACCCTTTGATTGTCAATTTATCTATGACTTGTTTCATTTTTTTTGGTCCTTTTTTCTTCAATTGGTTTTCTGATAGGCTGAATCGTATCGTCTTAATTGTAATGGCTCATAAATCTATACAGGCTTAAAGAGATAATATCTTTAATAAGCTTTGATCATTATATAATTGTACACAACATCGTGCAACAGAAGATAGCTCTGCATCATTTTTAATCATTAACTGCATATTTTTTATACAAGATCTGACTTTTTCTTTAACTACAGAGTAATTGTTTGTATTTATACGATTTTTTGCTTCTAAAAATATTTTAATTTGAATTCTCATTTGTTGCCATATTTTTTTTCTTTCTTCAGTGAGGGGTTCATGTGCATTTAATTTCAATTTTTCAATGGTGAATTTAACTCGTTGCTTTTCCCAGTCTAAATCAATAGAAGGTGAAGGAATAACATTGCCCTCCTCATTAAATGAAATTAGAGTAACATCGTATGGATCAGTAGGGTCAAGGAAATAGTAGATTTCTGATTCTTCGCATTGATTATCATAGGTAGACCTTAATGATCCTTTTTTTAGGGGGAACCAAATACTTTTCTTTCTATTGCTGACATTGCCGCAAGCACGATAATTTTTATAGTCAAATGCAAGCCACCAATAGCCATCAAAGCATTTACCAGTATGATCTTTTGCAATTTTCTTAGGTCTGAAATGATCTACATCTAAATAAGAATTATGATTAAATGTTTCGGAATACCAGCATTTATTGTGTGACAATTTGAGTAACCAGTCTTTTATTTCTCCCCAGTGTTTTTTATGTTGATCAATAAACTCATTTCTTGCTTCAAGATCTCCTTTTTTATGCAGTTTTATGAGTTTCTGTGTCAACTCATCTGATTTTTTTAACCATTGTTCATCAGGTGTATTGTTTTCAAGATCAATATACCTCATCTTTGTTCCTCTTTTAATATTTCTTCAATAATTTTATCAGCTAAGGCGTCTTTTTCCTGTTGTTCTTTTTTTGATAACGTTTTTTTGTGAAATTTCGTATGTAAGGCCATTTTTTGTATGAATAAGGCGTAATAGGGATCTTTAAAATCATTGGCAAATCCAAGGTCAGACAATTCATCAGTAAGTTTTGTCAGTTCTTCATCCTCTGAAGGTGAACGCTTTTTATCAAGTGCAAAAAGAAAATTGCGGCGATCTAATCTGCGAGAGGTTTCAGAATCAATTGTTGATGACAGTCCAAATAATTCACTTTTTAGTAAACCAGTAATACCCATTCCCTGTGGATGAACATCTGGAAGCTCAATAATAGATTTTCCATTTTCTGTCTTTAAAATATGAACCTGTTCTCGTTTTAAACTTCCAATCATCATGGGATCATGAGTTGTGATAATAATTTGAGAGTCACCCGCAAGGGTTTTATTTTGATCATTTTTAATCATCTTTTCAATATCATCAAAATACCTTAGCTTCCAAATAGGGTTTAAATGCGTATCTGGTTCATCAAGTAAGAACAGGCAATGATCCTGGCTGGTGATTCGCATCAATCCTAAAACAGTTAGAAGTTGCAGTTCACCTTCAGACAATTGATTAAAAACGATATTTCCATCAATATCTTTGTGTTTGACACTGATTCGAACGTCATCAATAAGATCACCAATATATGCACCTTCAGCATAACGAAAAAAGACTTCAGGAGGGCCGACCAGATTTCCCAATTCTTGAAGTCTTTCTTTATCAGGAACAAATAAATATAACTGTTCTTGTTTTTCTCGACGTCCCCTGAAATCAATCTGTTTATTTTCATAATGATCGATTGGCGCAACAGATACTTTCCATAATTTATCAAGAAATTCTGTAACGATTATTCCTCCTGCGTACCAAAATCGATTATCACCATTGATCATATCATTTTCATCAAGTTTAGAAGATTTAAGGTAATGAGGTTGCTTAAGAACAAATAAAGCAGAATCAAGTTCCATAATATTCAAATCTTCTAAAATTTGAACAAATATGGGATCATCGGAAAGTAAACAAGCCAGAAGTACAAGCTGACTATGTCCGCCGCGGCAATAAAACAAACGTCGGATTAAATCGTCTTTTCCCTGGCGCAACAATTTTGCAAATCTACTTTGATGAGCCTGAAATAATTGTTCTATTCGTTCATTTCTTCCTGAGTAGTAGGTAAAAATATGTGATGGCAAATATTCTCGTGCATGATCAGCAAGTTTCTTTGCAGAACTTCGTTTTCCATTAATGACAACTAAAGGGCTTTTTCCTCCTTTAGCTTTGATTTCAATTTTATGATTGCGAATGAAATAGTCCATTTCATAGTCAAATTCTGCTTGATTGTTTAAGTCCAGATCTCGAAAAATAATAATCAAAGCCTCAATCAAGTTTGATTTACCAGAACCATTCTGACCAATCACTGCATGACTTTTGAATTCTTTTTTGTCATCAAAATAGGGCTTATCATCATATCTATTGAAGTTAATGTTAAGGTCTTTTAAGTTTCGAAAATCAGTAATGGTTAATCGACTAAGATGCATCAGGTTCCTCCAGTACTTTCATGTATGCTTTTTCAGGTTCTACTATCCAGCCCTTAGCCATTTCGTTTTTCAATTGCTGGTAAAATTCATCAATTTCCATGCCTGTATTATGCCAAAGCGCTTTAGCTGACAGTTCTCCTTTATGTTTTAAGAGAATTGTTGATAATGGTGCATGATCTTTTTTCTTTGGGGTTTTAGCAAGTTTTAGTATTGATATTAATTCTGTTTTTGGGAGTTTCATTATTTTGGGTTCCTTAGATTGGGTTCCAGTGATTGAAGATACAAATGTTTTAGTTATTAATTCTGCAATATCTTTTGTTTTATTAAGCTGTTTTTCTAATTTGTCAAAAAGATATAGTATCCTATTTGTACGACTAACTATTCTTTCTTGCTCTTCTATCGGAGGAAGCGGTATCAAAACATTACGTAGTTTGGTACCGTTGAAATTTGCCTGATTTGTTTGTACTATTATATTTGGCTCAATTTGTATTCTTCTGCAAATTGATGATTGAAAATAGAGATTTATATAGTATGGATTAACAAATTCATTAAATAATGAAATCCTAATAAGATAAGACGCAAGTGTATAAGTATCATCATCATGTTCAAAAATTCCCATTTTACCAACAAGCTCAAAACTATTTGTTCTATTGAAAATTAAATCCTTTTTTTTCAAATATAGTCTGGGTAATTCCTTTATATCTCCATTAACATATTTAAGATTAGAAGTATCAATTTTGCCATTAATAATATTTCCCATTCTTAGGATTGGTATGCCACTTTCCTCTTTATGAGCTTTTTGTGAAGTTCCATATTCTATTTTTTTACTAACTTGATCTAATTTAACCCATTGCCAATTAATAGGAACATTAAAAGGTACCTCTTTTTTTCTTATGTAGGATATAGGTTTGGATTTTTTAAGTTTTTTTTGTTTAATTAGCATTTGCCGCTTTAAATCAATAGAATTTAATGTCTTTGATATACTAGTATCATTGCAATGGTAAGTAGATAAATACCCTTTAATTACTATATCAAACAGACATTTTCGAAAGGAATCTATGCATTTAGAATCATCAAACAACAAATGCAAATTCCCCTGCATCCGATCCCAAGCATTACGAAGCTCATCTGAATTTTGCGCATTAGCAAGAGCATCCAATGCTGAAGTGCGTGTGAGTTTGCATAAACGTTCACGTTTTTTTTGCAGAGATTCTAATTTGTCACATAGGGACATTAGTTCATCGACTTTGGTGACTATTCGTTTTTGTTCTTCTAATGGAGGGAATCCAAAATAAAAATTTTCAATATTTGTTTTTGTTAAGTTATTAATTCCAATACCTCTTCCTTTTAAGGATATATAATTGCGGTAAACTGGAGATAGTAACAACATACTAATATACTTATTATAAGCAGAAGGCATGCATCGAAAAACACCACAAAACGCTCCAAATGAAAAATTAGTGATTGTAGTAACATTTGCAATTTGAGCGGCTTTACCAACTAAATTTTTACTACCACTTGACATAGCAATCAAAATATCACCTCCAAGTATTATTTGTTCTTTTTTTACTACATCCTTTGGTATATAAATAAGGTTATCATAATTAATTTCAAACCCTATATTATTTGATCTCAACAATCCAATATAACCCTCTTTTGGGTTGTTTAAAGCTATGCTTTTTTTATAACTTACACCTCTAATAAGTACACCTATTTGAGATAAATTGACTAAATCCCAGTGTTTTGGAAAGATATTGTTTTGTTTGATTTTATGTATAATTTTTTTTTTCTTATTTTTCTTTTCAAATCTTACAAAGTAATCTTTCAACTCTTTTTCTATTTTAAATAATAAATCACTAGGTTTTTGATTGTTAATATATGATAACAACTTACCAGAAACTGCTAAAAATAAAATTATCTCTCTGATTTTAAGGGTTCCACCAGGCGCATTAACAAAAATCCCAAACTCATCCAAAAAAGTCCTAATATCCATTTACCCCTCCAGCCCCTCAAAATGATGAGATAGCGCCTCAGACAGTTCATCTTTCAATTGATTCTGAGTTTTTTCAATCTCCTTTAATAAATCCTTATATTCTTTGAGAAGTTCATCAGGATCATGGATTTTTGCTTCTGGGGAATTAGGGTTTTTGATATCCAGATTATATATAGGCCAATAAATTCGATCACCTGCTGATTGTTGATCCTTTGCATTTTGGTTTAACTTTTCTGTTTTATCCTTTAGTTCATTTATTTGGTTTTCAATATTTTTTTGCTTTTTTTTGGTTTTTTCTCTTTTGAGATCCCGACGCAGAGTTTTGATTTCTGCATCAAGGACATATGCTTCATCTTTCAATTGATCTGCTTTTTCCCAGTAAGGCTTGGCTTTAGCTTCAGCATCTTCTTTGATTGATTTAAAATCAATACGCCATGCAAATTCATTTTCTTCACGTTCTGCAAAGTCATTAATTTCTTTTCCCCACCATGCTTTTTCAGCTTCAAACTCACTAAAACGTATGGGCTTTGTTTTTGAGTAGCTCTTGTATCCTTTGGGATAAGGATGTTCATAAAACCATATGGTTTCAGTGGGCTTACCATTTGTAAAAAAAAGGAGATTTGTTTTAATTCCAGTGTATGGATTAAATACACCATTAGGCAGTCGGACAATGGTGTGAAGGTTACAATCTTTAAGCAAACGTTCCTTAATTTTATTCTTGATACCTTCTCCAAAAAGAAAACCATCAGGTAAAACAACAGCAGCACGCCCATCTTTCTTTAATAGTTTTCTTGAAATGAGTGTCATAAACATATCTGCGGTTTCTCGTCCTCTGACTTCTGTTGGATAATCTGCACCGACTCCATCATCTTCCATTCCTCCAAAAGGCGGATTGGTAACAACACAGTCAACCTTTTCATCTTTCCGCCAATCACCCCAGGGAATTGCCAGTGTATTTTTTCTATCTATCTGGCTGGGAATATCAATTCCATTTAATAATAAATTTGTTGTACAAAGCAGGTGGGGCAATTGTTTTTTTTCAATACCTGAAATTGATTTTTCAATAGCTCTTTTATCTTTAGCACTTGATTTATCAGTCAGTTGATTTCGTAAGTATTCAATGGCAGCGGTTAAGAAACCACCCGTACCACAAGCAGGGTCAAGTACTTTTTCTCTTTTTTTCAGTTGAGGGCTGACCATATCAACCATGAATCTGGTAATGGCACGCGGTGTATAAAATTCACCCGCATTTCCAGCACTACGAAGGTCATTTAATATTTGCTCATAAATATCGCCCAAATGCTGTCGGACTTTGAAATCATGAAACTTAATTGCATCTTCCAGCTTTTCAATGACGCCTAACATGAGCGTTCCTGATTTCATGTAATTATTTGAATCTTCAAAGACCTGGCGAATGACCTTTTTCATTGGGTTATCATCAATATGAATTTCTTTCAGCTTTGGAAAAAGCTTGTTATTAACAAAATTAATCAGGTCTTCAGCAGATTTTTTATGTTTACCTTCCTCCATTTGTGCCCAATTACGCCAGCGACATTCATCAGGTAATGGGGATATGTATGTTTCAGAACGTTCAATTGCATCGTCTTCCCATTCCTCTTCTCGTTGATCAAAAACCTTTAAAAAAAGCATCCATGTAAGTTGTCCAATGCGCTGAGCATCACCATCTATACCATCATCTTTTCTCATAATGTCCTGGATAGACTTAATTGTACTGCTTAAATTCATTATTATTTCTCATTCTTTTTTTTTATGATACAAAATACATGATATTTAGTTTGAATACAGATATCATGCTGCCTTTTCATTATATAAAAACTGTTCTAATTCTGTAATTGCTTGAGTATAATTGTCTGTACCTCCGAAAATATTGCGCCTGATTTCTGTTTTTGTGCCATATTTATCAAAGGGTGGAAGTTCAAGAATTTTAGGATCTTCAATATTCGTAATGCCATGGTCTGCATATTTTTCCAAAAGCGCATCTAAAACAGCTCTTGCCTGATCCCCATATTTACCAAAACAATTTCTTTTTTTTACATTATTAGCCCTTTCTTTTCTGGTCAGTGGTTTCTGATCAAAAGCAATATGTAAAATTAAATCGAAAATATCAAACTCTTCGCTATTTGGAATCGTTTGTTTAAGAAGGTCAATAGAGATGCCATGATCTTTTAATTCCTGTATGATAGTATGTTTACGTTCTTCAAGAGTCCATCGTTTTAAGAAGTCGGTCAAAGATTTGAATTGATTTGTAAGAATCTTTTTTATTTCTTCTTTTTGGATCATTTGAATATTATTTGTAATCAATCTGCCTTCAGTGTCTAAATATTGAAAACGTTCGACAGCAACATCAACATTCACATCATCAACATAGTATTTGCTTCGTGTCTCAGATATTCTGGAACCATTATCATTGCCATTCATATCAATAATGGGAAAGATATTATCTGAGTCATTGTTTTCATTAGATTGAGATATTTCATTTTCATCTGGAGGTACAACAGGATCTCCTTCATCAGGTTCATATATCATAACTGGTTCACCATCAAAATCAGGATCAGCAAAAAGACGTGTCGCAGACTTAAAATCCATAATAGTGAAATAAAGTTTATTATAATCTTCGCGAATTCTGGTTCCCCTGCCAATGATTTGTTTAAATTCAGTCATGGAATGAATGCTTTGATCAAGGACAATAAGTTTGCAGGTTTTTGCATCCACACCAGCTGTTAATAATTTGGATGTTGTAACGATTACAGGGTAAGGTTCATCATTATCAATAAAGTTAGAAAGTTGGGATTTGCCTTCTCTATCATCACCTGTGATTCTCATGACATAACGACGTTCACTGGCAGCTTCAGGAATGAGTTTTACAAGTTCTCTGCGCATTCTCTCAGCATGTTCCTGATTATCACAAAAAATAATTGTTTTTGCCATGGGATCTGTATTTTTCAAATATTCCCAAATTTTACCCGCAACCAGATTGGTTCGTTTTTCGAGGATCATATTTCGATCAAAATCACTTGTATTGTACTGGCGTTGTTCAATGAGTTGTCCATATTTATCCCTTTTATTTCTTTCAGGAGTATAGCCTAAAGCATCCGCATCAGAGATAATTCGGATGACTTTATAAGGCGCAAGGAATCCATCCTCAATTCCCTGTCTAAGAGAATAAATGTACAAAGGTTCACCAAAATAGTTAATATTACTTATATGCCTGCTTTCCTTAGGTGTTGCTGTAAGTCCTATATGCGTTGCACTGCTGAAATATTGTAAAACTTCATGCCATGCTGAATTTTCAGATGCGCTTCCTCTATGACATTCATCAACGACTACCAGGTCAAAAAAATCTTCAGGAAATTTTTTGAAAATTTGTTTCCATTCTTCATTACCAGTAACCGCTTGATATAGGGCAAGGTAAATTTCATAGTTTTTTTTAACAGTGCGTTTTGAAATTTTATGCATGACCTCACCAAATGGAGCAAAATCTTGCTGCATTGTTTGGTCAACTAAAATATTGCGGTCAGCAAGGAATAAAATACGTTTTTTATGTTTCGCTTTCCAAAGTCTCCATATAATTTGAAATGCAGTATATGTTTTTCCTGTTCCTGTCGCCATCACGAGCAATATACGTTCTTGTCCATTCGCAATAGCTTCTATTGTCCTATTAATTGAAACTTGTTGATAATATCTGGGATTTTTACCTCCAGTGTCAACATGATAAGGTTGTTTAATGATATGAATAATGTCAGGGTCTTCAATTCCTTTCCATTGTTTATATCGTTTCCATAATTGATCCATTCCAGGGAATTCATCAAGGCTAAGTTCTTGTTCCACAGGTTGCGTTAAACCTGTACGATCATGAAATAAAAAACCATCTCCATTTGAACTAAAAGCAAAGGGAATATCAAGCATCTCTGCATATAAAAGGGCTTGTTGCATACCATGACCAATGTGATGTTTGTTATTTTTTGCTTCAATAACAGCAATAGGATGATTAGGAATTATAAAAAGAACGTAATCAGCACGTTTTGGGCCACCCTTTGCTTTAGGATTTTTCATTCGAGCAGCCATATTTCCACGAACAACCACTCTACCATCAGTCAGTTTTACCTCCTCACGAAATTGATCATAAGACCAACCAGCTTTTAATATCGCTGGGGTGATATATTTTGTGCAAATATCTCTTTCTGAAAGCTCTTTTTTATTCATGTATTTCACGTCAAATTTTTATATTTCATAGTATAGGCAAAGTATTTAGATCGTTTCAGTAATGATTCTCATATTTTTGTTAATTTTTGTATTTATTGAATAGTAACTCAGTTTTGGATAAAAAACGATATCTGTTTTTCACATTTCTCTCAGAAACAGATTTCAGTAGTAACGAATCCTAGCTTTGTGAATTGTTGGTTTTTAACTTATTCGCTGAGAGTATTATAGCTAACAATTTATATCATACAAATTATAGTTGTTTTTTTTAGTCAAATTTAATAAATAATGTAAGGCAAGCATGAAATCAATAGTTATATTTATTTAAAAGTAACAAGTCACAAGTTTATGAGTATAATTTTAAGTCTATGGTTTCAGTAGATCTTTAAATAACAACCTTGCATATTATTCAACTGTATATCATAAAAATGTCATTTTGTAATGAAATACTTAAATGCAAATTCGAGGTTTAATTTTGCTTAACTGCATTACGTTCAAATTTGAATAATATACAGGAATTGGATAATAGAATCATTTTTTGAAATTTGGTTGCTGTTAGAGATCAAACTTTAGTTTAGCCGCTTAGCTATTGTTTATTTATTGTCTTCACGAGCTTTCTTTAATTTCAGTGATTCAAACTGTCGCTTGGCTATACAGTATTCATAACCACGCGTATGGTTAATGTCAGTGATTTAAATGCTGTTGCGTGGCGGCTCAGCGATTCATCCATCATAATTATTCATTTACAACCAATAATCTGGTGGGTGGCTACTCAGAGTTTAATCTCATATGAAAAACAATGTAAAACAATCTAAAATCAATAATTAAATTTTTGTTTCAATCTTCAACCTCCCAAGTTTACGAGGAT
>Ga0272440_1003556_pt1 | contig 11579 bp, 8 predicted proteins | sample SSMMMBAug17_FD_192440 | JGI IMG/M metagenome (GOLD analysis project Ga0272440, IMG submission 192440) | Marine sediment archaeal communities from Little Sippewissett salt marsh, Falmouth, MA, United States - SSM-MMB-Aug17 | ecosystem: Environmental > Aquatic > Marine > Wetlands > Sediment ... | reverse complement strand
TCGCAGCAGCATCTGGCATCGGTTTTGATGCTATTTTTAGTTTGCATGAACAAAAAACAAGCCATCCAGGAATAATTGCTCTATCTGTCTCCCTTGCATCTATGGTTTTTAAAGAGTTTCTTTACCAATGGACAATGAAAACCGCAAAGAAAATTAAAAGCATGTCGCTGACAGCTAATGCATGGCATCATCGTCTTGATGCGATCAGTTCAATCCCAGTATTTATTGCTGTTGGAGTATCCATTCTATGGCCATCATGGGACTTTGTTGATTTAGTAGCCGCTATTTTTGTGTCTTTTTTAATTGGCTATGCAGCACTTGGGATTATTTTTCAATGTTTCAAAGAATTAATTGATATTGGCGCTCCTATTGAATTGTGCGAGTCAATTAAAACGATTGCAATGCAAAATTCATCAGTACAGCAGGTGCATGCCATTCGAACGCGATATGTGGGGAGTAGTCTTCAAGTCGATCTCCATGCTGTTGTCGATGGCTCAATGACAGTTACTGAAGGACATCACATTGCTGAAGATTTGGAAAAAAGAATTGTTGAATTTGGACCAGATGTTGTAGACGTTATTGTACATATTGAACCTGATACATCAGCCATTCCTGAAAATGAAACCAAAAATTTTTGTAAGTAGTAAGGAGTAAACATGAAACACACAGAAAACTTTTTTAATGGTATCAGAAATGCAAAAATTTATTATCAATATTGGCTTCCTGAAGAAAAACCAAAGGCTATTTTTTTGCTGGTTCACGGACTTGTCGAGCATAGCGGTCGATATATGAACGTTGTTAATTATTTTGTTCCTCGTGGGGTTGCGATATATGGGTTTGATCATATTGGTCATGGAAAGTCTGAAGGTAAACGAGCCTATATTGAACACTTTAAAGATTTTACAGATACCATTAAACAATATTATGACCAAATCCGCGTATGGCATCCCGATACGCCTATTATTATATTTGGCCATAGTATGGGAGGATTAATTAGTACAAATTATTTGCTGGATTTCCAGACCGAACTATCTGCAGCCGTAATATCTGGTCCGCCGTTGATTCTTCCAAATGCCATCAGTGTTCTTTCAGGCGAACTAATCGCAAAGTTTATACCCTGGTTAGGATTGATTAAAATAAATCCTAATGATATTTCCAGAGATAAAGAAGTTGTTCAAGCGTATATCGATGATCCTTTGGTAAATAACGATAGAATCTCAGCCGGCTTGTTAAATGAAATTATTAAAGGTATGAAACGGGTTGCATCAGAAGCGGAAAATATTAATCTTCCGCTTATTATTGTTCACGGTGGTGCAGATAAATTAGCAGAACCTGAAGGGTCTCAAATGCTTTATGATAGAGCCACTTCTCAGAAAAAAGCGATCAAGATTTATGATGGGCTATACCATGAAGTGTTAAATGAACCAGAACGTGAACAAGTTCTCGCAGATATTGCTCAGAAATTGAATGAATTTTTAGGCATATAAAATATAAAATGTACTAAAGAACAATTGAAAAAAAAGTGCCTATTTACAATTGTACGTTTCGTGACATCCTTAATATTCCAGTTAACACTTTTTTGAGTACAATTTGTCGTACGAAGAGACGCACGTTTGTGCGTCTCCGAGCGAAAGAAAGAATAAACATTTTTTGTTCTTAATTTTCAAAGAATTGATCGGCCTTTCTTCGTCCGGAGACGCACAGCCGTGCGTCTCTACTAATAAGAACCGAAAATGTAAATTAAGAATGGGGTATTTATTTTCAGTGCATTTCTAAGAATCGTTTTTCAAAAAAATTATCATTTGGGTTAGACCAAATAACAATGATATGATCATTGATCCGATCGCAAAAAAATCGCCCCATTTTGAATAAAAGGTGTGTTTGTTTTCAACTATCGGAACTTGATGAATTATTGATGTTGTTTCATAAAGCTGAGATTGAGATATAATTCTGCCGCAAGGATCAATTATTCCACTGATACCAGTATTGGCACATCGTATCAAGGCACGCTTATTTTCAACAGCTCTGAATATTGCCATTGAAAAATGTTGATATGGGCTTGCTGTTTGTCCAAACCATCCGTCGTTGCTGATATTAATTAAAAGATTAGATCCGTTAGCGGTTAAAATTCTTGCATATTGTGGAAAAATAATTTCAAAGCAAATTTGAATCCCCAGTTGAAAATCATCCAACTGATGGACCTGCCCTACTTTACCTGGTTTAAATTTATCATCAGGAGCCCCATAAAACATCCATAAATTTTTTAAAAAGGAATAAGGAAGAAACTCTGAAAAAGGGACCAAACTTACTTTATCATACCTGGATTGAATATGACCCTTTTTGTCAATGACATAAGCAGAATTAAAATTTGTTGTCTGTTGATGCTCTTCAATAAATGAAAGGGATCCAACGATCAGACCGGCATTCATTTGTTTCATGGATTGCAAAACAAACTGTCTTAATTGATGTTTGCTATGCAAAGCATACGGCAATGCAGTTTCTGGCCAAACAACCAGATCAACAGCTTTATTCTTTCCTTGAAATGTCATGTTGACCATTTTTTGCGTTATTGGAATACGGTTGTCCCCTTCCCATTTTTCGTCCTGTAGAATAGACGGCTGAACAATCATCACTTTTTTGTATTGTTTTTGATCAGAATTGTGATCCATTTGTTGAATTTGTTTTGAACCATAAGTCAAAATGATTATCGGAATACATACAAAAAAAGTTATAGATAAGGCCAGTAAACTTTTTGAAACGTTTTGTTTATTCCATGTCATTTGATAACAAAATAGTAGGCAAATAAAAATGCAGACATTGATAAGGACAACAAACCCAGAAACGCCATAAACCCCCGAAATATCAGAAAACTGAATTAAGGTTATCCATTTGTATTGACTATACCCAATAAGCTCCCAGGGAAAAGCAAGTTGTCCATACGATCTCACAAATTCGATGCTTACCCATAAAAAAGGGAGTACAAAAAGATGGTACGGTTTTTTGGATAAAAAATGAACCAACACTGTAAATACAACAAAATTTATTGCAAGAATAGCACTCATGATAATGGTTAGAGAAAACGCATAGGTAAATGAAAACTGTGCGTGATTTGTTAATGTGGGAATGATCCATGATAATAGAATGGTTTCATGAAGAAGTCCTGTAAAAAAACCTGTGAAAATTGCAGAGGTAAGAGTAGATTCTCGTAATGCAAATAAAAGGGGAATAAACGAAACATATGCCAGATAATAAGCATTTATTGGAGGGAATGAAGCGGTCATAAGAAAACCGCTTCCTATTGAAAAAAAAATAATCAGAAAAAAACTATTGGTTTTATTTAAATAAAACACCAGTTAATTATTTGCCGGTCACTTTTTGAATATTTGAAAAGGTGCCATCATTGTAAAAGGTAATAATTTGCTCAGCACCTTCCATTTGATTATTGATCCAAACGCCCTCAAGAGAACCTGCTTCTCCACTTTTTCGTTCCCAAATCGTACACTTATTTGCAAAACAATTTACAGATAAAACAGTATCGGTAAACTCATATATTGTAAACTTAAGGACGCCACCTGTCTCAAGATTTAAAGAAAGAATATTTTCTTCTGTATCATGCTGGTATGTACCAGAAATGGTCTGTGTTGTCTGCTTATGCCCATCCCAGAATACTTCGGTAGCCGTATCTTTAAGTAAAAATGAGCCACTGATAGTATCTCCTTGAGCATTTGCTGTTCCACTAACTGTCATAGCACCATATTCTGATTTCAAATGAAGGTCAAATGTTAGCCCATGAATGATTCCACTAACAGTAGAAAGACCTGGTAGTGAGGTTAATTCGGCATATCCGGTAACATTTCCATCGGGAAGCATTTGTAATAATACCTCTCCTTTGCGAACTTCTCCATTTTGTAAACTTTGTACGGCCCAGGTTCCTGTAGCATCAAAACCAGGTGGAGATGTATACCCCGAAAGAACCTGTAAAATGTGAATGGCATCTTCTAAACGTGGTTTTTCCATCGCAAAAGACGCTTGAGAAAGAATGATTGTAAGCGCAAAGCTAAAAAGCAGTATCATACTTTTTTTCATTAGAACCCCCTTGGTTATTGTTTTTGTAAACGTACTTTTTCCTCATGACCGACACGCCTTATTTCACTTTCATCAAATGATTCGAATTTTAAGCGATCAATGGCCAGATTTTTTTCCTGTTCAGACAAATCTGGATCAGAAACAATGGCTTGTCTTTGTTTCATGTATTCATCGACTTTATTATTCCATACTTCTCGTTTTTCTTCAAGTTTTTGCCAGCGATCTGCAGCTTCCTGGCCAAATTCATTTTTTCGAAATTCATAAATCTCTTTTTCAGTTTTCCCCTCTTTTCTCATTTCTTCAATTTTCTGGTTGACTTGTTCCCGTTTGCGTTCTTCCTGACGCATTAATCGAACCGATTCTGGTAACATTTGTTCAAGTTCAATAATTTGTTGTTCTTTTGTTTCAGCAGATAAAACACTATTTTGTTTTATATCAATAAGCTGCAAGTTGAATTGATCGTATTTTTCTTCATCTTCGAAAAATGCCTGAACAACTTCAGTAGACATAAACTGACGTCTTAACAGCATCCTGTTGGCCAAAGCATCTTTTATAGTATCCAATGTTCCCAATTGCTCACCCTGTAACCCTTCCGGACTTTCTACTTCTTCAAGTTTTTTCTTATATGAAATATATGATTCCAAAATGGCAATTGCGCGTTGAGCGGGTTCTTCAGGAATTTGATGTTGAATATATTCACGAATTCGTCCCAGAATAATATCAAGGGGTTCTTCTGACTTTGCAGATATAAAATACTCAAATAAATTTCTCAAACCATTATTAATGACTAACTTCCCATTGGCATCGACTAATAATTCTCCATCAACGTCAGTTCCTTGAAGACATTTAGGGAGAGGTCCATATTTGGAGTGGTATCCAAATATATCATTTAATGAAAGAGAAGCACCTTCAGATTGCGATGGTGTCGTTTTGGGCGTGGTTTTTGTGACAATACTATTTGAAACGATAGGGTCGTCTATTTCTGTATTGTATATGGTTGGCTCTAATGATTGAGTTTGTTTCTTCGTTGTATTGACATGGATGAATTGATTGGACATCCATACTGTAATAATTACAGCAATACAGGCAATGCTAAAAACAATAAGTTTTTTTTTCATAAGCATTCATATCATTTTTTAATTTTGTGTAAAAAAAATCAGGACATACCAAAAAATAAAATCATCACACCTGCAAGAAATGTGCAGATGTGATGATTTTTTAGCGATATTTATTATGACAAATCAAAAAGTCATAATAAAGGAATAATCATTTTAGTCTTACTGCAGGATTTTATAATCCAGCGTTTTTCAGACGATTGGCATGTTCTCGAATAACATTTCTTGGATCGACAGAAAAAGGCTTACGAATACCAAGCAGATGGTTAACTTCATCAGCATGGTTCCATTCGTAACTATCGCTGAGAACGACACCAAAATGGGAGCCTGTACGTCCTACAAATCCATCATCTTCTTGTATGCCATAATGCTTATTGATTAAATGAAGAACTGGCCACAAATAATCCAAAGCATCAAGAACATTTGTCATCTGGCTTTTACCAGTCCAGGAGTAATATTTAATGGTATGAGAAGCACCATTAAATGTGAAAGTTTCACTGGCTGCGCCACGGGCGTTATAATCATCTGATGCGGGAACACCGGCACTTGGATACAGTGCATTAAATTGTGCGATGCCATCTTGTGAAAAATGAGCCACAAGACCGGCTGTATCCTGGCTAAGTCCTTCATAACCGCTAAACAAATCAATAATCATTCCCAGAAGATCGCCAGCAGCATATCCAATTCCCTGAATTGTGGGTGGGATTTCTTCATTTGCGAAATCAGCTACTGGAGAACCTTTATGAGGACCAGCAATGGTTGTCAATGATGCCACCAATTCAGGCCGAATGTATGCAGCCTGGCGTGATGTGGTAGAACCATGACTATGGGCGATGATATTGACTTTTGATGCACCTGTGTCTGCCAAATAATCTTCAATCTGGTCGATCAATTGCTCTGCTCGTAAATCATTGTTTGCTTGAGCAGAAATTTTGGCTTCACGGACAACAGCGCCATCGTCTGTAAGCTTCTTGGGAATTCCATACCAATAATCCACCAACCCAGCTATTTTATCAAATCCGCAGACACCATGAACCAAAATAATGGGATATTTGGTTTTGCAATATGTCTTTGCAGTGCTATTGCTGCTGCCTGCCATTGCTACCGGGCTGATGGCTAAGAAGAGAAAGCATGTAATTAATCCTAAAATTCCTGTTGTTTTGAACGTTTTCATCATTTTGTTTACCTCCTATTTTTTTGTGGTTAAAAAATCGCCGGCGATGAGATACCGACATACTTCTATTTTTTAAAATAACGAATATTCAAAAATACGAATACCAATTATAAAAGCAAATTTTGCGCCACAAATATTATAGAGAAAACGATGATTTTAAATTAATAAAAAAATTGATGGGTTAAAAACCAAATTTATTTTTAGGTAAAGATATTGTTGAATGCCATGAAATAAACCATAATTTATAAATAATTTCAACAAATAAAAAAATGTACACCAAATCTTTTTTTTATAAATAACGGTTATTTTCACAGAATAATGGTCGAATACACGCTTTTTTTACTTACTTTTCTAATATGATCAGGCTGTTTGTTGATTGCATGATGGCATAAAAGTTGCCAATATACCTTGCTTTTATTGATTGATTCACCATTCAAAATGATATAGTTTTTTAAAAATAAAATCGTTCCGAGTATTTCTTACGATAAAGATGTGCCGGCAATTCAAGAGCGAATGGAAGCATCATGACTCGATATCAAAATAATGCGACTGTTGGACCGACAGTTTTTAAGCGTGTACTTCGTTTAATTTTTTGTCGAATTTTAATCGTCACTTTTATGTTAGGCCTGGCAACGTTCATCCAGTTCAAAGCCAAATCCTTGTCTGAAAAGTCTCTTGTTTGGATTTATAGCATTATTATTCTTCACTATATTTTTTCATTTTTATATTTGATACTGCTAAAAAAAAACAAAAATGTATCTGTCAATATATATCTTCAACTGACAACAGATAATATTTTGATTACAACTTTAGTGTATGCTACCGGTGGCATTGGTAGTATCTATTCATCTTTTTATCATATGGTTATTATTTATTCTGCATTATTTCTAAATATGCGTGGAAGTATCATTTCTGCATCTTTGAGTAGTATTTTCTATGGTTTGCTGCTTAATCTTGAATTTTATAAAATAATTCACCCTTTGTATGCACCTCAAACAGAATATACATATTCTGCAGGATATGCTTTTGCCAGTATTTTTATCTATATTTTTTCATTCTATACGGTTGCATTGTTAGTCAGTATTATTGTTGAGAAAGAAAAATTTACGCGCAAGTTACTGGCTAAAAAAGCAAGTGATTTTAATCGGTTGGATTTACTTCATCGACGAATTATTGAATCAGTAGATTTAGGCATTATTACAATTGATCTTTCTGGAAAAATTCAGTCGATGAATCAGGCTGCTCAACAACTGACAGGTACTCAATTAAAAACAATATTCAACCAACCTTTAAAAGAGGTGTTACCTTTAATCGCTGATGTTTATACAGACTTATCTTATCAAAAACAATTGATGAGCGAAGGAATTGTTTCTATCCCAATCAATAATGAAGAAAAAGTATTCAGCCTGTCTATATCTCCGCTACTTGATCGCAAACAAATAAAGATTGGCGAAATTCTGATGATTAGAGATATAACGCTCATCAAAGAAATGGAGCACCAGGCTGAAAAAAGTAAGCGGTTAGCTTTAATTGGAGAAATGGCCGCAGGCCTTGCCCATGAGATAAGAAATCCTTTAGCATCATTGGGGGGATCTATTCAGTTATTACAAAAAAATTTAACCTTAGATCCAAAAAATCAGCGGCTAATGAATATTATTCTGCGAGGAAGAAAACAACTTGAGCACCTGGTTAGGGATTTTTTGCTATTGTCCAAAAAAAGTGCACCTCGTAAAGATGAAATACTAATCTGCAAATTTATTAAAGAAACAATAGAGTCTATAAAATATGCATCTGCATGGAATGAAAAAATAATAATAAGACATTCTTGCCATGTCACACATCCTGTTTTAGGGAATCAAACAGAAATAAAAGAAATTATTTGGAATTTAACTTTAAATGCTGTTCAATCAATGCCCGATGGCGGTATTTTAAATATAAGATGTCACGAAGTTAACATAAAACATATTCCCAGTGTTTCGATTCAAATCAGTGATACAGGATGTGGTATTGAGAATGAAGATATTCCAAAAATATTCACACCTTTTTATACAACAAAAGAAAGAGGTACTGGACTGGGTTTGGCTATAGTCAACCGAATAACAGAATCACATGGTGGCAAATTGAGTATTAAAAGTACTGCAGGAAAAGGGTCTTGCTTTACCATTCTTTTGCCAATAATCAATGATTGAACTTATATTTACTGTCCATAACGAAGGAGGAGCAAATGGCTAATATATTGGTTGTCGATGATGATAATGATATGAGAGAATTTTTAGAAATCATGCTTACGGAAGAAGGGTATGAAATTACCTGTGCCAAAGAAGGAAAACAGGGACTCTCTTTATGCAAGAAAAAAAAATTTGATTTGATTATTACCGATCTTAAAATGCCCAAAATTGATGGGATCGATTTCATTAGAAGGGTTAAAGAATTTTCTCCAGAAACGTTGGTTATTTTAATTACAGGTTATGCATCACCTGAAACAGCTTATGCTGCTATGCAGGAAGGTGCTATTGATTATGTCGAAAAAAACTTTGATGTTGAGGAATTTAAACAACTCGTTCGTGAAGCATTAAGCAAAAAAGGAGTTCGAGAAGAAGATGCTGAATTTTTGAGAGATATTGAGGATGCTGTTCGATTTGGTAGAATCATTGGAAAAAGCAAGGCCATGCTCAAAGTTTATTCGTTAATTAAAAAAGTAGCTCAAACAACAACCAATGTATTAATAATGGGAGAAAGTGGTACAGGTAAAGAACTTGTTGCTGAAGCCATTCACGAAAATAGTCAGCGTAGAGAAAAACCTTTTGTAACCATTAATTGTGGGGGGATCCCTGAAACACTTTTAGAGAGTGAATTATTTGGATATATGAAAGGGTCTTTTTCAGGTGCATATTCAGATAAACCAGGTCTTTTTGAAATTGCTCATTGTGGGACAATATTTTTGGACGAAATCGGTGAACTACCTATTTCACTTCAGGTAAAACTTCTTCGTGTCATACAAACAAAAATTATCAGGCGAGTGGGGGGATCAAGGGATATCAAAGTAGATGTCCGTATTATTTCTGCAACCAACCAGGATCTTCGTGAAAAATCTAAGCAAGGAACCTTTCGTGAGGATTTATTTTACCGTTTAAATGTTATTCCTATCCATATGCCCCCCCTTCGCGAAAGAAAGGAAGATATTCCTGTTCTAACGCAATTTTTCTTTGAAAAGTATTCCAGAAAATTTGGCAAAAAAATTAATAAAATATCATCATACGCCATTGAATTGCTGTTGAAATATCGATTTCCAGGAAATGTTCGAGAACTTGAAAATATTATAGAACGGAGTGTTGCTTTAGAAACATCCAACATTGTTTTACCTGAAAACATGATCATTTCGGATGAAGAAACATCTGACTGGAACCGTTTATACGATATTCCTTTTCCTGATGAAGGATTGAATCTCAACGAAAAAATTGCTAACATCGAACGGTGTCTCATTAAAAAAGCCCTCAAAAAAGCCAGTGGATCTCGAACAAAAGCGGCTGAACTGTTGAAAATCAGTGTTGATTCTTTGCGCTACAGGCTTGAAAAGTTAGACCTTCGGTGATATGCACAGAAATATAGAGAAAAAAAACATAAGTCGAAAAAAAATATTTTGAAAAATCAAGGAGATATAATTAAATTTATTACAATAGGATTTGATATTATTCTATATTTTCACTATTAAATATTCTTACTTATTAATAGACACGAAAAATCAATTTTTCTTACACAATAAAAAAAAAATTTTTGAAAAAAATCTTTTTTTTTTTCGTGCTAATTTTTCTTATTCAAAAAATATTGAATTTTAGAAAATAATAGCAACATGATTACTGTTTCATTATGGTCTTTTTATTATTAAGAATTCTTATTTATCAAATATGGTATGCATATTGCTATTGGCTATTAATAACATTGATAATAATTAAGAACAAAAATCTCAAGAAAAAAAGGGGGGTGATAAAACGGTTAATTTATGATACAATTATCGTCCAACTTTTGTTTTTCATGTGTTTGCCCGTATTCATTTACACAGGAAGAACAAAAGGTGGACGATAATAAATTAAAAACTACTAATTTTTTTAATAAGGAGAAATTATGAAAGCGTTTTTTAAAACAAATGAACAAGGTTTTACCCTTGTCGAATTAATGATTGTTATTGCCATTATTGGTATTCTGGCTGCAATAGCAATTCCAAACTTTTTAAGCTACCAGCAAAGAGGCTATAATAGAGCCGCACAACATGAAGCAGCAACTTTTTTGAGTATGGCTGTTACCTATTATGGTGATAAGGGAACAGGCCCCGCTGGGCAGGTCACATTAGATGGAACGAACCATCCAACAGGTTTTGGTCATAATGCAGATGTCAATATTTCTGGAAAAATTGCTCAGACGAGTATTGGCACATTGCTTGGAACCATGTATTTTTGTCATACACACTCTTCTCAAACATTTGAAATGAAAGCAGGAGCCGGTACGGTTACCGAACAATAACTAGTATATCATATGTTTTATAGTTACACTTAAAAAGCGGGGCAGTCCCCGCTTTTTTTATTCGATAGTATTTTATCAAAAAAAAGAGAAAATTAAGGTGTATCGAAATAAAAAAGTATTGGTTGTGATGCCTGCATACAATGCGGCAAAGACCTTACTTCAAACATATAACGATGTTATCGAACAAGATTATGTGGATGAGATTATCATTGTTGATGATGCCAGTGATGATGAAACCATTCAGATAGCCAAAACACTCGAAAAAGTAACTATTTACAGACATCCAAAAAATTTAGGTTATGGCGGTAACCAGAAAACTTGCTATCGCCTTTCCCTTGAAGCATCTGCTGATATTGTCATCATGGTTCATCCCGACTATCAATACACCCCAAAACTCATACCTGCAATGGCCTCGATGATTGGTAATGGTCTTTATCATTGTGTTTTGGGGTCTCGTATATTAGGTGGTTATGCGCTCAAGGGGGGAATGCCTATTTGGAAATATATCGCCAATCGTTTTTTAACAGCTATTGAAAATCTGCTCATTGGCGCCAAATTATCTGAATACCACACTGGATACAGAGCTTTCTCAAGAGAGTTGCTTGAACAAATACCAATGCATTATAATTCTGATGATTTTGTCTTTGATAATCAAATGCTCACCCAAATTGTCTGGTTTGGATATA
>Ga0272440_1003555_pt1 | contig 11583 bp, 9 predicted proteins | sample SSMMMBAug17_FD_192440 | JGI IMG/M metagenome (GOLD analysis project Ga0272440, IMG submission 192440) | Marine sediment archaeal communities from Little Sippewissett salt marsh, Falmouth, MA, United States - SSM-MMB-Aug17 | ecosystem: Environmental > Aquatic > Marine > Wetlands > Sediment ... | reverse complement strand
CGGGAATGCCTTGGAAGCTATGGGAGAAAAAATCTTAGCTGAGAATACTTTTTCGGATAAAACTTTTCGAGATTCCTTTATAGAAAATTCTATTTCGGGCATAAATCAAAAGGCTAAGCTTTGGGACAAAATTACAGATTTAACTGATGAAAAAAAAGCAACTCTTTATTCTAAACCGGTCTCTGGGGTTATTAAAGCCTGTGATAATTCTAAGAGTACAGGTGAAAAAATTGTTACCCCGGCTGAAATGTCTGATCTAATCAAAAAAGTTACTTTGGCAGCGGCTAAACCTGAAGATGGAGAAGAAAAGGATGATGCTATTATTAATGAAATTGCCGCTAAATCTTCGGAAGCGGTTAATAATTTAGTTGGTCTAACTGATCAGCAGAGGGTTAATATGTTAGGCAAGGTTTCTGAGGGGATTTCTGGAGCGGTTGTTCAGTATAGTGATGAAAATAAGAAAAAACAGATTTTAGCTAGTACTCAGACCATTATGATGGATAAAGTTGTCGACTCTTTTAAAAATAGAACTGATGCAGCAGATTTAATCGCTGATAGTGGTGCTATAATTTATAAAGCGACTAAAGATGCTTGTGGTGATAATCTTTCTGCAAGCGAAAAAGCTGATATGGAACAAAATTTTTCTGATTATTTAGATTCAATTAGTGAGGATGATGTTGCTGGATGGGCAGATAAGCTTGAAGCAGCTAAGACTGATTTAAGTAATGTTTCTTCTGGTTCTTATACAATTAAGACTGATTACGTAGAAGCAGTTACCTGTCTTACTGGGACTGAATCTGGTTGTGCCCTAAAAAGTTGTGCCATTTTTAATGATGCTGATGTTTGTACTAAAATGAAATGTTTTTGGGGTAATGGTGTTTGTACTGAGCCACTAGAATTAAAAGGTTGTGCCGCTAAAAATTCTTTGGATACTTGTTCGCTGTCGGATGGTTGTTCTTGGAGTGCAACTGATAAAATTTGTCAAGATTTAACGACTTGTCCAGAAGAAGGAATTTACCCTAAATGCTCTTGTTCAAGTGATAGTCGTTATGATAAGTTAACTAACAGCTGTGTAGTAATTGACCAAACCAAAACTTGTCCAGAAGGGGCAGAGGGCGTCTTTCCTAAATGTGAGTGTATAAATCATACTTCTTCTACAGACGATGCCTTAAATGCTTCTGATGGAAATAGCAGCACTACTAGTAGTTATATTTATTATAAATACAATGCCGATAAAAATATGTGTGTAGAGTTTATTAAAGAATAAATTCGTTTTTTACATAAATGCATGCCCTATAATTAAAAGAATAGAGACAGGTTAAGCCTGTCTCTATTCTTTTAATCATAAATTACCTTTAATTTTTATTAAAAATATTTATTAGTCCATTTCTCTATTTTTTGATTGACACTTATGTCTCTTTGTGGTAAAAAATGGTGATTAGTGGTGAAAATATTATAAAAAAAGCTTATAAATGATTAAAAAAGGTGAAATAAATTGTTTTTAGGGGAGTATCATCCCAGTATTGATGATAAGGGGAGGGTAGCTATTCCGATTAAACTTCGAAAAGCTTATGGAGAAAATTCTATAGTTAATAAATTAGTTATTACTCATGGTTTTGATAAATGTATTATGGCTTTTCGGGAGGAGGACTGGAGAGATTTTGTTGAAAACAAGATCATTATTTTACCTCAGGCTGATCCTAAAAACAGAAGAAGAATGAGATTTTTGTTAGGTGGAGCCCATGAGTCTGATTTAGATAAACAGGGTCGCTTGGTTATTCCGTCTTATTTGCAAAAATATGCGGAAATAGATAAGGAGATTATTATTTTAGGACTTCATAATCGGATAGAAATTTGGGGAATGGAGGTTTATAATACTTATAAACCTGATGGAGAGGAACTTAATAGTTTTGCTAGTGATTTAGGCTTTTAGCATAAAATAAATAGAGATAATTTATATGAAAAAAATAAAAACATTTTTAAAGAATACTTACTAATGAGACATAATATAGAGTATTCCCACCAGAAGGATTTTACAAATTCGCCTTACGCCCATGTGCCGGTTTTAAGCCAGGAAATTTTAGGTTTTTTGGATACATTAGAAGCGGCTCATTCGATTTATTTGGTTGATGCTACTTTAGGGGAGGGAGGGCATACTGAAATAATTTTAAATTCTATTAATAATATTAAAATTATTGCCTTTGAGCAGGATCAGGAGATTTTAGAGGTTGCTAAGAATAGGCTAATAGGTTTTAAAAACCGGGTTGAGTATATAAATGATAATTTTTCTAAGCTAAGTTATTATCTAAAAAAGCCAGTTGATTTTTTTTTATATGATTTTGGAATCTCTTCTTATCATTTTGACAAAAGTGAGCGAGGTTTTGCTTTTAAAGAAGAAGAATTTTTAGATATGAGATTAAATCAAACCTCATCTCTTAAAGCTTATGATGTGGTTAATTATTATCAGGAAAAAAAATTGGCGGATATCTTTTATACCTATGGAGAGGAAAAATGGTCTCGTAAAATAGCGGCCGCAATTTGTCAGACCCGTCTGCATCATCATCTTGAGACCACTGGAGATCTAGCCTCCTTAGTTTTAAAGGTGATTCCGAAAAAATTTCAGGTAAAGAATATTCATCCGGCGACTAGGGTTTTTCAGGCTTTAAGGATCGAAGTTAACAAGGAATTAGAAGCCATCCAAAAAACTTTAGAGCAATTTTATAAATTTTTAAAGCCAGGCGGAAAAATTTTAGCGATTTCTTTTCATTCTTTGGAGGATCGGCTGGTTAAAGAAAAATTTAGAAGATTAGCCAAAGGCTGTACATGTAATTTAGATGGTAAATTTTGTCAGTGCAACTCCAAGCCTTTGCTTAAGATTTTAACAAAAAAACCGCTTATCCCTTCGGTCGAAGAGATCCAAAAGAATAAAAGGTCTCGTAGTGCTAAATTAAGGGTGGCCGAAAAAATTTTTGAGGAGCAGAACTATTAAGTATATCAGCATAGTTTTAGTAATTATTATCTTTGTCATGTTTTATGTCTGGCAAAATGTAGAGATCATGAAGATTAATCTAAAATATCAACAAAGATCAGAAGAAGAGATAGATCTTTTGCAGGAGAAAGATTATTTAATTTATAAACTAGAGAGATCTAAAAGAAGGGAATTAGTTAAAAAATATGCTTTAGAACATGAGTACAAAATAATAACTATGGAAGATATTGAAATACAAGAGTAAATTTTAATTATAAAATAATGAAACTTAAATATATTTTAGAAAAAGTAGAAAACCGGGTAAAAAAAGCGATTAAGGTCTCTAAGAATTTAGATTTAGATCTAGTGGAAGTTTCTTCAGTAGAATATGATTCTCGTCAGGTTAAAAAAAATAGTCTTTTTGTTTGTATTCCTGGCTTGGATAATGATGGTCATGATTTTATAGAAGAAGCCATTAAAAGAGGGGCTAGAGCTGTAGTGGTCGATCAAATCAGAGAGACAGATTTTATCAATTCGGTTTGTTTTCAGGAAGTCTGCCTTTTAGTAACTTTTAATCCTCGGTTGGCCTTGTCGGCCTTATCAGCTGTTTTTTATAATTATCCTTCTCGTGCGATGGAAATTGTCGGAGTTACCGGAACTAACGGAAAAACTTCAGTGACCTATATGCTCGAGTCTATTTTTAAAGCCTATTTAAAAGCTTTAGGGGATTTTTCTGCGGTAGGAGTAATTGGAACGATTAATTACCGTTGGGGAGAGATTAAAAAAACTGCTTCGAATACAACTCCAGAATCAAAGGATTTACAAAAAATTTTATCAGAGATGAGAGAGGATCGGGTTCGGTTTGTAATTTTAGAAGTTTCTTCTCATGCTTTAGAATTAGAACGGGTGGCTGATCTTGATTTTGATACGATTATATTTACTAATTTGACTCAGGATCATCTTGATTTCCATCAAAGTTTTGCTAACTATTTTCAAGCTAAGAAAAAGATTTTTGCTCTTTTAGAAAAAAGTTGTAAAAAGAATAGAGCTGCCTTAGTTAACCTTGATGATCTTTATGGGCAAAAAATTTATCTTGAGAAAGATAAATTTTCATATCCTCTTATTAGTTTTGCTTTAAATGAAAAAGCTTTTTTTAGTCCACAAAAAGAGACAATTGATAATTCTTTGGATGGTTTGAGTTATGTTTTAGAAAAACCTATTAATGATTTTAGAGTCAAGTTAAAATTAATCGGGAAGTTTCATATTTATAATTCTTTAGCAGCTTTAGGAGCCTCTTATTTAATGGGAATATCTCCTAAGTTTATTCAGGAGGGATTAGTTAATTTAAAAAAAATTCCTGGTCGGTTTGAGATCTTAAAATCTGAGTCCGGATTTTTTGTTATAATCGACTATGCTCATACTAGTGATGCCCTTTTGAAATTATTAACTTCCTTAAAAGAGTGGCAGCCTCGTAGGATTATTACTATTTTTGGTTGTGGTGGAGATCGAGATAAGTCTAAAAGATCTTTGATGGGCGAGGTTGCCTCGCAAAATTCAGATTATCTGATTATAACTAATGATAATCCTCGGAGCGAAGATCCTGCTGAAATTGTTGAGGATATTCAAAAGGGGATAAAAGGGGAAGATTATGAAATTCTTTTGGATAGAGAATTAGCTATTAAAAAGGCTATAAGTGAAGCAGAGTCAGGGGATATCTTGGTTATTGCTGGGAAAGGGCACGAAGATTATCAGATTTTTGGTAACCAAGTTAATCATTTTGATGATCATGAAATGGCCAGTAAATATTTAGAGGAGAACCTAGGGGCTTGAAGGTCAATTTTAACATTAAGCCTGATCTTTTAATAGAGATTTGTCAGGGAGAGATTATTCATTATAATCCATCTTCTCAGATTAAAACTATTTCCACTGATTCTAGAGATTTAGGGGAGCATAATCTGTTTATCCCTTTGCTTGGGGCGAATTTTGATGGTCATAATTTTATTAAAGAATTAGTTGATGCTCACAAAATAGATTGTTTTTTAACAATGAAAACTGGTTATGAAAAATTAGCTCAAGATAATGATGTTACTGCTATTAGATGTCAAGATTCTTTAAAAAGTTTAGGGGCGCTTGGAGCTTGGCAAAGAAAAAAAATCAACCCTAAAATCGTGGCGATCACTGGCACTAATGGCAAAAGTACGGTTAAAGAACTAACTCATGCTATTTTGGAGCAAAAAGATGCCACTTTGAAAAATGATAAAAATTACAATAATGAGATCGGGGTTCCTTTTACTTTGCTAAAGTTAAATTTTAGTTTTAAAACTGCGGTAATTGAGATGGGTATGAATCACTCTGGGGAGATTGAAAGATTATCCGAGATGGTCCAGCCAGATTTAGCTGTTATTACAAGTGTTGGGGCAGGCCACCTGGAGTTTTTGTCAGATATTAAGCAGGTGGCTTTAGCTAAAGCTGAAATTGTTAAGGGTTTAAAACCTGGTTCGACTCTTTTAGTTAATAAGAATATAGACTTTTTTGATCTTATCAAAGAACAAGCTAATCAGAGGAATATTAAAATTAAAACTTTTGGCTTAACCCCTGGAGCTGATTACTATCCTGAGAGGTATTATTCGGGTTTAGAAGGGATAGAATTAACTTATCAAGCTAAACTTTTTAAGGTTAAACTGTATGGTCTTCATAATTTATTAAATCTTATAACGGCTTTAGCTATTGCAGAGGAATTGGGAGTCGAGCTTGGTTTAGCTCAACAAGCTTTGGAAGATTTTTCTAACCTTAAAGGAAGGGGAGAGTTCATTAACGGGGCTTGTTTGGTTTTTGATGATACTTATAATTCTAATCCTCTCTCCGCAAAACAAGCGCTTCGAACCATTAAAAATCTTTATCCGCAGAAACGAAAGATCGCTGTTTTAGGCGAGATGAAAGAGCTTGGACCGCGAGCTAGTAAGTTTCATTTCGAAATTGGGGAAGAGGTTGCCAGAAATAATTTTAATCTTTTTTTCAGTTGGGGGGAGCAGGCTGATTTTTTTCAACAAGGTGCTCTCAAGGGCGGTCTGGCCCAGGATCAGGTTTATGTTTTTCAGGAAAAAGAAGAGTTGATAGCTTTTTTGCTAGCTAAGATTTCATCAGATGATCTGGTCTTGGTTAAAGGATCAAGATCTACTAAAATGGAGGATATTGTTCAAGCAATAGTAAACAAAAGATAATGTTTTATCATTTTATTTTACCATTAAAAGAATATTTATCTTATCTTAGGGTTTTTCAATATATTACCTTTCGTTCGGCTTATGCGGCTATCACCTCCTTAATTTTAGTCCTTTTGTTTGGGAATCTAATTATTAAATGGCTACAGCATTTAAAATTTAAAGAAGAGATTAGAGAATTAGGTCCGAAAAGCCATCACCTTAAAGCTGGTACCCCGACTATGGGAGGGGTAATTATTATTGGAGCGGTTCTTATTTCTATTTTACTTTGGGGAAATTTTTCTAATTTCTATCTTCTTTTGGTTATAGCGAGTACTATTCTTTTTTGTTTCTTAGGTTTTGTGGATGATTTTTTTAAAGCGGTTTTAAAAAAGAGTAGAGGCTTATCGGCCAGGGTTAAATTTTTGAGCCAAATCTGTATTGCTTTTGGAATATCTTTGCTCATTTATTATTATCCTTCTAATCCAGAGCATGGGACTACTTTTTTTATTCCTTTTGTTAATGAGGCGATAGCTGATTTAGGTTTTTTTTGGGTAATTTTATCCACTATCGTTATTGTGGGGACTTCTAACTCTGTTAATTTGACCGATGGTCTTGATGGTTTAGCCATTGGTTCGATTACAATAGTGGCTCTTAGTCTGGGAATTATGACTTACTTGTCTGGCCATATTGCCTTAGCTAACTATTTGCATATTCCTTATGTAGCTGACAGTGCCGAATTAACTGTTTTCATGGCCGCTTTAATCGGAGCTTCTATGGGATTTTTATGGTTTAACAGTAACCCGGCTTCGGTTTTTATGGGGGATACCGGGTCTTTAGCTTTGGGCGGAATTATAGGAGTAGTGGCTATTATGATTAAAAAAGAACTTTTTCTTTTTATTGTGGGAGGAGTTTTTGTCCTAGAGGCTATTTCGGTCATTGTTCAGGTTACTTGGTACAAATTAACTAAGAAAAGGGTTTTTAAAATGGCTCCGCTTCACCATCATTTCGAATTATCTGGCTGGGCTGAGCAGAAAATAGTAGTCCGAATGTGGATTTTAGGAATAGTCCTAGCCATTTTAGGCTTAAGTTCTTTGAAGATACTTTAAGAAAATGAACGATTTAATAATAGATAACGTTAAAATAAAAAAAGTTTTAGTTGTTGGTCTAGGTTTTCGGACTGGTCTGGCGGTCTCTAATTTTTTAGCCAAGCGAAACATTGAGGTTCTTGTTTCAGACAAGAAAAAGGAGGCTGAGCTTGAAGATATTTTAGGTAAATTGGATTCGCGAGTAAAGGTGAAAGCTGGTGATCAGTCAACGGATTTACTAACTAGTGATTTAGATTTTATTATTCTGAGTCCTGGGGTTCCAGCAAGTATTCCTCTTATAACAGAAGCCTTGCAGAGAAAGATTCCAGTTTTATCGGAAATAGAATTGGCTTCTTATTTTTTAAAAGGGACGGTTATTGCAGTTACGGGAACAGATGGGAAATCAACTACCACAGCTTTGATTAAACATATTTTAAAAGAGTTGGGCTATGATGCCTTTATGGGCGGGAATATTGGCATTCCTTTAATTTCTTTAGTAGATAAAACTGATCAAGATTCTGTTTTAGTGGTAGAGCTTTCTTCTTTTCAGCTTGAGCATATTATAAAATTTAGGCCCCGGATCGCTCTTTTTTTGAATTTTTCGCCAGATCATTTAGATCGTTATCAATCTTTAGATGATTATTTTCAAGCAAAACAGAGGATAACCCTTAATCAGACCAGGAATGATTTATATATTTATAATCTGGATGATTCTTATCTTGTTAAAAATTTGCCTAGGGTTGTATCTAAGAAATTATCTTTCTCTTTAGATCCTTCTCAAAAATCAGAGGCAGCTCTTTATGCTGATCAGACTTGTATTTATAATTCAAAAGGAGATGAGGTTTTGGATGGAGGGGACCTTAATATTTTAGGACGCCATAATTTACAAAATGTGATGGCTGCTTGGCTTGCTGTGGCCTCTTTTTTAAATAAGGCAGTTGATGATTCTAAAATTAGGGCAGCTTGTATTTCTTTTCAGCCACTTAGTCATCGTTTAGAACGAGTTAGATCTTATCGAGAAAGAATTTTTATTAATGATTCTAAAGCAACCACAATTAATGCTACTCTAGCGGCTTTAAGAAGTTTTTCTTCACCGGTTGTTCTTTTTTTAGGGGGGCGATCGAAAGGGGATGATTTTCAGAAGCTTGCACCTGAAGTTTTTAAAAGGGTTAAGCACCTTATTCTTTTTGGAGAAGCACAGCAGGAATTAGGTAAAGTTTTTGCAAACAATCCTAAGAGTTTTGTTTCTTCTTTAGAAGAGGGTATTCAAGAAGCAATATCTCGAAGTGAAGCAAAAGAAGTTATCCTCTTCTCGCCGGCTTGTGCTTCTTTTGATATGTTTAGGGATTATGAAGAGCGGGGAGATCAGTTTAAAAAAATAGTTAAAAATTTAGGGAAATAAAATAAGAATATAAAAATGATTAGAGCGAACGTAAACACTAAAAGTCAAAATAAAAATGAGCCTGACTTGATTTTATTTGTTACGGTTTTTCTTTTAATTGGTCTTGGCTTAGCGATGATTTATAGTTCTAGTGCGGTTTATGCTTTAAAATATTATCATGATTCTTTCTATTTTTTAAAAAGACAACTGCTTTGGGTAATTTTGGGATTTGCGGCCCTTTTAATTTTTCAGGAATTAGATTATAGATATTATTTGAAATACACTAAAATTATTCTGTTTGTTTCTTTTGCTTTATTGATTTTAGTTTTAGTGCCAGGAATTGGACAAGCAGCTAAAGGGTCTACCCGTTGGCTTGGTTATGGAATGTTTAAAATTCAGCCGTCAGAATTTGTTAAAATTTTTATGGTTATCTATTTAGTAAAGGTCTTTTCAGCGGAAGAGAGGGAGAATCGGGTTATTCAACTCTTGATCCCCGTAATTATCATGGCGATTCTTTTTATTTTAATTATGATGCAACCTGATTTTGGAACGGCGGTTGATCTTTTAATTATTTTTGTTTTTATTATGTTTATCTCTGGGTTTCCTTTTTTATATTTAGTCAGTCTTTTTATAATTAGTCTCCCAATGTTTTATTTATTAATTTATCAGGTTGATTATCGTCGGGAAAGATTGCTGGCTTTTATCGATCCCTGGAAAGATCGTTTTGGAATTGGTTACCATATTATTCAATCTTTTATTGCTTTTAAAAATGGGGGTTTGTTAGGGACTGGCCTTGGTTATGGCACTCAAAAAATAAAACGGCTACCAGAACCGCATACTGATTTTATTTTTGCGGTTATTGCTGAAGAGGTCGGTTTGCTTGGAACCTTTTTTATTTTGATTTTGTATGGTTTTATTTTTTGGCGGGGATTATTAATTTCTCTTAATGCTCCAGATGAATTTGGCAAACTTTTAGCGGTCGGTTTAACTTTGCTTATCGTTGGTCAGGCTTTAATCAATATCGGAGTAGTTAGTGGTTCTTTGCCAACGACCGGAATTCCTTTACCTTTAATCAGTTATGGGGGTTCTTCGCTTTTATCAACTATGATTGCGATTGGTATTCTGTTGAACATTTCCAGACATCGCGAAAAAGATTTTGGGTTTAAAGGAGGTTTTTGGTTTTGATTACTATTCTTATCACTGGCGGAGGAACTGGTGGACACCTTAGTCCAGGCGTAGCTCTTTATCAGTCTTTTAAAGAGAAAGAGGTTAGGGCTCTTTTCTTAGCGAGTAATCGGGATCGGAGGTTTTCTTCTTTACAGGAGATTAATAAACAAGATCTATACTTATATCCAGCTCCAGTCTTAAGTAAAAATATTTTTAAATTAATTATTTTTTTACCCCTTTTCCTCTTGAGTTTTTTTAAAGCGATTCGTGTTATAAAACAGAATAATGTCCAAGGAGTAGTGGGGATGGGAGGTTATGTTTCGGCCCCGGCTTTGCTGGCCGCTATTTTTAGCAAGATTCCTTTATTCCTTTGTGAACAGAATTCGGTTCCTGGAAAGGTTACGGTCTGGTTTGAAAAATATGCCCTTAAAGTTTACGGAACTTTTGCCTTGGCGAAAGATTATTTAAAGTTTGATTTTAAGTTTAAAAATTTAGGTAATCCTTTACGCCGCCACATTATTGTTAATAAAAATAAAGAAGAGGCGAAAAAGTTTTTTAACTTGGGACATACTAAAAAAATAATTTTGGTTATTGGAGGTAGCCAGGGGGCTTTAAGAGTTAATGAGTTATTTTTTGAGATGAGAAAAAAATATGCGGATGATTTTAAGGATTTTGGGGTTATCTGGAGTTTAGGAGACTATTCTTATCCTCGCTTTAAAAGTAAAATAGAGCAGGAGCTAAAACAGGGATCTATTTATATTTCACCTTATATTAAACAGGTCGGTTTAGCCTATAAAGCAGCTGATATTGTTATTGGTAGATCAGGGTCCGGGGTGATGATGGAAATAGCGGTTAATGCTTTGCCCGCCATTTTCATTCCTTATCCTTACGCTCTTAAAGATCACCAGACTAAAAACGCGGCTGTTTTTTCTAAAGCTGGAGCAGCTATTAATTTATCAGAAAAAGATTTAACGGCTGATAAACTAGCTTCAGCTTTATTAGGGCTATTAAATAATAAACCAGCTCTCAATCAGATGTCTCAAAGGGCTTTAGCGGTCAGTTCTTCTCAAGCGGGAGATTTAATCTCGGTTGATATTTTGGATAATTTAAAAGTTAATAAAACCCCTAAGAGAATAACAGATAAAATTAAGGGGGAGAATATTGTTTAGAAAATCAAAAAGAATGCACTTTATCGGAATTGGTGGGGTAGGGATGAGTGGAATCGCTGAAATTTTAATAAATTTGGGTTACGAAGTCTCTGGTTCGGATTTAAAAAAATCAGTTATTACTGAAAAACTAAGATCTAAAGGGGCTAAGATTTATATTGGCCATTCGGCTGATAATATTAAAGACTATAATGTGGTGGTTACTTCGAGTGCTATAGATCTCAATAATCCTGAAATCATTGAGGCTAAAAAAAGAAAAATTTCTATTATTCATCGTTCTGAAATGTTAGCGGAGTTAGTCAGGCTTAAGCATGGAATTGGAGTAGCTGGAACTCATGGAAAAACAACAACCTCTTCTATTCTGTCTTGGTTGCTCTCTTTTGGTGATTTAAACCCAACGGCTGTAATTGGGGGGGAGGTTCTTAATTTTGGTTCTAATGCTAGAGTCGGAGAAGGGGAATATATTGTTTTTGAAGCAGATGAATCAGATGGAACTTTTTTAAATTTGCTTCCGAGTATTGGGATTGTAACTAATATAGATGCGGATCATTTAGATCATTATAAATATTTTGAAAATATCAAAAGAGCTTTTTTAGAGTATATAAATAACATCCCT
>Ga0272440_1003554_pt1 | contig 11584 bp, 5 predicted proteins | sample SSMMMBAug17_FD_192440 | JGI IMG/M metagenome (GOLD analysis project Ga0272440, IMG submission 192440) | Marine sediment archaeal communities from Little Sippewissett salt marsh, Falmouth, MA, United States - SSM-MMB-Aug17 | ecosystem: Environmental > Aquatic > Marine > Wetlands > Sediment ... | reverse complement strand
TATCAATATCATATAATCTAAAATATAATTGAAACAGACCTTTCACCCAATTAGTGCAAATAAAAATATCATTATCATCAATAATTTCAGTACATATCAAAATATAGGCCACTGATTCAGGTAATAAAGATAACATTGATTCATTAATCAATAATATTGGATTAAATGAAGACCTTATTCAAAAACCGCATTCAGATGTATCTGGCGGTGAAGCGCAAAGAATAGCAATTGGGCGCGCTATTGTACATCAACCTAGTGTCATATTAGCGGATGAACCAACAAGTAACCTTGATTATGATATTGGCATGGAGGTAATGTCATATTTCAAACAATGGTGTTCGAGTGGTGACAATAGAAGCGTAATTTGGGTAACACATAATATACATCAAGCTTTAGAACTTGCAGATTATATAATTGTTTTGAAAAATGGAATAGCAGATGAGCCTCAAGTAACACCAGAAAAAGAAGGTCAGCTTTTAAATATGTTACGACAGGGAGAGTCAGCAACTAAGTTTGAAACGAAGATTGATGAAATTGAAAAAACTCAAGATAGAAATAAATTGATTCAATTATTATGTTTTTGTCTCTTTATTTTTAAATTTGCTATATCAGATATTTTTCCAAAAGTTGGAAAAAATAAAAGCGGGATATTATCGCGAATATTTCGAGTAAAAAATACCCAAAAATTAAATATTTTTTCACTGATTACTGTAATTTTACTTACATTACTTATAATAAATATTGCTTACGCTTTTCAAAATTATTACATATTAACTGTGTCTGATCCTAAAATCAATCGGATAACAGTAACTGGAAAACAATTAGGTGATTCAGTATTAACAGAAGAAGACCGATTATCATTGTCAAAAATGGTCAGGGCTAAAGATAAAGTATACCTGCCAGAGAAAATAAAGAAGAAGAAACTTGTTCCAGAAAAACCAGCCACACTAGGCGCATATGGTATCCGTACGCGATCTCTCTTTTGTTTTATGAATCCTAAAAGTAAACATATAACAATGAATGGTCGAGCAAGTTTATCTACTATTGCAATGAATGTTGAAGACCCAATTCTATCAAAAATATTCCTATTGAAGTCAAAAGATAATAGACTTGATTCTTTAAAACCGACACAACAGACTATTGATAAGGTTTTCTTGAAAAATGATAAACCACAAAATGATAGAATAGGTTTAATTATTACCAAAAGAGCTTTACAAAAGGATCTGGACTTTATAGACATTCAGAAAACACTTCGTATTGACCACTATAATGCAAAAGTTAAAAGGATTCCTATACTTGGAATAACAGACTGGCTTCCTGAATCAGCTCAGATTCTTGTAACTGAAGGCTGGTATCTTAAAGAGTATTCAAAGCAAGGCATTTACGATCCAGTTCCTGGCTATGAAATGATCAATATTTATGTTAACGATAAAATTAACGATGGCCTTCCAGTATGTAATGTTTTGGAAGAAAACAATTATAAAATTTCTGGTAATACAAAAGCGACTCTTGTCTGGATTAAAAATATGACAACCATAATTTTTCAATTTTCAAGTATTGCAATAATTGGAATTTGGCTCCTTGCCGGTTCGTCATTGTGTATTTCGTATGCTCAAGCGATTAAGAAAAAACAAAAAGAAATTGGTGTTCTTTTGGCAAAAGGAATCAGTAAATCAGCCTTATATAGTATATTTATTCTGGAAGTTGCAATTATTTGGGTTCTTAGTATGATAGTTGTCTATCCATCATATATCTCAATCATTCATTTGATTCAAAATTATATTAAAGAGGAATTTGCCATTGAACAAACTCAAGCAGTACAATCAATGTTTGCGTTGCCAGAGTTCCTACTCCCGAGTATACTTTTGTCAACACTTGCTTTGGCATTTATTACTGTCTTTTTTGGTATAGCACAGGTCTTGAGGTTTAATGTTGCAACAATTTTACGATCCAATAACTAACAAAATCTAAGGATAAGTATGAAAATTTCATTAATGATCAAATCTCCTTTATTTATATTCTTATTGTTCCTTTCTGTTCATTTAAACGTAAACGCAAGTAGCCTTAACTCAGAAGATATTTGCCTGAGTTTTACACAACAAGGATCTGAATTATATAACGAATGTATAAAACGTTATGAAAAGTCTAAACATATTGATCATTGGGAGAGTGTTAACTCTCATATGGACATGATTCAATTAACATCTTTTCTTGAAGAAGAGCTTAATGATTTGGGTTTGGAAAAAGCTAAAAAAAAGAAATATCTAAAAAATTTTTTAGTAAATGTAAATGAAATTGTCACAAATATTTCAAGTGAAAATGAAAAACAATGGGGAAATTCATATATTGAAAAAATTCAAGCATTCAGTGATGTACAGACCCTTCTTCAAAACTTTATGGATGAGAAACAACAGCTATATACTGCAATAGATACATTGGGAAGTCAAAAAAAACGTCTTCATTCTCTTACAGAAGTTTTTCTACAACAATTATCAGGGATTCCTACAAGATATTTAATTTTGGGTAAATCAAAATGGGATACGGCAAATGAAATTGGATATCAGGTTGATAATCATATTGCAAACCAAGCAGCATCCTTTATTAATTCTGAATTAATTGGGGGGTTAATATTTTCAAATACTGAAATAAAAAATGCAAAAATTGTAAAAAGTGTAGTCCGAAATTTAAAGAGCATTCAAGTTGAAGAGCATGGAGCAGATCCTAAATCAGAAGTATATGAAGATGAACGTTATCTATTACAAATCTACCGATGTTATCCCAGATATGATATTGACTTTAAACAAGAAACCAGTCCCTCAAAAAATCAAAATACTTTAATTTCAGTCGTTCCAAAATTCTGGCATATAAACAGAGTTTTCTTAGAAGAAGAAGCTAATGCAGGTATTTTTAATAAAACCCCAGATCTTTTAGATGAAGCTCATACATTGATTACAGATGTGGAAAAAGATAATAAAACGAATATAGAAAAAATCTTAGATTTTGAAAAACGTTATAGCTTATCGCTTCAAGTAATTGAAAACAAAAAAAATGAAACCATAAAAAAATTGTGGGATATGACAAATCTTTTGACAAAACGTATTTATTATGACTTGCAGACTGATATGAATATGCAGGAAATTAGAAGACAATTGTCTCGCCCTGTCAATAAACTAGAAAATCTTAGTTTTGATAAAATACATAAGGTTGATGAATTAAAAACACAAATTGAAGACTATTTGGCAACAGTATATTTGAAGATTAACAAGTTAAAAAAAGAAAAGGAAAAGGATATTCTAAATCTTATTCAACAGAAAAGAATGATTGTATTTACAATTAAATCAAAAAATATTGGTCCATTTGATGAACACCCTAAGAAAGAAGCTATTAAACTTTTGCAGGGTGTTATGAAAACTTTAGATCAACGAAAAAAGCAATTTCAATCATATGAATTATCAATTGTAGAAGATGGAAAACTCGTTTCATCACAAGTCTCCAAATTTTATAATGAAGGCTACCCTGTCAGGTATATTATTTATCCACCAGTGCTTTATCATCCGATTCCAAGTATTTTGCGATTATCAATTTTTTTAGCTCTTGAAGTAGAATACACAAAAAAGTCTGAAAAAAAATATTGCATTTATGATGATTCTTCAAAGGGAGTAAGCTGGTTCATAGATAATGCTGAATGCTATTCATACGATACAGCAATAAATCGACTGCCAAATAACTTTAAATTTCTTTCAAAAAAAGATGTTGTATCTTTTAAAGACTTTATGAATAAAAACAAGCACATTAAGAAAAAGCATCAATACCTTTTTAGTAGTGGTAACGAAATTTGGACCATTGAAGAAGATTGGTTGACCAGAAAAATTTTTACTTATGATTTGGTTTTAGATAAGCTAAACAGACACAGTAAATCTTTTTGTGCTTTTGGTTTAGGGATCAAATAGAAAATGAGATATTTTTGTAACATATTTATTTGTACCTTTGTGGTGTTTTCAGCACATTTTATAAAAGCTGAAAGTCAATTACCACCATTATATACCGAAGTGAATAACGAAACATGTGCATATCAATATGCATTTGAAAAAAAACAGTCATTTCATTCCAGTGACCCAATATATCTGGATCTGGACATTAAAAAGATAGAAAAATATAAAAACAGTTATCCTGTGACAGAAGCTTATGCATATCCTTATATTTTTAGCAAAAAAAGTAAGATAAAAAAATATTTTAAAAGAGAAAAGGAATCATTTTTTTTGAAATTGAAAACATCGTTAACATTTACAGATAGATTTGGTTTTCATGTTTATATTTATGGTTTAGCAAGTCAAGATATTTCTCTCCATATTTACAATATGCAGCCTGATAATGGCAAATGGAAAGGATATCTTGCTGATCTAGATTATATTCTAAAGCAAAATAAAAAGAAAGTCAAAATAAAAGATATGAAATGGATAAATGATTTTGCAGATACTACTGATATTTATGCATTAGCAATATGGATTGATACCCCTCTAGCTTTCCCCCAAAAGCAAAAGGTCAGAAAGAGACCACAATCAGATCTTGAAAAATTTGATGAAATTACGTTAACATATAAAGAAAAAATCATTTTTTTAAAAGATATATATTATGAGGATCAGCCTAGTTTATCGCTGATGAAAAAAATTACTCACAAACCAGGCGCTAAGGAAAACCAATATATCATCGTACCTTACGATAAACAACTATTAAATAAGTCAGTTATATTACAATTGGATGTCGGTGATAAACAAAATCAACTCTTTCAAATAGAGTTTGTACCGGGAACCCACATTTTACTTAATACAATCAAAGATAAGAAAAATATAAATGAGAATCAAACAAAAGGAAGTAAAAATGATTTATAATTTTCTTTTTATAATACTATTCATAGCTCCTTTAAATGCTTGTGCGGTAGAGACTGAAAGTAATTATTATCAATTACAACAGAAAAAATGTAATTTAGAATACTTATTTAACAAAGCTTTACATAAAAACGAACCTCTGTACTTAAAAGCACAAAAAATCATGATAAATGATGAATATATTTCCATGAAAGCATTTCCAACTATAATTAGATCTCTACAAATCAATTCAAGTTATAGACAATACTTCTATAGAGATGACAATGTAATAAAACTTATACCTAATCAAAACAAAAACAAAAAAAAATTCTTTTTTTATATACGAATTTATGGAATTATAATTCCTGACAAGAATAAACTAACGGCTCACATCTATGGCTTACAAAAAATTAATGGACACTGGAAGGGCTATATTAAAGATCTTAAAGTTGTTTTAAAATATAGAAGATTTTGCCTTTTTATCAAAAATATGAAATGGTTAAAAACTAGCCGGGGTTATGAATTAGCTATCTTATGTCAAATTCCTAAGTACGAAGAACTAAAATTAAAAAGGCCAGATCATCAATTTAATTCATGTGAAAAATTAAAATGTAGTCTGAGCAAATTAGAATCAATTTTGCTCGAAAATAGTACTTATATTAACGCATATTGCTGTACACCATACCATGTCAATAAATATACTAATGATCAAGAGTTTTATACAATTGATAAAAAAAATGGAGAATTATCAAAAACACAGCTAAAAAGTAAAAGATATCATATTAAAATTTATGTATATAGCAGCTATAAGAAAGTCAATAAAATAAAGGTAGATCAAAATGAATGTAACAAAGGATTCAGCAATATAAGATTTTCACCAGACTTTTCAGACAGCCCAAATTTGCATTTATATTCTGATCAACAATGGATAGACAATAAATCTGATAACATACTATTAATGGATAGCTTGGCTATTAAGGTTTCGACCGGGCTTAGCAGTCAGAGCGATTATAATAACACAGGAATGACAATTACACATAAAAATGGAATTGGTATTATTTCGAATATTTATCATGAAGATACCGATTTTACTCAGTATTTTACAATTAAATCTGATCCAAATAGTGACTTTTCATCAAACATTATGATAACTCCTGCTGGAAATTATGCAATACCAACAGGGTTACAATTAAAACTTCAAATTAAACTGACTAACCCAAGGCAAACAAAATATTTTTGTTGTCAGTTCAAACCTGCTGAAGAAGTGAACTTAGAAAAACTGGAATGTCCTCTTGAAAACGTAACGCGACAACTCAAAATAATCGATCAGAAAGGTAAACCAATAAATACTGCACAATTCTTTAGATGTGTAAATAACAATTGTAGCACCAATTTAGAGAAAATTCCTGATGTAACCTATGGAGGTAAATTAAACATTCCAGAATATTTTCCACATACGTTTATGCTTCATTATAAGGGGTGCTCAAATTACAATGAACACTTTGAAACAATTTATCCTACAACTTCATCTATAGAATTGAAATGGAAATCAAAATCGATATACTTTCAAATTGTTGATAATGAAAAAAATAATATAACAGATAAAGCCTCTTTATTTATTTCTGAAATAAAAGCTGAAAAAAGTATTGATGATATGAGTGGCGAAACAAAATCGTTATTGCTAAGCACGCTAAGTATAGAAAAAATTTCAGATGTACTTCAAAGAGATTGTAGACTAGAAATAGAAGGAAAAAAATACTATGAGGGAAAGATAAAAACAATTAAGATTCAAGGCAAAGGTGACAGTGAAATCTCACCCTATATACTTAAAGTTAAGTATAGTAACATTCAAAGCTCACTAAAAAAAAGAAAAATATTTATGTTGTATAGAGGAAAAAAAATTCAAGACATTTCTTTCAGCCTTTTTACTAAAGATGGATTCTTTATTAAAAAGTTCAATTCAAAAGAAAATGGAATTGTTGATCATCTCATAGATAAATCAGGAACAATTAAAGTCCACAGTAGTGGAATGTATTGCGAAAAGGAACACACATTTACTAATCAACCTAACAATTTAAGTATTGAACTTGAAAAAGCAAATAAAGATTTACTCTTTTCTGTTAAAAATTTTGAAGGTGATTATCTAGATAATTCAGAAGTTAAAATAAACTTTAATAATAATTCTTATTTCTCAGAATACGACATGACAACCCATCTTCATTCGATAAAACTCCAGATTTGTACAGATGAAATATTTGATATAAAAATTACAGCCAGAAATTATAAAACAAAAGAATTGAAAAGTGTTAAATTTTCAATTCTTTCTTTTAACAAACCTAAGGTTTATAAATTAATAAAAGAAAAACCTAAATTTACAAAATATAAGGTAAACATTACCCCAAGTTTTATAAAGAAAGAAATGAAAGAAACAGCAACCGAGTATGATAGTCAAATATTTGTAGAAATAAAATGTAATAAAAAAGCGAAGATAATCAATATAAAAAAAGCCATAATTGAACCTACTGTTGAATGTTCTGATCAAATTATGCATTTAACAATTACATCGAAAAAATTTGAACTTTACACAGGGCAAATTGATCTAAAAGAATATAACAATACAAAAAGCATTATAGAAGAGCCTGAATTATTTTTAAAAAAACCTGGACTCTATTTATTAATTAACCCAAGTGATGATTTTAAAAAAGGGTATCTGAAAAAACTTACAAATTCATTTGCTACTTTTAAAGAAGTATTGTTGACACAAATAGTGAAAAACAATTATTCAAAAACTTCAATACTAAATATTATCAGTAAAAACTACAATAAAAAACCAGATATAATATTTGAAAACTTTTCGGAGTTTAACTGGGAAGTTTTTAAAAAATCTGACAAATGGAAATCTTTACCCTCTAAAATATTTGAAGATGTCATGATATTTAACGAAAGCATAGATATAAATACATTAATGGAAGACTCTTTTAGCTTTTTTAACCTGAATAATTATAGCTTTCCTCAACATAATAAAAAGGGTATTATTTTGTTAATTTTAAGCGATGCACCTAAGTATAATCTTAGTCAAATCAGCGATAAAGATGAATCAAAATATGGTAAACTTCAACATACTAAAAGAATAGAACAATTAAAGCAGCTAAATTTGAAGTTGAAAAAAAGAAATATTGGAGCATTGCTAGTTTTTATTGGAACTGGCGACAAATTGTTAAAGGAATATTCAAATCTAATCTGCATAAAATACAACTTTAAAAATGAGAATCAATCCAAATTTTCGATTTTAATTAAAGAAGTACAGAATAAAATTGAGAGGTTACTATATTAGCATCACAATTTTTAACAAATTATAAAATATTTATAAGAGGACAAATATGAAAATACTTAAACGAGAAAATATCGCCTTATTATTCATCAGTATTGCAATGCTTCCATGGACGTGTGATACGTTTGCAGGAAATGTAAATTTTTTAGGAGCGAAACCTCAAAGACCTTTAACAAACCCCGAAACACAGTCTGCATGGAAAGCAGTTGTGATTATAGAAAAAGCAAATTTTTCAGCTGAGCCTGGAAGTTCTGAAAAAATATCTGACCCGCCTGAGTATAAGGAAGTTGTCACTCTTTATAAACATACTGATGATAAAAGATACTATCTTGTGAAAAGGGATTCTGGTATATTTGGATGGATGAAGGAAACTGACATTCTCATTGATATGTATTGTTTAAAATCACCAGATTCAGATAATCCAGCATATTTAAAAGTTGTTGTTAAAAATAACTGGCGATTAAAGAAAGGCTTGATAGAAGAAATTCCTTTTCGGTCAGGCCCAGGAGAACACTATCCAATTATTGGAAAGGTTAATATCTTTAAAATAAGATATGCTTTTAAAGGAGATGTAAATAGAAAGTATTTATTTGTTGGCAGCAGACATATGTGGCAAGGTGACGATGCAGCGACGTGTTTAAAAGGTTGGATAAACATCAAATACTGTATTACCTGGGATAGTCAAGTTGCAGTATTTTATAAAAAATCGAATATTCATGAACGTACTCCTGTCTTAACATTCAAAACACAAAAAGATCTACGTAGCTATATGGAGTCTGGTAATGATAAGAGAATTCCTCCTACAGCTATTTCAGTAGAAGATACCTCAGTTAGACGTGAGCTGGATGCTGATACAACACGATTTCCTGTAACAGATAACCATGATAATTATTTAGAAATATCATTTGTGGGTGATTCAATTGATAAAGAAACAGGAAAAACGTACACAAGAAGACATATAGATCAAATGCGGGGAACTGCAAATCGTGCAATACATGATATAAAAAATATTGACTTGATGTTTGTTCTTGATGCAACAAAAAGTATGGGAAAATATTTTAAACCAGTCGCAGAAGGAATTAATAATTTTATTGATGATCTAAGTGACAAGGATAAAAAACGATTTAAGATAGGGTTCGCTGTTTATCGTGACCATAAAGATGGAGATAATTCTTTTGAACTTGTTTGCGATATTGGGAATTACGACAATAGCAACCATTTAAAATCAAAGCTGACTGAATATGCCAGTAGAACATACAGTAAAGATTATGATTATCCAGAAGCTGTTTTTGAAGGGATTTATCGCGCTGTACAAAAAGTAAGTTGGCGAAATGATAGTTCTCGCGCTTTAGTTGTCATTGGCGACCATGGTAATCATATGCCTCCCAAAACAAGCATTGATTTAGATCGAGTCTTATCTGTAGTTAAAAAGAATCGAATTATTTTTTATGCCCTTAATGTTAATTTAAGGAATAAGACAAAACGATTTAGCAACCAGTTCCAAACTCAAATGAATCGAATAATTGATTTAAACAAACAAATGGGCAAGATTCAAATTATTTCCTCTGGAAATACAGATGAGATAGAAAGCACCATGTGGTCAACATCAAAATTTCTAGAAGACATTTTTAATATCTCCACTGATACATCCAGTGGTTTCAGAGAGATCAGTCAAGAAGGCAAATCGATTGAAAACGTTAGAGCCAAGTATGGGGTAATTGTTACGAATTATATGCTTCAGTTAATGGCAGAAAAAGGCGTCAGTATTAAAGATATTCGAATGTCAAAATTCAATCAATTTTGTGTAAAAGGATGGGTATCAAAATCAGCAATTAATGGGTCAATTCAGTTTGATTCTTTTTTTCTGATAAATCGGCAAAAATTTGATGTACTTGTTGGAACGCTTGCAAAATTATTGTCAACTGTCAACACACATGGTAAACTTGTACAGGGAGTAATAAAAAAAGCCTGTAAATCAACAACAGGTGATGAAATGCGAAAAAATGAAAAAATTTCTGAATATATCCAACGCATATTTTGGATTCCATATAGAGAATTATCACCTTCATTACAATATTCACCTGATGTTTTACAAAACAAATTAGGTAATGATTCATTTAAAAAAACCTTTTTACAAAATTTAAGTAAAAAGTACGAGTATCTTCATCTAATACAGGAAAATAAGATTGGTAAACTTAAATGGAAGAAATCATATTCAAGATTTGAGGCGATCAAGCCTCTTCCTAAAGAATGGTGGTTTGTCACGTCTTCAGGCGTACGTTTCTGTTGGGTTCCTTTTGAATATTTACCTTAACAAAAGTATTTATTCCATGAAAACTGGATTGCGCTATTTTTTTCTATATATCAGTTTATCCTGTTCTTTTTCTTGCACCATGCACGTAGAAGGAATATACTTTCCTCATGGCATAATACCTGATAAACCATTAATCCATCCACATGAAGGCAAATCTTGGAAAGCAGTAATAATTAACCAAAATGCAAATTTATATTCGCAACCTATTACAGATAAAAAAAAAATAGTTAATACAACCGATTTTTTAGAAGTAGTAACTGTTTATCACCAAATACAAGATCATAATTCTTACCTTATTAAAAGAGATAATGACAAATGGGGGTGGATGAGAGCTTCTGACCTTTTATTAAACAGGTACTGCATGTCTGCATCAAAAACAAATGCGCCATTGAAGCTAATACTAAAGCAAGTCGGATTAAAAAAAGAGATCCCATTTCGAAGAGGCACTGGAATCAATGATCAAATTGTTGAGCCAGAAAATCATTCCAAAATTGTTTATGTTTTTAAACTGAATACAAATAAAAAATTTGCTTTTGTAGGAAATTCTCAGTTATGGCAACAAGAAACAACTTCTCTAATTGGGTGGGTGAATATAGACTACGGTATATTTTGGGATAACCAACAAGCTGTATACTTTAAGAAATCAAATGTTATTAATCGTCCACCTGTACCTATTTTTTCAAAAATTGATCATTTAAAATTTTATTGTAATTCAAATGAATTTATTTCAAAACCCAAAAAAGCAGTTGCAATAGAAAATTCCGAAATCTTAGAATCGTCTGATATAGAGTTATCTCGCTTTCCAGTATTAGAAAAGTATGGAGACTTTTATAAAATTATTTTAATTCCAGATCTTTTTCGTAAGAACTTAACTCAAACTTTTAAAATTGATATTATTTATTTGATAAATGTAGAAGATTTAATAACATATGATACAGTCGTAGAAGATAGTCTTAAACATTTCCTCAGAAATATCAAAGAGCAGGACAGCTATAGTTTACAAATTGGCCTGGCAATACATAGAAGATTTGTTATGTTTCAGCTCGTTCAAAATTTAGGTTTGACAAAAGAGTC
>Ga0272440_1003553_pt1 | contig 11586 bp, 8 predicted proteins | sample SSMMMBAug17_FD_192440 | JGI IMG/M metagenome (GOLD analysis project Ga0272440, IMG submission 192440) | Marine sediment archaeal communities from Little Sippewissett salt marsh, Falmouth, MA, United States - SSM-MMB-Aug17 | ecosystem: Environmental > Aquatic > Marine > Wetlands > Sediment ... | reverse complement strand
CAAGTCCCGCTAGGGACGACAGATAATAGCCTGGGGTTTCAACCCCAGGCGGGAGAACAATTTCAGGCGGTCAAACTTAGCCTGACGGCTATGGGCTTTAGCCCTACGCTGTTCTTGCAATTGCCGAAATTGAGCATTCCTTGTATGAAATTCACTTCCCCTAAACTTTACATACGCCCGCTTTACAAAGAATTGAATGCTTATTTAGAGGTAGAAAAAAACAGGGCGTTAAAAAGAGCTTGACTTTTTACATAAGTTTATCTACAAAGCGCCTTTTCAACATAAGGCTGGAATAACCAGCAAACAAAACTGTTATAAAGAAAAGTCAATGAAACACAACATTCAAAACCAAAGAAATATTGGCATCAGTGCCCATATAGATGCTGGAAAAACGACGTTAACTGAGCGTGTATTGTTTTTCACAAAACGAATTCACACCATACATGACGTCAAAGGAAAAGATGGCGTTGGCGCGACAATGGATTTTATGGAGCTTGAAAAAGAGCGCGGTATAACCATTACATCAGCGGCAACTTATTGTAAATGGAATCAATTTGAGATCAATATCATTGATACCCCCGGTCACGTGGATTTTACCATTGAGGTTGAACGTGCGCTGCGGGTGTTGGATGGTGGCATTCTTGTTTTATGTGCGGTGGGAGGTGTGCAATCCCAATCGATTACTGTTGATCAACAAATGTCACGTTATAAGGTTCCCTGTATTGCATTTGTCAATAAATGCGATCGTAATGGTGCCAATCCATTGCGTGTCAAGGATCAATTAAATCATAAACTGGGGCATAACGCGGTTATGCTTCATCTGCCCATTGGATTGGAAGGGGATTTCAAAGGCGTTATCGACCTGGTATCCATGAAAGCCATCTATTTTGAAGGTGATCATGGAGAAAACTTGCAGATAACTGAAATTCCTGATGCGCTGATGCCATCAGCGCTGGAATATAGAGAAATATTGATTGATGAAGCATCCATGTTTTCAGATAACCTCACTGAAGCGGCCCTCGAAGAACAGGTCACTGAGGACTTACTGATCGAAGGTATCCGCAATGGGACGCTTTCCAAAAAATTAACACCGGTCCTCATCGGTTCTGCATATAAAAATATCGGTGTTCAGACATTATTGGATGCTGTCACTCAACTATTGCCATCTCCGTCAGAAATTCAAAATTTTGCCATTGATTATGATAACAATGACAAGGAGATTCTTCTTGAAAGCGCACCCGATAAACCCTTGGTTGCTCTGGCTTTCAAGCTTGAGGATGGGCTTTATGGCCAATTAACTTACATTCGCGTATATCAGGGCGAACTTAACAAAAGTGATGTGATCTACAATTCAAGAACTGGTAAGAAAGTGAAAGTTGGACGAGTCATTCGCATGCATGCAGATCAAATGGAAGATATTTCAAAAATATCAACCGGATCTATTGGTGCGCTATTTGGAATAGATTGTGCCTCTGGCGATACATTTACTTCAGAGAAAATCCAGCTATCCATGCTTTCGATGTTCGTACCTGATCCGGTGATTTCACTTTCTATAATGGCAAAGGATAACAAATCTGAAGTTCAGGTATCCAAAGCATTAACACGGTTTACGAAAGAAGATCCCACATTCAAGGTGACAACCAATAATGAAACCAATGAAACCTTAATTTCCGGGATGGGCGAGCTTCACCTTGAGGTTTATGTCGAGCGGATTCGACGAGAATATAACGCTGAAGTTGTCGTTGGAAAACCACTGGTCGCATATCGAGAAACCATTACCAAACGCTCAGATTTTAATTATACGCATAAAAAGCAAACCGGTGGCGCGGGGCAATATGGTCGAGTGGCCGGATTTATGGAGCCGATTGAAGATCATTTCTTGTTTACCAACAAAATTGTGGGCGGGTCAATTCCCACTCAATATATTTCATCATGTGATAAAGGCTTTCAGTATTGTATGGAAAAAAGCCCGGTATATGAATTTCCAATTACAGGTGTTCACGTCGTCATTAATGATGGGGCCTCTCATTCGGTGGATTCCTCAGAGATGGCTTTTCGCGCGGCATCAATTGGTGCCTTCATTGAGGGCTACAAACGCGCCAAACCAACTATTTTGGAACCTGTGATGAAAGTTGTTGTTGAGACACCGCCCGAATTTCAAGGGGCTGTTATGAGTTCATTGAATCAGCGACGTGGCATGATCGTTGGGTCTCAGGATCAAGGGACTTATTGTTCCATTGAATCGCGTGTCCCGCTTGCGGAAATGTTTGGCTATTCAACTGTGCTGCGCTCATCAACTCAAGGAAAAGCGCAATTCACCATGGAATTTGATAGTTATCGACCTGTTCCAGTGTCCATTGCGGATGAATTAAAGAAGGACCTGGAACGTTCTAAAAAGAAGTCCAAGGAGTAATATTATGAATGATAATCAAACCGATGCACGACAACAAGCTCTGAACAAAATTGTTGAGAGCAATAATGATGGTGGTTTTGGTGCGGTAATTGCGCGTGCTGGTGTTGGTAAAACAGCCCTGCTTGTTCAAATTGCCTTATATAGCTTATTTGAGAAGAAAAGCGTCCTCCATGTCAGCTTGAAAGAACCAATCAACAAAGTTTGTCTTTGGTATGATGAAGTTTCAAAACGCATTGCGCGCACATTGAAACAATCGCATGCATTTGCTGACATATGGGACACAATTTTAATGCATCGCATGATCATGACCTTTGGTGAAAATCAATTTAATACCACAACATTTCGTGAACGTCTGTCTGATTTAACCGAGCAGGATATATTTTATCCGCAACTTATCATTATAGATGGTCTGATGGTTGATAAGGAGAATATCGCAATTTTTAAAGAGTTGAAAAAACTTGCAAAAGAATTGTCAGTATTTATGTGGTTTTCCATCCGCTCGCACCGACATAAAGTTTCTCAAATGAGTTCTTTTCCCCCTTCATTGATTCCTGTCATTGATCTGTTTGATGTCACCTTACAGGTCATTCCGAAAGCTGACAAAATAGATATTGAATTATCATCTCAAATAGCCTTTGAATCAATGCCAAATTTGACTTTAAATCCTGAGACCATGCTGATTCAAGCCTAGATTTAACAACTGGAATCAAACCTATGTTCAGGAACAGGGCGAACATAAGGTTCGCCCTTATATCGGTATCGTGCTCATGTTCGAGGACGAACATGAGATTCACAAAATTTATCGCTCGCCTTCGAGCGTCCCTTATTACAAACAATTTTATATGAGTGTTTGATAGAAATGAGCAAATTAGTTAAAAAAAATGTTGAAAGATTGTATCATACAATTATTGCAAAGTCAGAAGATATCACGATTATTGAAAATCAAGAAAAAAAAAGTGAGTTTGTTTCTGATTTCGCATCATTCTTGACTGGCCCTGAATGGAAACAGCTTTTTATAATGAATACTGACACCCTGGAAGGTGAAATAGACAAGCTCAAAAATACATATAGAAAAAGAAAAGCAAAGGATGATTATTTTTATTATCGTTATGCAAACCAAACAGAAGAAGAATATGTTCAGGAAGAACTCTATTCTAATTATTCTGGAAATCATGTAAACACATTTTTATTAGAAAAATATCGCCCCACGCGCGATGTTTCAGACTCGGTATTATTATGTGAATTGAAGTTAAGTCGTTCTGCCCAATCAAGAATTTTCTTTGCCTTTTTTTTTAATGAGGCCTCTCAATTATGTTTTGATTATATTTCAATTAAAGGAACACGTTGGCGGAGTCATCGCGTAACAATAGAAAATGACATCAACATTCTTTCCGAAATCACAAGCCTTGAGGCAATCAAAAAACTGATCCATTCTTTTCCAGATGAAGAAGTGAAAAATAAAAAAGAGTACGAAATTAGAACACAAAAAAATATTAAAAACAGAGTAAAAAAGGATAAAATTAAAGAACTGTCTTCAAAAGCTTTTATTTCCAGATTAAGATCACTTTTAAAAGAAAAGGAAATCAGTGTGGATATCTATGAACGTGTTCATATGTATCAGATTTACGTACCAATGAAAAAAGGTAAAACAGTTCTCAGAGTCCCGAAAAAAGATATCAGAAAACGACTGGAAATATTACCTTCGTTATGTGAAAAAATTATTGAAGCCGATCAATTAAATATTCAGTGTAAGTATAAACAAAATATTTGATGCCAGGTGAAACATGATAAAAATCGATACCATACAGTTAATGGACATTCTCAATAACACACCAGCGTCTCAAAATATTATGCTTGTTGGCGCGCATGGAATTGGAAAGTCTCAAATATTAAAAACGTATTATGAAAAAGAAAAAAAAATGCCATTGATCAGTTTTTTCCTCGGGCAAATGAGTGATCCGGGGGATTTGATTGGTTTAATGCGCAAAAACGAAAAAACAGGGCATTCTGAATTTATGCCCCCTTATTGGTGGCCAGAAAAAAACGAACCGGTTGCTTTGTTTTTAGATGAATTAAATCGTGCCAGACCTGAAATTTTACAATCTGTTATGGATTTAACGTTGAATCGAACATTAGCAGGTAGATCTCTGCCTGATGGTAGTATCATTATTTCAGCCATCAACTATGGTGATGAATATCAAATTACTGACCTGGACCCATCACTGGTTTCAAGATTCAATATTTATGAATTTGCACCAACGCATAAAGATTGGATTGTGTGGGCAAATAGAGAAAACATTGATCCCAGAGTGATCCATTTTATACAGAAATATCCGCTGTTTTTGGATGGCACAAATGAATTTTCTCGCACGGATGTATCACTTGAACTGGAAAAAACGCCAGATAGACGCGCCTGGGAACGGGTTTCTAACTTAATAAAAGATGTTGATCTGATTGATGATCGATATGTGACAATTATTGCAGGTATTGTCGGTGTTGCAGCCAGTGTTAATTTCAAAAAAAGTATACAGGATACTGGCAGGCTCAATCCCGAAATAGTACTTTTTAAATTTAGCACCAAATTATTTAAAGGATTAAAATTACAGGACTACATTCTGCTTAATGAAAATATCTTTCTCTTTTTGAGCAAAAAAAACGACGACAAAAAAAAGACCACTCTTGAAAAAAATTTAGTCAAATATATTAAACATCTCAAAAAATCAAATTTTCAGGAAGCTGTCGCACATCTGGCTTCACTATTGGAAAATCCAAACTTTGAAAAAATTTTAACATTGTTTTTCATTGATTCTGATGAATTAATGATTGAAATTTCCGACTATATTAAAAGCATTGATTTGTAAACAATTTTTCCACTTTTTATTATGTCTGCAAAAGAAAAAATAAAAAAAATTGTTGAAAAATGGTACTTGTGTGAACCTCTTTATTTTGCTGTCTGGACATTACACAAGATAGAACCAGATACGCAGATTAAAACCATTCGCGTACATAATGGATATATTGAGTACAATCCAGTTTTTCTCGATACATTAAGCAAGTCAGCGCTGGAATCAGTCCTGTGCTTTGAAGCAATGAGAATTATTTTAAAGCATCCTTATTCCAGAAAAAAAGACCTTCCAGAATTTTCCTATCTGGCAAGTAATATTACAATTCAAGAATACCTTCAAACAAATGGATTGGGTTTTATATCTGCCAGAGATTTTTTTGGCTCTGATGATTATGATAGAAAATATTTTGAATTTTATTATGATAAAATTCTTGAACAAGCTCAAAATGCTTCTCAGACGAATAATAACGAAACAAGTTCTACCAACGATGGTTTCGAAAAGAATAACCATATCAATGATAAAAATAGCAATGGTGACAATGAGAGTGGCGATAACAACAGCTCCCAAGACAACAGAGATAAAGACAACAGCTCCCAAGACAATAGAACTGATAATGACACCAATGATAATGACACCAATGATAATGACACCAATGATAATGACACCAATGATAATGACACCAATGATAATGACACCAATGATAATGACACCAATGATAATAACAGCGATGATAATGATCGCACTGAAAATGATAGTGATAAAAATGGAAATACCAAAGATTCAAGCCATGCAGATGACGAAAATGCGACTGAATCTGAAACAGAAGGTGGAAAAGGTGAAAATACATTAGAGAATTACACAAATGAAAAAGCCACAGGATATGAAAATGCCAAATATTGGGATAGAAACGAATACAATGAACAGCTCGTGAATGAAAAAATCAAAGACATATCCATGACAAATACCTGGGGCTCTATAACCGCAAGCATTCAGGAAAAAATACTTGCCACACTCAAGCCCAAAATTGACTATAAAATGATTTTAAAATCGTTTCGTACCAGTATATTATCAAATACAAGACGATTGACTCGAATGAAACCAAGTCGCAGGTATGATTTTTTGTATATGGGATCACGAAGAGATTTTACCACAAAACTATTGTTTGCAGTTGATGTTAGTGGCTCAGTCTCTCATGCATCATTAATGAACGCATTTTCAATTTTAAACCGATTTTTTAAGTATGGGATTGAAGAAATATCTGTCATCTGTTTTGATACTGAAATTAAAGGGAAAGTGTTAACACTGAAAAAGGCAAAGAAGGAAATTGTTATTACAGGTCGGGGGGGAACAAATTTTTCTGCGGTCATTGACTATATTGATACAGACAGAACCTTTGATGGCGTTATCATTTTTACAGATGGATATGCATCATGTCCTGAGCCTCCCAGGAATAAAAAAACAAAAATCTTATGGCTTTTTGATACAGAATCAAATTATCAATTATGTAAGAATAATTTATCGAAACTTGGAAAGGTTGCTTTTGTTAAAGAAATATGAAGACAGACATAGAGCGATTGTACAGGTCATTTTTGTTCTTGACATATTTCATTGGGTGCGGCAAATTGATAACAACGATAAGGCACACTGAAAACATGCTTATAAAAATCAATATTCCAGGGAGGAAATTATGAACAAGCAATTTGTTCGTCCAATACTCATTATTGGATGTATGATCAGCCTTTTTTTCGCATCATACGCACATGCTGATGACGCAAAAATAATGTTTAGCCCTTTTGCAGGCGGTTATTTGTTTGAAGGCCAACAGGTCATGGGCGGAAATTCTGTCTATGGTTTAAATCTTGGATACCAATTTTCAAAACATTGGGCTGCTCGTATGGGTGGGGCTTATGGTGAATTTCAACATGCATACCTCAATGCACAGTCCTATTCTGATAACCTTGAAGATGTTGATGCCACGATTGGTTACCTGGATCTCATGTTTATTTATCCTGTCATTAAAAATGTCGAACCCTATTTTCTCTTTGGTGGCGGTGATTTATATTTGGATCTACAAGACATTGATCAAAATCATTTCCCCTTTTTAAAGTATGGCGCAGGCTTAACCATCAAGTTTAACGATTACTTGGGTATATGGGGCGAGTTTAGCCATAATCTGGTCCATGAAGACCAGGAAATTGTCGATCAATCCGGTGATGAATACCGCAATAATGCACTATATGTTGGTGGGATTTCGTTGTACCTGGGCGGCGGTTCAGGTGAAAGGGGTGATCGTCAAAAAAGCGCACAAAAAAGATATCAAACAGCCATGCCAAATGTTCCACGTGATGATATTTTGTACGATATTGATGGCAACCCCTGGGATAGCGATGGCGATGGAGTCAATGAACAAAATGATCGTTGCGCCGGAACACCATCAGGGGTGCCGGTTGATGCCCTTGGTTGTCCTTTTGATAAAGATAAGGATGGTGTTTTTGATTATAAAGATCACTGCAAAAATACTGAACGTTATGTGACTGTGGATAAATATGGATGCCCAAAAGATTCTGATGGTGATGGGGTTTATGATATGGAAGATCATTGTGCTGATACGCCCAATGAGGCCATTGTTGATATCAAAGGGTGTCCGATGGACGCTGATGCGGATGGCGTCTATGATGGTGTGGATCAATGCCCAAAAACAATGAAAGGGATGCAGGTTGACCCCAAAGGATGTCCACATCTTGAAAAATCCATTACTTTTTCACTCAACATTGCCTTTAAAAGCAATTCATCTGAAGTTGATTCGCAATACTTTGGGGAACTCAAAGAACTGGCCAACATGATGAAAAAATTTCCCAAAACGCGAGTTGTTATTCAGGCACATACAGATAATATTGGCAGCAGAATGGCCAATTTAAAATTGTCGCAAAAACGTGCAGATAGTGTCAGGCATTTTCTGATTGATTATTTTCATATTGATCCATATCGGATTGAGGCTGTCGGTTTTGGTGAGGAAAAACCCATTGCTGATAATCGTACCAAAGCCGGACGACAAAAAAACAGGCGCGCTGTGGCAATTTTGTCAAATAAATAAAAATGGTGTGGTCTAATGTCTGATACCATCATCCCTGAAAATGGGATTGAACTGGAAAAAAGTATATCCACCAATATTGCAGATATTTTTTTTCGGGCGCAGATTTCCAAAACCATTCATTACTATATTGCCGAAAAAATGATTTCCATGAAAAAGGTTTTGGGGCTTACAAATATTTTTTTATCTGCTTTATCCACAGCAGGAATTGTCTCATTGATTGGTGAATATCAATTTTTTATCAAAGAAAATCCGGCAACAGTCAAGTTTGTTATTTTCTGTTTGAGTTTTTTAAGCACTTTTATTGCCAGTTTGATCCTATACCGGGATGATGGTTATCTTGCCAACACCCACAAGGTTGCCGGTGATTTATATATTGAAATTCGTGATGATATTATCAAGCTTTACAATCAAAGCATATCTGCCACATTGGAAAAAGAAGATGCTTTTGAGCAAATTCATCTTATCAGACATCAGTTAGATTATTTTGGTAGAAGCGCCCCCCAAACCAACGAAAAAGCGTTTCAATATGCCATATTGAGAAATCCAGGCAAGGATGATATTATCAATGCAATTGAACAGGGAAATTTTCCTTATGTCCAAAACAGCCATAATCTTAAAGCATAATTGAATGATGAAAAATGAGTCCCAAAACAGCTTTCCAAACCAGCAGTTTCTTAATTATCAAAAATTCATAAATAGATCTTGAACATCGCATATAACTCATCTATTATATTTTATTTAACAATTGAATAAGCATTTGTTTATTCAAAACAAATTTAAGGAGGTCCTTTTATGCCAATCAAATGTATATCAAAAACAGCATCTGCATACGATTACCCATTGATTATCAAACAAATATTTTCTACCCCCCTGGTAAATTTTCCCAACCAGAAAATTCAGTATCGCGATCAATTTTCCTATACCTACACACAATTTTCAGAACGTGTCCACAAGCTGGCCAGCGCACTTGAATCATCTGGTGTACAACCGGGGGATACTGTTGCTGTGATGGATTGGGATAGTCATCGCTATCTGGAATGTTTTTTTGCCATTCCCATGATGGGCGCAATTTTGCATACAATAAATATTCGTCTGTCACCCGATCAACTGGTCTATACAATCAACCATGCTGAAGATGATGTGATTCTTATTCACAAAGATTTTGTTCCAATGATTGAAGCAGTTAAAGATCGAATTACAAGCGTGAAAAAAATGATCTTGATTGCTGATTTTCAAGATCACCCCCAAACAACCATTCAATGGGATGATGAATATGAGACCATGCTGGAGAATGCGAGTCCGCCTTTCGAGTTTGTTGATTTTGATGAAAACGCCTGTGCAACAATGTTTTACACAACCGGCACAACCGGTTTGCCAAAAGGCGTTTATTTCAGTCATCGTCAATTGGTTTTGCATACATTGGGATTGGTGACAACATTAAATTTCATGAGTTCACAGGCATCGTTTAATGCCAGTGATGTTTATATGCCATTGACACCCATGTTTCATGTGCATGCCTGGGGATTTCCTTTTATGGCAACAATGATTGGCGTTCATCAAGTTTATCCCGGGCGATACGAACCAGAAACCATTCTTAAATTGATTAAAAATGAGGGGGTAACGATTTCTCATTGTGTTCCAACTATTTTGCATATGCTGCTCAATACGCCATCCATTCGGGATATGGATCTTTCAAAATGGCAGGTAATTATTGGTGGATCAGCATTGCCCAAATCATTATGCGACGAGGCCTTAAACCTTGGAATCAATGTATATGCGGCGTATGGAATGTCTGAAACATGCCCTGTTTTGACATGCAGTAATATTAAGCCACATTTGAAAACAGACAATACCATTGAAAATACGCAATTACGATGTAAAACAGGCCTGCCAACACCGCTGGTTCATTTACGCGTGGTTGATCCGGATTTTAACGATGTTCCCGCTGATGGTAAAAGTACCGGTGAAGTTATTGTTCGTACTCCCTGGCTGACACAGGGATATCTCAAGGATCCTGAAAAATCTGAAGAACTCTGGGATGGCGGTTGGATGCATACAGGTGATATTGGCTATATAGATACTGAAGGCTATCTTCAAATTTCTGACCGATTGAAAGATGTGATCAAAACTGGTGGCGAATGGATTTCATCACTAGAACTCGAAGATGCGCTTCTTGCCCATGATAGTGTCAGTGAGGCGGCTGTTATCGGTGTGCCTGATGACAAATGGGGGGAACGTCCTTTTGCAATGGTGGTATTAACCAATAAGGCGCGAGAAAATAATGTGACCAGTGATGATATTAAAGTTCATTTGATGGCTTTTGTTGAAAAAGGGATTATTCCTAAATATGGGGTTCCCGACAAAATTGCAATCGTTGATTCGATTGCGAAAACGAGTGTTGGGAAAATCAATAAACGTTCATTAAGACAACAATTTATTTAGGATGCCGGCGGAGTGCATGGTGATATTGATCATCGTTTCAGCCACTTGAGATCTTACGCTTGCTCCTACTCTTACTTGATGTTCAAGTTTTTATAGCAATCTACCGCAGCTTGCTCCCAGGCTCTGCCTGGAAACAAACTTGAACATTGAGTCTTATTTGACCTTTTTTTGTCATAAGGAATACTCGAAAAATAAGGTCTTGATCATCGTTTCGTCCACATTGTAGGGGCGAACCTTATGTTCGCCCTCGAACAATTGTTCGCAAACGTTTTTAGTTCGAGGGCGAACACAAGGTTCGCCCCTACAATGTGATTAGTGCAACGTTCCCATTTGGCCGAAACGATGATCAAGGCCAAAAATAAGTTCCCCATTTATCTTGAACGTATAATAGTTTGGCACGTAGAGACGTAGCATGCTACGTCTCTACAGAACAGAATTCATAAGTAAGCGATCATAAGTTTTCGGGTATAAAAAAGTATTCGCCGGGCCAAAGCCCAACGCTGAATTGAGAAAGGACGCTAAAGCGCCCTCAGCTTTCATAGGCGCTGAATTGGTGATACAATGTCTTTCATCAATATTGAAATAAACAATTTATTGATAATATGCTTTTGGTATTGAGGGCGCTTTAGCGTCCTTTCTCAATTCAGCGTTGGGCTTTAGCCCTACGCTGTTCTTGCAATTGCCGAGATCGTTAACCAAGGAGTATCAAATGCCTCGCAATATGAGTCTTGTTTTTCCCATTATGGGGATGCAAATTTTAATCATTTTATGTACAACCTTCTCCCATTACT
>Ga0272440_1003552_pt1 | contig 11591 bp, 8 predicted proteins | sample SSMMMBAug17_FD_192440 | JGI IMG/M metagenome (GOLD analysis project Ga0272440, IMG submission 192440) | Marine sediment archaeal communities from Little Sippewissett salt marsh, Falmouth, MA, United States - SSM-MMB-Aug17 | ecosystem: Environmental > Aquatic > Marine > Wetlands > Sediment ... | reverse complement strand
TTCTTATTTTTCGTTCATTCCTAAACACTTAAAGTCCCATAGGGACGTTACAGGAATAGCCTGGAGTTTCAACTCCAGGCGGTCAGACTATTTTGAAATGACGAACCTACTTTTTGGGAATGCACCCGCGTATTTATAAAGCTGGGGAAAAAATAATTTCTTCCCTGACTAGTATATACGCCCTTTCCAACGTTTCCAAACGTTTACCTGAATCTTAACTTATAAGACAATAATACCTTTAAAAGGCAAATTTAGTGCCAAGGAATGCTCGAAAAATAACATGCTCATTTTTTTTTATCGTCCAAAAAAATAAGGTCGTGTACAGATTTAGCATGCGATGTCTCTACACGACATTTAGCTCAAAACGAACAATGTCAATGATGGAAAGTTATTTTCAGAAAATTCCAGGAATACTCGAAAAATAAGTTCCCCATTTATCTTGAACGTATAATAGTTTGGCACGTAAAGACGTAGCATGCTACGTCTCTACAGAACAAAACCCCCGATGAACATTTTTTAAAAAGGGGAACTTATTTTCAGAGAATTCCTAAACAAAAAAAAAGAATTATTATTTTTATTATATATTGTTAATGAGATAAAAGTGTTAAAATAAATGTAAAACTGTAAAATACATGTTTGTAAATTCGTAATTAATTATTAAAAATTAAGGGAAGATGTGAGCGTTATTTTCAGATCTTCCCTTTGGAATTGTTAAGGAATTCTCGGAAAATAAGTTTCCCATTTAATATATTAAATTCCCATTTTTGAACCTGGATTACGCTGAAAAAAATGAAGAAGATGAACTAAAAGTGTTTGATTTCATTCATTTTCTTCAGCGTAATCCAGGTTCAAAATGAATAGAATTGACTCTTTAAGAAATGAGGAACTTATTATTTAAGTATTCCTAACTTTAAGATTAATTGAAGAAACGTATTATTTAATCAAACAATACCCTGATCCAGCATGGCATTCACAACCTTAACAAAACCAGCAATATTTGCGCCAGCCATATAATTACCTGCTACACCATATTCATTTGCAGCATCCATGCATGTTTTGTGAATATTTTTCATAATCATTTTTAAACGAGAATCAACTTCATCTCTCGGCCAACTAAGACGCATACTGTTTTGAGACATTTCTAAACCTGATACCGCAACCCCTCCGGCATTGGCTGCCTTTCCTGGTCCATATAGCAATTTATTTTCAAGATAAATATTGATAGCATCAATATCTGATGGCATGTTGGCACCTTCACTGACCAGAAATACGCCATTATTGACCATTGCCTGTGCATCTTTTCCATTAATTTCATTTTGTGTAGCTGATGGAAATGCACAGTCTGCTTTATGATGCCAGACCGGATTATGATCCATTGAAGAATTGGTTTCAGTATAGACAGCATCTGGATATTGATCGACATATTCTTTTATTCGGCCACGACGAATATTTTTTAATTTTTTGATAAATACAAGTTTTTCAGATGTAATTCCTGATTCATCGTAAATACATCCATTTGAGTCAGAAAGTGTGACCACTTTTCCACCCAGTTCTAATATTTTTTCAGTCGTGAATTGTGCCACATTACCAGAACCAGAAACCAGACATGTTTTGTTTTCAATGCTGTCATTTCGAGTGGCCAACATTTCTTGGGCAAAATATACACTTCCAAAGCCAGTGGCCTCAGGTCGGATAAGACTTCCGCCCCACCCCAGACTTTTTCCAGTGAGAACACCGGTAAATTCATTGCGAAGGCGTTTGTACATGCCAAACAAAAACCCAATTTCCCGGGCGCCAACACCAATATCACCTGCTGGAATATCAGTATTGGGGCCAATATGGCGGAACAATTCTGTCATAAAACTCTGGCAAAAACGCATCACTTCATTATCAGTTTTTCCTTTTGGATCAAAGTCCGATCCTCCTTTTCCGCCTCCCATCGCCAGGGTTGTCAGGGCATTTTTGAATACCTGCTCAAAGGCGAGAAATTTTAAAATGCCCAGATTTACTGATGGATGAAATCTCAATCCGCCCTTATATGGACCGATGGCACTGTTCATCTCGATACGAAATCCACGATTCACATGAACCTGTCTTTGATCATCCACCCAGGGAACACGAAAAATGATCACCCGCTCCGGTTCTGTGATTCTTTCAAGAATAGCCGCCTGCCGATACTCGGGATTCCGATCCAAAACGGGCTTGACAGATGCAATCACCTCTTGGACGGCCTGATGAAATTCTTTTTCAACAGGATCTTTGGCTTTTATTGACGCCATAAAATTGGAAACATTTATCATAGGTCTCTCCTTTGTTTCATGAGTGGCCTGATCCACTCAATTATAAAAAAATATTTATATATCACAATACAAAGGCATGAGCAATTTAAATCCGACTGAATAACAACATATATCATCAAATAATTATTTACAAAGTGCAACAATTAAAAATAAATTGACACCCCATTTTTCTGATGATAGAAAATAATTAATATGATATTGAATATTACGAATGATGCCGGATGAGAATTAAAGTTAGGAATGCTATGAAAACAAGTTCCCCATTTTAAATAATGTTCATCGGGGTTTTTGTTCTGTAGAGACGTAGCATGCTACGTCTCTACAGAACAAACTATTATACGTTCAAGAGGGCGCATTCCCAAAAAGTAGGACGTTATATCCAAATTGCCTAAACGCCTGGAGTTGAAACTCCAGGCTATTCCTGTGTCGTCCCAAAGGGACTTGAAGTGTCTTGTCTACCAAATCTAAAGGTTTGGACTCCAGATGTTCGGAACTAAAATGAGATTCTTATTTTTTGTTCATTCCTAAACACTTAAAGTCCCATAGGGACGTTACAGGAATAGCCTGGAGTTTCAACTCCAGGCGGTCAGACTATTTTGAAATGACGAACCTACTTTTTGGGAATGCGCCCCGTTCAAGATAAATGGGGAACTTATTTTCCGAGAATTCCATAGCATGCTACGTCTCTACAGTACATTTACTTCAAAACGAACAATATCAATAATAGGGTAATTATTTTCAGTGCATTCCTAAATATCAGTAAATTATACTTCAAGAATAGAAAGGATGCCTGACTATGGGCGTCAGCAATTTTCATATATTTCGTCAAGGGCCAATGATTGCAACCCTGGCAAGAATTGCGACCAGAACAATTACACAAAGCCTGTTTTCACAGACGGATACCCCTTTGAAACTTCCAGGGCCTGTTCTTACAAAACATGTGCCTCCAAGATCTCCAGAATTAATAAAGGACTACATCAAGCATGTTGGCGGAGATCCTGCTTTATACAGTGGTTCTTTACCCCCTCATTTATTTCCTCAATGGGGGATACCAATTTTGACACAAACCATTCCCTCAAATAAGTATGATATCAGCCGAATTTTGAATGGTGGAGTAAAATATTGTGTAGAAAAAAATTTGCCTGCCAATGAACCGCTCAAATTAAAGGCACAATTAATGGATATTGATGACAATGGCAGACGGATAATATTTACTCAACGCCTTGTTACTGAAACAACTTCAGCGCCCAATGCATTGATTGCTGAAGTAAAAGCAGTTTTACCTTCAAAAAAAAATGCAGCGGATAATAAATCGAAAAGGGAAAAGCCCAGAGTCCATGATGATGCACATGAAATTGGCCGAATTGCTTTAAGCAGGGATGATGGTCTCAATTTTGCCAGGCTTACTGGTGATTTTAACCCAATTCATTGGGTACGTTTTTATGCAAGGATATCTGGATTCTCTGACATGATTTTGCACGGATTTTCTACAATGGCCCGAGCGGCAGAGACATTGATCAGAAACCGCTTTTCAGGACAGACGGGATTACTGAAAATGTTTGATGTCAGTTTTGTTCGACCTTTAGTTTTACCAAACTCAGTGTCTGTGTTTATTTTGCAAGATCAAATCTGGGTAGGACATGCTGCTGGTGGGGCAGCATATATAACAGGTCGATTTGGTTAAATGGGAGGGCTTTTCCAACGATATTAATAATCTTATAATCTTTAACCATTTAAATATCATTATAATCCTTAATTCTTAAAAAGGAAAAAAAAATGAATGACTACCTGGTCCAACTGGCAAAAAAACCAATATTCAAAACATTGCTCCAAAAAATGGGAATTCCAAGACTCCCCCCTGTATTGAAACGCACGAATCACCCCTGGGAACAACGGCCATTTAATGATCAAAATGTAATGATTGGCCAAATGGGTTCCACGCAATTGACGAAAATATTGGCTGAAATCATGGTTAAAGGTGGTGCGATTCCCTATGTTGAAAAGGATGAACCTGTTTTTAATATTTTTTATAAGGCGGGTGATGCCTATGGACGAAAGGCACAAGTAATCAAACAAAAGAGTCTTCCCGCTCCACAATTACTCATATACGATGCGACAAATGTAAATACTCCTGAAAAAATGAACCGAATTTTTTCATTTTTTCATGATCATTTACGCTCTCTTGATTCTTGTGGCCGCGTAGTAATCCTGAGTCGCCCACCCTGTGAAACAAAAAATGTTTTATCAGCAACAACAACACATGCCCTTGAAGGATTTATTCGAGCGATGGCAAGAGAAATTGGATTTAAGGGGGCAACTGCCAATATCGTTTTTGTTCATTCCAATGCCGATCACCTGTTAGAACCTGTGCTGCGTTTCTTTTTATCGAGACGTTCTGCGTATATAACTGGCCAACCGGTATATATCAATTCACAGGTGAAAACAGACACCATCTTTCCTGATAAACGACCTTTGGATGGTAAAATCGCATTGATTACAGGTGCTGCTCAGGGCATAGGTGCCGCCATTGCCCGAACGATTGCGCGAGAAGGGGCACGTGTGATAATTTTGGATCGGCCTGAAGCTGATATGAGGGCGGCCAAACTGGCCTCAGAGATTGATGGAGCCCTTTTCTTTTGTGATATCAGGTCAAGTTCAGCAGATGATAGAATGGCAGACTGGGTAACAAAAAAGTTTGGCGGTCTGGATATTATTGTTCATAATGCAGGGATTACAAGGGATAAACTTTTGGTAAACATGAAACAGGAACAATGGAACCAGGTTCTTGATGTCAATCTTTATGCCATCCTTCGAATAAACAAAAAATTAGTTCCGATGATGAGAAATAATGGCCGAATGGTTTATCTTTCATCAGTTTCAGGGATTGCGGGTAATCGTGGACAAACCAATTATTCTACATCCAAAGCGGGTATCATCGGTTACGTGTCTTCACTGTCCAAAGAGCTTGCAGGTAAAGGTATTGCTGTAAATGCGGTTGCGCCTGGATTTATTGAAACCCAGATGACAGCAAGAATCCCTTTTGCAACACAACTGGTGGCAAGACGACTGAATAACTTAAATCAGGGGGGATTGCCTGAAGATGTTGCCGAAACAGTTACATTTCTGAGCAGCCCGGGGGCTGCAGGCCTCACCGGTCAGGTGATACGTGTTTGTGGTGGTGCTTTGATTGGAGCTTAATTATGAAATCAACAAAAAAAAGAACCGCTGTTGTCATCGGTGGTGTTCGTACCCCTTTTCTAAGAGCATTTGGTGATTTTACACCACTTGGCACCATTGATTTGGGCGTATCAGCAATTAAAGGGCTTTTTAAAAGATTTCCCATTGCCTGGAAAGAAATTGACAGTATCATATGGAGTGGTGTTGTTCTTCCCGGAGCGACAGTCAATATTGGCAGGGAAATTCTGTTTGATCTCGGTCTTCCAATGACAATTGATGCATATACGATCACACGTGTATGTACTTCCAGTTTAAAAGCCATTACACTTGCTGTAGATGCTATTGAGCGTGGAGATGCCGATGTTATTATCGCTGGTGGATCCGATTCCACAAGCAATGCCGAGGTAACCATGCCACAATCTCTGGTGCATAAATTTGCGCCTGTGGTTCTCAATCCAAAATCTGGTGTAAAAGATTACTTTCGCGTATTGACAACCTTAAATCCTATAAAGGACTTGATTCCTCAACGCCCGGCAATAAAGGAGCGAATTACAGGTGAATTAATGGGAGAATCTGCAGAAAAAATGGCAACCCGGAATCAGATCAGTCGAGAAGCACAGGATATGTTTGCATTGCAGTCACATCAACGTGCAGCAAAAGCCATTGCAACCGGACGATTTGACAGTGAAATTACACCTGTGGAATTATCCAAAACAAAAGCAGTGCATGCAGACAATATCGTTCGCGGAAATACCAGTCTTGAAAAACTGGGAAAACTCAAGCCAGCTTTTGCAAAAAATGGTACCTTGACAGCCGGCAATTCCAGTACGCTGACTGATGGCGCTGCAGCAGTGCTTATGATGGAGTTCGAAAAAGCAAAGTCTATTGGATTTACCCCACTGGCAACATTTCGTGCCTGGTCTTATGATGCTGTTGATCCCACTGACCAGTTACTCATTGGACCAGCACTTTCAATGCCCAAAGCAATAAAAAAAGCAGGAATGACACGTAATGATATCGATTTGATCGATATTCATGAAGCTTTTGCCGCACAGGTACTCAGTGTTTTAAAAATGCTTGCTTCAGATCATTTTGCCAGAGATCGGCTGGGATTTGACAAGGCTTTTGGTTTTGTTGATCCAAAAGAAATAAACGTACATGGAGGTTCTGTTGCTTTGGGACATCCCTTTGCAGCGACCGGCGCACGAATGGTTTCTACAATGGCCAATGAGCTTAAATTTTCTGGAAAGGAAACTGCGCTTCTGGGAATTTGTGGCGCTGGCGCATTGTCTGCAGCGGCAGTGATGGAGGCTGTTTAACTTAGGAAAGCTCTGAAAATAAGTTCCCCATTTGAAAAAATGTTCATCGGGGTTTTTGTTCTGTAGAGACGTAGCATGCTACGTCTCTACGTGCCAAACGATTTTACGTTCAAGATAAATAGGGAACTTATTTTTCGAGTATTCCTTAGGAATGCTCAAAAAGATAGTTTCTCTAATCAGACAGGTCGGACGTGTTCAACTTCTCCGACTGGTACAATCAGGATCAGCACTTTCCTGAGCGGATCATGTCAAACAAGGAAAGAATAAATGCAAAACAATTATTTAACAAAACCCATGAGTATGGCGCTGGAATTTCTGGGACGCATCAGCGGTTCCGAAAAGATCAATCAATGGCATCTTCGAGAACCCGCTCTAAAACTGGTTTATCAAAGCCTTCGCCAAAGTGTGCGTGTGGGTAAAATGGCTCAGACACGCTTTTTTGCATCAGCGCCTTTAAAACCCGAAGAAAAATTATCAAAACATAAGCCACTTAAAAAAGATATCTTTGATCTCACCCCGACACGCGAACAACAAATGGTGAGAGATGAATTACTCAAGTTTGCAAAACAAAATATGCGACCAATGGCGCGCGATACAGATAATGGCGAAATACCGGCAGATTTTTTCTCTCAGGTGAATGCCCTGGGGCTGGCTGTGAGCGGTGTTCCGGAAGCGATAAAGGGCGTTGGTCAAATGAGATCTCCAGTTTCTAGTATGTTAATGGCTGAAGACCTGAGTTATGGTGATATGTCACTGGCCATCGCTGCCCTTGCCCCACTGGGGTTTGTTAATGCACTCACTGAATTTGGATCGCGGGATCAACAGGCAAGATACCTTCCTTCGTTTACTGAAGATAACTTCTTTCCGGCAAGCATGGCGCTGATGGAACCCTCAGCACGCTTTGTTCCCGATCAACTGACAACAACTGCTGTTGCAACCAATGCAGGATATCGTTTGAATGGCGTGAAATGTCTGGTCCCATTGGGTATGAAATCTGAGATCTTTGTTGTGTTTGCCAATCTGGACAATCATGGCCCCAGAGGATTTATTGTTGAACGTCATTATCCGGGAATCAACACTGAATTAGAGCGAAACATGGGACTTGCGGCTTCAGGTATGAGTCGTCTGATTTTAACAGATGTGGAACTCCCGAAATCAGCCCTCTTGGGCGAACAGGAGGTCCATTATTCGCATCAGCGCATGATTGATCTGTCTCGAATCGGTATCTGTGCGCTGTCTGTGGGAACATGTCAGGCTGTTTTGGATTATGTGACAAAATATGCCAATGAACGTTTTGCTTTTGGCGAGCCAATCAGTAATCGTCAAGCAGTTGCATTCATGATTGCTGATATGGCGATAGAACTCGAAAGTATGCGAATGCTTACCTATCGCGCGGCATCACGTGCAGAGCAGGGGCTTCCATTTCATCGGAATGCTTATCTTGCCCAGATCATGTGCGCCGAACAGGCAATGAAAATCGGGACAGATGGGCTTCAAATTCTTGGCGGACATGGATTTGTCTGTGAATACCCATTGGAATTATGGTATAGACAACTTCGGGCTGTGGGAATCTTAGAAGGCACATTTTTGATATAAAGCAGGAGGGCATCATGATTAATTTGGAGTTATCCAAAAAACTAAGTCAGTTAGGAGACATGGCGCATGCTGTGGCTGAAGGAATGTTTCGACCCATTTCGAGAAAATATGATCGTCTGGAACATACATATCCAAAAGAACTGGATATGCTACGTTCAATCTTGCAAGGTATGGCGGATGGTGGCAGTGACATGGGGGCTGATGGTCTTTCCAGAGAAAAAAAAGGCAAGCGAAAAGAAATCAAAAATGGAAGCAATATGGCCATTGTTTTAAATATGATGGAAATCTGCTGGGGTGATGCAGGACTCGCATTGACCATACCTGGACAGGGGCTTGGCAACGCTGCCATTGCTGCTGTTGCAACGCCTGAACAAAAAAAACGTTTTGATGGGAAATGGGCGGCTATGGCAATCACAGAACCGGATGCAGGCTCTGATTCGGCTGCAATCCAAACAACAGCCCATCTTGATGGCGATGAATGGGTTCTGAATGGCGAAAAAATATTTGTGACCTGCGGCGAACGTGCGGATCTAATAGTTGTTTGGGCGACTTTGGATAAAAATTTGGGGCGTGCAGCAATTAAATCGTTTGTTGTAGAAAAAGGGGCCCCTGGTATGAAAATGACCCATTTAGAAAAAAAATTGGGCATTCGTGCTTCAGATACAGCAACAATTATGCTAGACAATTGTCGAATCCCCAGAACAAATATTCTTGGCTCCGAAACAATTGATACCAAAAAAAGCTTTGCCGGTGTGATGCAAACCTTTGACAATACACGACCAGTAGTTGCTGCAATGAGTGTCGGCGTGGCAAAAGCCTCACTGGATTTGACACGTGAGCTATTGGAACGAGAAGGATTATGCTTTGAATATCAAAACAGTCGTTTTGAGATACCGGCCATTGAAGCAGAATTCTATCGCATGGAAGCTGATTTGGAGGCCGCGCGATTATTAATGTTTAAAGCCGCTTGGATGGCAGATAATGGAAAACCCAACTCCAAAGAAGCTTCAATGGCCAAGGCAAAAGCAGGCCGCGTGGGAAATGAAATTACATTGAAATGTGTGGAACTTTGCGGCAGCATGGGCTATAGTGAAAATGCTTTGTTAGAAAAATGGGCCAGAGATTCAAAAATCTTTGATATTTTTGAAGGCACGCAACAGATTCAACAGCTTGTTGTTGCGCGTCGTGTCTTAAAGAAAAAATCGAAGGATTTAAAATAAATAATTACATAAAACAATTTGGGTGTAACCAAAATGGCCGGAATCTAAGTTATCATTCACCATTTTTTGAACCAGGATGACACTGAAGAAGATGAATAAGATGAAATAAACACAGTATTTTAGTCATCTTATTCATCTTCTTCAGTGTCATCCTGGTTCAAAAAAAATGAGGGGGCAATTTGTATTCACCGACAATTTTGGTTACACTCAAACAATTTAACCAACACGTCATTAATGTAAAAGGAACAACCAAATGACACAATCATCACGCATTCTAGGCGTTGGCAAATATTTGCCATCACGAGCCGTTCCAAATACCGAATTGGAACAAATTAAAGCATTGGAAACAACAGACGAATGGATCCAGCAAAGGACTGGGATCAAATCAAGACATTATGTGAGCGAAGAAAGCGGCACAGACATGGCTTTCGAAGCATCAAAGGAAGCCCTTGCAAATGCCAGCCTTAGTGTTGATGATATTGATTTCATTATTTTTGCAACCTTGAGTCCGGATCATTACTTTCCAGGCAATGGATGCTTTCTTCAAGACAAACTGTTTGGAAACCGACCTGTTGGTGCGCTTGATGTTCGTAATCAATGCACCGGCTTTTTGTACAGTCTGGCGATGGCTGACAGCCTGATCAAGAGTGGACAATATCGGCATATTCTGGTTGTCGGTGCTGAGGTGCATTCTAGAGGCCTCGACTTTACAAAGGATGGCAGATCTGTAACAGTTTTGTTTGGCGATGGCGCTGGCGCTGCTGTGGTTGGGCCGACATCAGATAATCATCCGGGAATTTTAGGACATGCCTTGTATTCCCAGGGAAAACATGCTGACGCTTTATGGCTGGAGTATCCATGTAATGCTTATGATTTCTATATATCCCAGGAAGATCTTGATGCCGGACGTCACTATCCAAAAATGAATGGTCCCACAGTGTTCAAACATGCCACACGACGAATGGTTGAAGTGTCAAAAGAAGTTTTGAAAAAAACCGGCAAAACAGTGGAAGATATTGATGTTGTGTTATTTCATCAGGCAAACCTCAGAATTAACCAAATGACCGCATCAATGCTGAAAATTCCTGAAGAAAAGATGGTGAATACCATCCAATGGACAGGCAATACAACAGCGGCAACAATTCCCATTTGTATGTGTGAAGCCCTTCGTCAGGGCAAAATGAAAGAGAACGATCTTGTACTTTTGTGTGGATTTGGTGCAGGATTCACCTGGGCAGCATCTTTGCTGCATTGGTAATAATATGAAAATCAATACGATTGAATCAATTGGTATCATTCATACGCCACATAAGTCTATTGAAAACATGCCCATTCAACCCAAGGGGGCTGTTGGAATCGAAGGATATGTTGATGTCGATAAACAATACGCTGAAGGGTTAAAAGATCTGGATGGTTTTTCCCATATCTACCTTATTTATTTTTTTCACAAAGCCACTCGTACTGAGTTGCAGGTAAAACCATTCATGGATACGCAAACAAGAGGCGTATTTGCAACACGGGCACCTCTTCGACCCAATCATATTGGACTCTCTATTGTGCGCCTGAAATATATTAAAAACAATAGGCTTATGGTTTCTGATATTGATATTTTAGATAATACGCCATTGATAGATATCAAACCATATGTTGAACATTTTGATCGGGTCGCTGGCAGCCAGTCCGGGTGGTTGACTGCCAGCGAACAAGAAATACAGGATAAACGCTCTGATTGTCGTTTCTTAAATAAATAAAACATTCCTTCCTTTTTATGTTAAATAAAAGAAGTTAAAAAAAACATGATGCTTATGGGGCGTATGTACAGTTTAGGGGAAGTGAATTTCATACAAGGAATGCTCGATTTCGGCAACCCCAAGAACAGCGTAGGGCTAAAGCCCAAGGCTGAATTGAGAAAGGACGCTAAAGCGCCCTCATACAACATAGGTACTGAATTGGGAATATCATGATTTTCATCAATTTTG
>Ga0272440_1003551_pt1 | contig 11597 bp, 8 predicted proteins | sample SSMMMBAug17_FD_192440 | JGI IMG/M metagenome (GOLD analysis project Ga0272440, IMG submission 192440) | Marine sediment archaeal communities from Little Sippewissett salt marsh, Falmouth, MA, United States - SSM-MMB-Aug17 | ecosystem: Environmental > Aquatic > Marine > Wetlands > Sediment ... | reverse complement strand
TATCGAAGTTGTTACCAAAGATACACGAATATTTATTCCAACAAAAACATTTCCGGACAGAGATTGGGTTATTCTGAAAAAAGATGCCTTACTCACGCATGAAGACGAGATGATGCAGATGGGATCTTTAAATTCGCCGATTATGGAATCACAAGAAATCAATACGCAGACCGCGGACTAAACTGCGAAGACACCTGATGCGTCATTAATAAAACCTTTTCACCAAGTGCTTTCATTTCAGGCAGTAACTGTGTGATTATTTCGCGATTCAATTGAGCGGTGGACCGATGAATTGTTCTTTTGTTGTCATCAAGCATGATCGCAATTGATACAGACAGAGATTCTGACATGTGCGTCATGTCATTAATGGTTTGACTGGTCATGTGCTGCATTCCATCAAGGTATGCAGTTGCCAGATAATGGATATTTTGGGGAAAAGAATCCTGTGATGCATTCACTTTATTCTGTTGCGCAAAAGCATGTGCCGGTATAAGTGTTGCCAAAAGGATTGATAATAGTATTCTAAAATGTAACTTTTTCATAATGACCTCATATTCTTCAACCATACAAACATTAATTTTTTCTGTTGTCAATAATAAGCTTATGAAAAACAATGAGAACAAATTTAACTATACAATTGTCGGCACAGATACGCATGTGGGCAAAACAGTTGTTTCATTATTACTGATAAAATACCTGTATCAGCGAGGGTATCAACCTGAATACCTAAAACCCTTCCAAACAGGATGTCAAACACCACAAGATCCCGACAGTGATGCGCAATTTATATATTCGCATATTCCACATCTCAGGAAATGTAATCCAAATGACAGTGTGATTTATTGCCTTCAACCGCCAAAAGCCCCCTATTTTGCTGCACGCAATACAAACACTGAGATTGACATCATGTGGTTGGTTCAAGAGATCCAATTGCGACTTCAGCGCAACCCTCCAGTCGTATTGGAGGCTGCCGGCGGACTGATGGTTCCGATCACTGATAAAATGCTTTATATTGAATTATTGTCTCAAATCAAAACGATTCCAATTCTTGTGGCCCGGGCAGGTTTGGGAACAATTAATCATACCCTGCTATCCATTTCGGCATTGACCCAGCACAAGATCGTACCAGCAGGTATTATTTTGTCAAACCCTTTGTCTGTTCCTCATGAAATGGTTCATGAAAACGCTGAAGCCATTGAACGTTTTTCAGGTATTCGCGTTATAGGCATTTTGGATAAAATAGATGATTTTTATAATGTTTCAGACAAATGTCTTGATATTTTTCGTCATATATTTCAACCACAAGATATTACAAACAAGCAAGCTAGAAACGCCTGACAATACCAGAAACACTGATGGCATCCCCATATGTGCTTCAATACCTGCGACCATTTTCACAGCCAGGGAACCAACACCAAAGGTTAAAATAAATTTTGTCCCATAGGCAGAATGCAAGAATTTGGGCGGTGCAAGCTTTGCCACCAATGTATTTTCAATGGGTTGCATTCCCAACAAAAAAAAGAAATAGACCATTGTCGCGCTTATTAATGACAAACCTGATAACCATGCCATTGCAATGGCCATTGGAATGCATATCAAATGAAAAATAAGGTAGCAACTCCTTAAATCAAAATGTTCAGCAGCACGTCCGCCTGTATACTGGCCGATCATTCCAATAAAGAAGACACTGCTTACAGAAAGTGATGCCACAACATTGGGTGATAAATTCTTTATGAATTGTGCAAAAAATTCAAAGATCATTGGGTTTTTCATCTCAAAATATGCCGGCAAAACGACTGTAGCCCCACGATATGCAACACCACCGAGCATCATTGCAATCAGAAGAATTACAAATGCATTGATTGTCCTGTTGCCAGAATCGTCCCTAGACGTTTTGTTCATTTTATCAGTGGATATCGGTAAACAAAAAAGTAATATTGACCCAAGCAAATTGACCCCACCTATACAAAAAAATACAGACTGCATACCAAACATCCAGTTTATCAATCCGGCAATCAGGGGGGCGACTGCCAGACCCAAATTGCCAAATATGCCATTGATTGCCATTCCATGGCTGATACGTGAAATGGATTGCGAGATCCATCCCAGACCTGTTGGATGATAAATACCTGAGAAGATACCCACTCCTCCCAGAAACAGGGACATCAACATAAGATCTTCTATCCACACGCCCGCGCAAATACAACTAAAACCCGCACCAACATGAAATATAAACATGAGACGTTTCGCACCCCATATATCAGCAGCCATTCCCCAGGGAAGTGCCGTGATGCCAAAAAAGCAATACATCCAAAATGTTCTTGCAACAATGTCTGAAACATTGGTACCATAATAACTGGCCATTGGTACTACTAGAGCGGGAAAAAAGAGCATGTTGAAATGGCTCATAAAATGACCAAAACTGGTAATGGTGATTATTTTTTGTTCATTTTTTGTCATATCAATCCTTTTTATCTTTATGCGACACAAATATGTATCACATATAATCTTTTTGACATAATTGTATCTTTGATATATGAAAATTTAACATCAAAAAAAAAGAAATATAGATTTATTCAGTATAAATATCAATTCGTTAAATAGATTTAACACGATTATCTAAAAAATGGCATACTCTATGCTCTACTATTAGATAAATCAATAATTAATTGACTGGCGTTAATTAATATAATCAATCATAAAAAACTTAACAGGAGGTTTCTATGTCAATCCTTTGTAACACGAAAGAGGATGTTTTAAAAATTGTAAAAGATAAAAATGTCAGTTTCATACAATTCTGGTTTACTGATGTATTGGGGCTGCTCAAAAGTTTCGCAATTACGCCATCTGAACTGGAGAATGGATTATCAGAAGGTATGGGCTTTGATGGATCATCCATTGAAGGCTTTGCGCGTATTCATGAAAGTGATATGGTTGCGATGCCTGATCCAAAAACGTTCCAATTTTTGCCCTGGCGTCCCGATGAACGACCGGTCGCGCGAATGTTTTGTGATATTCTAAATCCCGATGGCAGTTCATACGTGGGAGACCCACGATTTGCTTTTAAATATCTTTTAGATTCCATTGCAAGAAAGGGATATACATTCTACCTGGGACCAGAGTTGGAATATTTTTATTTTAAAGATTCCAAATCTCCAGAAGGTATTGACGATGGGGGGTATTTTGATAGTCGCCCATTGGATATGGGCGCAGATTTACGTCGTGAAACTATTTTTGCCCTTCAGGATTGTGGCATTGAGGTGGAATATAGCCATCATGAAGTCGCACCCAGTCAGCATGAAATTGATCTCAGGTATAGTGAAGGCCTGAATATGGCAGATATAACCATGACATATCGTCTGGTGGTCAAGGAAATTGCACGAAAATATGGATATTATGCCACATTTATGCCCAAGCCTATTTTTGGCGAAAATGGCAGTGGTATGCATGTGCATCAATCATTATTTGAAGGCAAAAAGAATTTATTTTTTGATGGTTCGGATCAGTATCATTTATCAAAATTGGGTAAAAACTATATTGCCGGCTTAATGAAACATGCCCGAGAAATTATTGCTGTGACCAATCAATGGGTCAATTCATACAAAAGACTTGTTCCTGGTTATGAAGCACCTGTCTATATTTCTTGGGCAAGACGAAATCGTTCTGCAATGATACGTGTCCCCATGTATAAACCCGGTAAAGAACTTGCAACACGCATGGAATTTAGAGCACCTGATCCCTCATGTAATCCTTATCTTGCATTTTCTGTTATGCTTGCTGCTGGATTGAAAGGTATAGAGGAAGGTTATGAATTGCCTGAACCAATTGAAGATGATATTTTTGAAATGAGTGATGCTGAAAAGAAGGAACGTGGTATTGAAACACTGCCAGGAAACCTTTATGAAGCCATTAAAGAAGTAGAAAATTCGGAACTTGTCAAAAATGCGCTGGGAGAACATATTTTCAATAAGTTTATTGATAATAAGAAAATTGAATGGGACAAATATCGTACCCATGTCAGTAAATATGAACTTCAAAAATATCTGCCCATAATGTAACGCTTATTTGTATAAGAGGCACAAATAATATTTTTTGTGCCTCACTCCCCATTTTTTCTCCTCATAATATCCTTGACCCTGACCCTTTAATTGATTATAGTAAAATTTCTTTTCATCAAAAAAATTGTCAATAACGATTGATAAATCTTTCAAAGGAGATTTTACATGATAAAAAAAATAATTAAATGGATGGCTATCTTTTTAATCGCTTTGTTTTTGCTTGTTGCTCTGGGTTATTTCATCTTTGTAAACTGGTTTGCAAAAGATTTAATTGAATCCCAAATCGAAAAACAAATCAATCGAGACGTTGAAATTGGTGAATTGTTTCTTAAGATTTTTTCGACAGAACCAGCAATTAAAATACACAATCTGCTTGTTTTCAATCAGTTATTAACTGAAAAAAAACAGGCGAAAAAGAAAGAAATCTTTGTCAGTATTGAAACGATTACATTATTGTTAAAACTTTCACCATTGTTAGAAGGACAATTTCAACTTGATGCCCTGTTAGTCAAGTCTCCGGATATTCACATTGTGCGCTATGCCAATGGTAAATTTAACTTTTCAGATTTAATTGAATCAAAAAAGTCGCCCAGAAAAAAATCTTCCCCGAAAAATCAAACAGAAAAAACAAAAACAGCAGAAACCGCATCAGAAACGCAGGATAAATCTAAAAAATCAGAACCAACAGAAAAACAGGATAAACCAAAACAATTATGTGCCGATGAGCTGCCAGTTCAAATTCTTGTTGGCAAATTGGGAATCGAAAAAGCGCATATCCAGTTATTTGATCAGCAATATCAGCAAATGATTCATATTAATGAACTGGATGTACTTTTCAAAGATATCAATATCAACCCAAAGAATCTGGAAAAAGAAAACCAGATTCTGTTTGATACCAATATGAATATTAAGAGTGAGGGGAAACTTAAAACCGGATGGGCAAAGTCATTTGATTTTGATCTCATGTGTGAAGCCACGATTCATCCATTTAATGTCAAAACGCGCTTACTCGACCCTCAAGCGATAATCAAAGCGGGATCACCATCTGGTATTGTAACAGGATTACAGGCCTATGAAACGATTCGTTCTAAACTAATGGGTTTCAAATTGACATCCCTTGACTTTCTCAAAGAGGATTTACGTTGGAAAAAAGGTGTTGTCAATTTAATTGCCAATCAAGACCGGGTACAATTAAATGAAGGCATTTTCCAAGTGGAGAATATGGTCATTAACCTTGATGGCAAATATTTGATCAAGACCAACGCATTGGATATTGCGACAGATATTTTATTATCTGATGAGGAGCAACAAAAAATTGAAAGATCTGTAAAAGCTTTCATCAAAAAACAAATATCTTACCAACACAGGCGTTATGTCAACATTGATGAAATCAGCAAGAATGTACTTGATGCCATCATTGCAAAGGATGGTCATATTCACTTAATTTTTGCTATTTCTGGACCTGCGAATAAACCTGATGTACGATTACTTCAACCCCAATTGCCTTCCATTGATTCGATTGTTACTGATACAATGAAAAATATAAAATCACAACTGCTCAATCAGGCCAGGAAAAAGGCCAATGAAGAGGTCAATCGCGCCAGAAAAAAAGCCAAAAAGGAAGTGGACAGGATCAAACAAAAGGCAGATAGGGAACTGGATAGAATACCAGAAAGTGAAGGCAAGAATGTTTTAAAGGGGATAAAGGATAAGGTTTTGGATAACCTGCCTTTTTCTTTTTAATATTCCTTAGTATAATATGGAAGGTTGTGCGCCAGAATGAATATCATGTGCCCCAGAATTATAAAGCGTTTGAATCACATTCTGAATAGATTTCTCCACACTGCCGCGAAACCGAAAACCGGTATCTTTAAATCGTTTGTTTGAAACTTCATAGGATAACTGATTGATTATTTCTGAATCCACATAGGATATTTCAACTTGAGCCAATAAATTACAGATAATATCGAGCAGGTCATTGATGGTCATGTTTTGGGTTAACACATTGTAAATATTTCCATCAAACAATTCTTTTTTGATAATATGAATGATGGCATCAACTGCATCCTGAATTGTCAGGTAAGGACGTTTTTGAAATTGTGCAGTTCGCCATACAGTCATTGGCTGCCCCATAACACCCTGCCAGCATAACCTGTTGACTGTTGTATTGAAACGTGCGCCTGGAGATATGCCGCATACTGTTCCAAAACGACATATGGTATAATTTAAGCCACGTTCCTTATATTCGGATAATAAAGTTTCTTCTTTTAGTTTGGTTGCAGCATATGGGCTTTGAGGTTTCAGTTCTTCCTCAGAACATTTTTCATCCATAATACTGGATTGAGATCCATATACACTGGTTGATGAAATATGAATTAATGGCACTTGATTTTTTCGACAAAGTCGTGCCATTTTTTTGGTGCCTGAAAAGTTTGCCTGTGCAACTTTTTCACGAATCTGGAAACTATGGGAAGCATCTGTAATTGCTGCCAGATGAATGACAACCCCAGCATCAACGATATAATCTTTTAAATCAACATGCGCGATATCAGCTTCAATAAATTTAAAATTACAATAATCAGGCAAATCAAATAATGAACAATATCGGTAGGTTGATAGATTATCTATCATAATGATATCTGATGCAGGAAAGTGTCTGGGTATTTCACGAATTAATCTGGACCCAATATGTCCAAGTGCGCCTGTGATTATTATTTTCATTGAAACTCCACAGTTCGTGATTGATCATGATATCGTTATATCGTTACAGGAGCGAACCTTATATTCGCCCCTGTAATAAAAATATTATGCGTCCTTTGCCTCTTTCGCCTTTTCAATAATCTTTTCAGCAAGCTGGGCCGGAACTTCTTCATAATGCGAATATTCAGAAATAAATGTGCCACGTCCGCCAGTCATTGAATTGAGATCAGGTGCGTAAGTCAGCATTTCAGCCATTGGGGCATGTGCATTGATAATTTGATTTTTTCCCTTACTGTCCATGCCCAACACACGACCACGACGATTGCCATTGAGATCCCCCATGATATCTCCCATGTATTCATCAGGCGTAATGATCGTGACCTTCATTATCGGTTCAAGTAATATCGGGTTGGCCTCTTCTGCGGCTTTTTTAAATGCAAGAGAACCGGCAATTTTAAATGCCATTTCTGATGAATCCACTGTATGATACGTTCCATCATCAACTGTGGCTCTAAAATCAATGCATTTATAACCTGCCAGCACACCTGTTTCTGAAGCCTCAACAATCCCTTTTTCAACAGCCGGAATGAATTGCCTGGGAATCACTCCCCCCACAATTTTGTTGACAAATTCAAAGCCGGAACTGCGTTCCAGAGGTTCCATTTGAATCCAGCAATCTCCATATTGACCATGACCACCAGATTGTTTCTTATGCTTGCCCTGTACCCGAACCTTTTTCTTGATTGTTTCGCGATAAGGTACCTTTGGTAAATTCAGTAGTACGTCAACATTAAATTTGCGTTTAATTTTTTCTACAGCGCTTTCTATATGAAGTTGACCGCGTCCAGAAAGAAGAATTTCCTTGGTTTCAGAATTTCTTTCAATTTTTAATGCCGTGTCTTCTTCCTTCAGACGGACCAGAGAAGACATGATTTTATCTTCATCCCCTTGCGCTTTTGGCTGAACAGCATAGGTGATGAGTGCCGGCATCGGTTCAACTGGTTCAAAAAGTATTTTTCTGGAATCATCACATATTGTATCACCGGTCTGGGTTTCTTTTAATTTGGAAAAAGCGATAATTTCACCTGGAATTGCACGGGTGATTGTTTTCTGATCTTTACCACAGATACGTAGCAATTGGCTGAATCGTTCCTTACAGGACTTGCTTACATTATAAAATGAACCATCCTTGCCCAATGTCCCCGAAACAACACGACAAATAGTGAGCCTACCGGCATAGGGGTCGGCCATCGTTTTAAAAACCATGGCAGCAAATGGTGCGTTGGGATCTGGCAGGCACTCAATTTCTTCCTCAGCGTCAGCTACTTTTGCCTTACGTGGTTCTCTATCTTCAGGTGATGGCATGCACTCGTTGATAAAGTCCAACACTTTATCAACTCCGATATTGCTTGTTGCCGATGCAATAATCACCGGTACAAAAATGCGATTAATCGTTCCGATTCGCAGGGCCTGCTTGATTTCATCATTGGATAAAGTTTCACCTTCCAGATACCGCTCAACAAGTTCATCATCCGCTTCAGCGACACTTTCAATGAATTCTTCTCTGGCAGCTTCAGCTTCATCTTTGAATTCATCAGGAATATCGCCTGCAGTAGATTTGCCATCATTATAAGTGTATGCTTTCATATCAATCAAGTTGATCAGACCTTTAAAGTCCGCAGCAGTTCCAAGGGGGATCTGGACAACTAAAGGACGAATTTCCAGAGATTCTCCAATGTCTGAAATCGCTTTTTGAAAATTTGTATTGTCACGATCCAATTTATTCAAGACAATCATGCGTGGCGAATTGTATTCATCGGCAAATTCCCATGCCTGTTCAGTTTGAACCTTTACACCATCAATTGCATCCACGACAAAAACTGCACCATCAGTGGCCATCAGACAACTTTTTGTATCATTAAAAAAGTTTTGATCCCCCGGGGTATCAACAATATCAATTGCATGTTTTTTCCAGGCAATCTGATGAAAACCAGCATTGATACTTGTCTGACGTTTGACTTCTTCCGGTTCAAAATCCATCACCGTGTTACCATCTTCGACCCGACCCAGTCGATTGGTCAACTTTCCATTGTAGAGCATGGCTTCGGCAAGGGATGTCTTTCCTGCGCCGCCATGTGCTACAATGGCGATATTCCTTATTTTGTCAACTGTTTCACTCATGAAATCTCCTTTTATGCAAGGATATCATTCCTTGCGACATCAAAAAATATGGATAAGGTTATCTTCTTATCCAGAGGAAAGCTTTGAATTAACCTGACTGTTTGAGACAATTCCGCTTTATTCGATTTGTCTGCTAAATCCAGGTTGTCTTTTTGGGTAAGTTTTTATCAAAGTTCCTAAATTTTATTTTCAAATTTGTAATTACGAGCTAAACATAAAAGCAAGATTTATGCACTGCATTGGTTCGTATGTCAATATTTTACGAAAATTTTTGTTTTCCCAAATAAGTGAAGTATCCGCTACTGCTGTTCTTTGATCAGTTTCGCAAGACTGTCTACATACGTTTTTCCCTGTAAATTTTTCTTTTTAACCTTCTCAATATAGTTATAAATAACTGGCTCTACTGCTTTTTTCCATCGTTCGACTTCTTTTTCTGACAACTCAAAAATATGATTTTTTTGCTGTATAGCAAAATCACGCCCCTGATCATCAAGTGCATCCCAAGCGACACCATGAACATCAATCCACTCACGATTCACATTATTAATGATGTTTTGGATTTCAACAGGCAGACTGTTCCATTTATTTCGATTCATGACAACAAACATGGATGTTGTATACCCCACTTGCTTACAATTTGTTGTATACTTTACGACTTCTGCCTGACGCCATCCCTTGAGAACTTCCATGGGCCCAAAAGTGCCTTCAACAACACCCTTTTGAAGCGATTCATAAGTTGACCCCTGTGGCATCGCAACAGGAACTGCCCCAAGGGCTTCAACAATTTTAGTACTTAAACCGGTGGACCGAATTTTCATTTTACGCAGATCTTCCAGTTTTTGAACCGGTTTTTTGGTATGAAGCAAGCCTGGCCCATGCGCATGTAAATACATCACCTGAACATCAGACAATTCAGCCGGTTTTATCTGATGATAAAACGCATTGACAATACGCGATGCAGCCAATCCATTGGGATAGCCCAAAGGCAAGTCAGCAGCTTCCATCACCGGAAAACGACCGCGTGTATAGGCAAAACATGACATACCTATATCTGTAATGCCTTTTACCACACCATCATAGCATTGATTGGCTTTGGTCAGCGCTCCCCCTGGGAAAACTGTGATCTTAACCTGTCCATTGGTTCTTTGTTCAATTTGTTTTGCCCAGGCAATACCCGCTTTGCATTGTCCATGTGTTGCCGGAAAGAAAATACTGTATGTCAGGCGATAAGTTGTTGCCATCACTGGACTGGCTACTTGCACGAAAAGAAAACAAATGCCAATTGCAATACAATTCAAAAGTTTGTTCATAAGAGCTCCTTTTATAATGTTCTGTTCTTGTTAATCATGACCCATTGATTGAACGAAATCAATGGGCAAATATACAAAATTTTTACTATATCATGAATATCTTTTAATGAACAGAAAAAAATTAAATTGATATCTTTTTAAGTGTAATCATTTACATGTAATTTATGTGTTTACAATAAAGTTTTTTTTTAATCAGGCATGAAGGTTGCTTTAGTGTAAAATATCACCAGACACTGTAAAAAAATCTATGTATACTTGTTATTGAATCATACCTCATCAATCAACACGCTTCACACCTTCAAATTACTTGTTTTCAATTACTTAGAGACTGCAGTTGATTCATTACAGGATGCATTTTTGTGTATATTTTTGTTTCAATCATTCTATTAATTTTTACACTTCACATGTAAAATTTAAACAAGACATTAAATATAAATATATTAAACATGTTAAGAAACAGTGTTCACATGTAAGCGTATTTATTTTTAAGGAGGCTTATAATGAAAATAAATAAAATTTTTAACAATGTAGCACTTATCTTTGGATATTTATGTGTCATAATAATATGGCCGATGATAGCCAATTGCGTTGATATACCGGAAGGTTCAAATCATCCGCCTTCTTTTACCCTGGGGCCGGATCAGGAGATCAAAGAAGATGCCATTAATATTGGGTTAAGTAACTTTGCACAAGGCATCAAACCAGGTCCTGATGATGAAAAAGATCAAAAACTGACATTTTTTCTATCGGTAGACAATCCGGATCTGTTTTCACAACTTCCTTCTGTTACAGAGAAGGGAACATTATCTTATCAGCCCGCACCGGATCAAAATGGCAGTACGACTGTTTCAATCTATTTAAAAGATGATGGCGGTACTGAGAATGGTGGAGTGGACAAAAGTGAAACCCAAACCTTTCAGATAACAGTACTGCCTGTCAATGATCCGCCATCATTTTATAAAGGCGAGGATCAATCTGTTATTAAAAATTCTGATTTGCAGGTTGTGCCAGGGTGGGCCACCCGCATGAGCAAGGGGCCGGCTGATGAACAGGATCAGCAATTAACATTTATCGTGGATACTGAACCTGAAGAAATTTTTGAAACGCTCCCCCAAATATCTCCTGATGGCACATTGACATACAAACCTGCACGCGATGCACATGGTCAGGCATTGGTAATCGTTAAACTAAAAGATGATGGCGGATTGGCACATGGGGGGAATGATACCAGTCCTGAACAAACCTTTACAATCAGTATTATCTGGGCCAATCATGCGCCATCCTTTACCAAAGGACCCGATATTCGCATTTTAGAAGATGCGCCATCCCAGGCTTATGATCAATGGGC
>Ga0272440_1003550_pt1 | contig 11598 bp, 5 predicted proteins | sample SSMMMBAug17_FD_192440 | JGI IMG/M metagenome (GOLD analysis project Ga0272440, IMG submission 192440) | Marine sediment archaeal communities from Little Sippewissett salt marsh, Falmouth, MA, United States - SSM-MMB-Aug17 | ecosystem: Environmental > Aquatic > Marine > Wetlands > Sediment ... | reverse complement strand
ATTTGAACTAGGGAAAACTCGAAATATAAGTTCCCCATTTACTTATGTGCCAGCCCGATGTAGGGGCGAACCTTGTGTTCGCCCTCGAACTAATAACGCTTTCGTTCCTATGTACGAGGGGCGAACACAAGGTTCGCCCCTACACGTTCTTGGCACATAAGTAAATGAGGAATTTATTTTTCGAGCATTCCTAGGCAATATACATTATGAAAAAAAACTGACATTTCGTTGTAATACAAACGAAATTGTGTTAAATTTTTCATTACGTTTTTTTTAAAAGGCATCCTTCCGACATGTCGGATAGGAAAGTCATGTTATTTATTAACTTTACGTAGTACATGTTTTTTTGAACAATTAAACCATGAAAGGAAAAATAATTATGTCAACAGATGAACAAGAAATTGTAGAACCTACAAAAGAAGAGCTTGATAGGCTCATTAGAAATCATGTATTGGGATCAATGGGCTTTGGATTAATTCCAATGCCAATGGTTGATTTCATTGGTGTAACAGGCGTACAGCTCAACCTCTTAAGAAAACTGGCATTGGCCTATAACATACCCTTTTCAAAAGACAAAGGTAAAAGTTTGATCGGGGCCCTTGTTGGCGGGGGAATGACAGTGCCTGTTGGTTTTGGTCTTGCCAGTTTTCTAAAAGTTATACCGGTTATTGGCGCAACTACTGGAGCTATTGCTTTACCTGCCACAGCCGGCGCTATGACCTATGCGGTTGGAAAAGTTTTTTCCCAGCATTTTGCAACTGGTGGAACGCTGCTGAACTTTGATCCTGAAAAAGTAAGGGATTACTACAGAGAAATGTTTCAAGAGGGAAAATCGTATACCCAGACCATGAAACCTGCTACAGCAACAGCATAAGATTTTAAGACATTCAATCTGGGCAACCTGAAATATGTTGCCCAGAGCCATATTCTTAGCCTTGATAATCATAAAAATTATGGTATTCTTAGTAGGATTCAAATATGTGTGGAATAACTGGTATTTATGATACAGCAAATAATCAAATGATAGATCGGACAATTCTTTCAAAAATGTCAAATACGCTGTCTCACAGAGGTCCTGATGACGCCGGGTTTTACATAACAAAGTCTTTAGGTTTGGGATTCATGCGCCTCTCAATAATTGATCTGACCACCGGTAATCAGCCCATGTTTAACGAAGATAAAAGCTTGATCTCAATTTGTAATGGTGAAATCTTTAATTATCAGGAAATTAAGAAAGACTTAAAATCAAGCGGCCATATATTTTATACAGATTGCGATGCTGAAGTCCTGGTACACCTTTATGAAGAAAATGGAATAGATTTTATCAGCAAGTTAAATGGCCAGTTTGCTTTTGCCATATTTGATAAATCACAAAATAAGCTTATTCTTGCAAGAGATCATGTGGGGATAGCCCCTTTATTCTATACCATGCATAAGGGGTTGTTTATATTTGGCTCTGAGATAAAAGCCATTCTCAAACATCCAGCAATCAATCCAGAGGTTGATCTGACAGGACTTGATCAAATTTTTTCTTTTCCCGGGCTGGTGAGCCCAAATACCATGTTTAAAAATATATATAGTTTGAAGCCCGGACACTGCATCATCGTTAAGAATGGAACGCTTATCGTAAAAGAATATTGGGATCTGAATTATCCAGAAGAATCTCACATTGAATATAATCAATCAGAAAGTGACTATATTGATAAGCTTGAAGAACTTCTTTTGCAGTCTGTAAAATATCGCTTGATCGCCGATGTTCCTGTGGGTTTTTATTTAAGCGGGGGACTGGATTCATCAATGATTGCAGGACTGATTCATCGGATTTATCCCAATGAAAAACGACATTCTTTTTCCATTGGATTTAATGAAGCGGGGATTGATGAAACAAGGCATCAGCGACTCATGGCCAGTCATGTGAATACCATTCACCATCAAATTCTTTTTGAATGGTCTGATATCTGTGAACGATTTAAGAACATGATTTATCATGTAGAATGTCCGGTAAAAGAATCGTACAATACCTGCTCCCTTGCACTTTCTGAATCTGTAAAGAAAAAAAATATTAAAGTCATACTCACTGGAGAAGGTGCGGATGAACTTTTTGCAGGCTATGTTGGATATCGTTTTGATGAAGCAATGCGAACTGGAAATGACTGGGATGACATTTCCAGGGCATATGAAGAAGAGGAGAATCAGAAGCTTTGGGGGGACCGAAATTTTTTTTATGAAATCAGACAATATGAATTAAAGGATATTAAACAGTCAATCTATTCGAAACATCTAAGAAGTCTTTTTCAAGACTTTGACAGCGCCAATGAAAACTTGGTGGACAAAAGCAAGCTGAATCATCGTCATTCAATTCATAAAAGGTCATATCTGGATTTCAAACTTCGTCTTGCTGATCATCTGCTTGCAGATCATGGGGACAGACTGGCATATGCCAATTCCATAGAAGCACGATATCCTTTTTTGGATATCAATTTACTTGAATTTGCAAAAGAAATTCCGCCCAATCTAAAACTCAATGGATTAACAGAAAAATATATTCTAAAAAAAATTGCTGGAAAATATTTGCCTGAACAAATCATTAATCGTGAAAAGTTCGGTTTTGTTGCGCCTGGAAGCACATATCTCATTGGGCGCTCAATCGATTGGATTAACGATACATTGTCCTATGATACAATAAAACGACAGGGATATTTTGATCCGGATACTGTTGAACGTTTAAAAAAGATATACATGTCTGATAATTTTAGCCTGCAACTCCCCTTTGAAAATGATTTATTAATGATTGTTCTTTCCTTTGGGGTTTTTTTAGAGCTCTTTGATATGCCTGATTGTTAAAAATAACTGATAAAAACTTTACTTTATAGGAATGCACCCGAAAGAGAAAGAAAATTATGAAATATCTATTTTGTATACATCATGCAGGTGGCAGTAGTTATGCCTTCCAGGAACTTCAAAACCATCTTGATAAAAACATACAATTGATTGCATTAGACCTGCCCGGTCATGGCAGGCGGATAAAAGAACCTTTATTAATGGATATTCACGACATGAGCTGTGATCTGTTTTCTCAGATCAAATCCAAACTGTCGAATCCATATGGCATTTATGGGCACAGTATGGGCGGACTGCTTGGTTTTTTGTTAATCCATCGAATTCGGCAACATGGTCTTTTAATGCCGCGTCATCTTTGGATAAGTTCTACAAAAGCACCAGAATTTAAATATGAAGATGGGGCGCATTTGCTCTTTGGGGACAAATTTTACCATAAGATCATTCATACTTATGGTGGGCTTCCGGAAGAATTGATGAAAGAAAAAGAATTGCTCGATTTTTTTGAGCCAATCATTCGTGCGGATTTTCAAGCTGTTGAAACTTTCCAATACCATAAACCTCCAAAACTAAATATACCATTTACTGTGATGCTTGGTTCAAATGAAAAAAGTGTGACCACTGAACAGGTCCGGGCCTGGCAGAATGAAACCAGTATTCCCATAATCTTTAAACAATTCAGCGGAAATCATTTTTTTATTTTTCAACATCTGGCGGAGATTGGAAAAATTATTTCAACTTTTATGTAAAGCCTTTTCAGTGCTAAGGATAATGCAAAATGAATAAAAAAATATCACACACAGTACCTGACCATAATGAAACCATTCATGCAAAAACCATTGAGAGACGTCCACTTGATGTGCTTTTAGCTATGGGAGAGATTGCACCTGTCAATTCGGGTGCCATCGTATATCTTAATGAATACCTGTCCAATGAAACAGGCATGCAAGAAAAAGAAATTATCAATAAATGGTTCAATAATTCACCAGTTGTTTCATCAATAATTAATACTGCTTTAGGATCTATCGCAGTGACAACCATTCCAATATTTTCAAAAGATTTGTATATCAATCCAGAGGCACTGGTAACAAAGGTATTGGAGGCGACAAAGCTAATGGGACATTTTGGCGCAAAAGTGGTCTCTCTGACAGGAACAATTCCATCAGCAACTGATTATGGCAACAAAATTGTCTCAAATAGCGCATATAATAACCAACTACCTGTTATTACAACCGGTCATGAAACAACAACTGCCACAGTCTTAATGACCATTGAAAAGATTTTGGAATCAGCCAATAGAAAGATAGAAAATGAAACCATTGGATTTTTAGGATTGGGTTCAGTGGGAACAGCAACGCTGCAATTAATGATGAAATCCTTACCTTTTCCCCGAGAATTGATTCTTTGTGATTTATATACAAAAACCAATGAATTGGAAAAGATGAAACAGGATCTGATCAACACATATCATTTTAATAACAAAATTAGTATCGTGGCATCCTCGAAAAATATCCCGGATGAATTCTTCCATTCGACCTTTATTGTGGGAGCGACCAATGTGCCCGATATTCTGGATATTTTTAAACTAAAGCCAGGCACAATAATTGTTGATGATTCTGGTCCTCATTGTTTTGATATCAACCAGGCGATAGCACGTCTTGAACAAGACAAAGACATTTTATTCACTGAAGGCGGGGTATTGAATTTAATACCGCCCTATAGCTGCACATTATACATTCCCAATTATGTTGAAAAAGCATTCACTGAAGAACAAAGGATTAATTTGTTGCACTATAATCCATCAACAATAACCGGTTGCGTCCTTTCTGGCCTGCTAATCTCTCAATTTGATGAACTCAAAGCAACAGTTGGGCTTACAGATATTGATATGAGTTATCAAAACTACAAAAAATTAAAAGCATTGGGTTTGACTGCTGCTGATTTACATTGCGGGGATTATTTAATATCTGAAAAATTTATCAGTCATTTTCGTACCCATTATAGCACACCAGGCGATTAACAAAATCCAGTTGCACTAAACCCGGATTGCTTTAGTTTGTCATAATTTTTTAAAACAATTTCACAATCAAATTCTTTTTTAGTGGAAGAAATATTTTCAAATTGTGGCGTTAATAATCCGGCGATGACATTACTTTGTATGATTGATGGGTCAATATTTACAATAATCCTTTTTTGTTTTTCAGTCAGCATATTTTCAAAGTTTTCAGGCATAAATAATGTACAATCATGGGGTGGCGGTTGACTGAACTGACACCCATCTGTCAATCCTATATCTTTATTCTCTTTGAAGGGAGCAATTGTTTGTGAAAAATTAAAACAATGGGTGCTTGAACAAGCAATCATTCGTGTACCTGGTTTTATTTTAGATGTATCTATTACATCAGATGCATTCATTGTTCCAATGACGAAAGTGGCCTTATAGAATTCATCATGATTATTCTCCAATAAATTCAAAGTTCTGATTGTATGATTGAATTTATATTGTTCGATTAATTCCTGCTTAAATGTTTCTATTGAATTGCGATCATCGTATGGATCAAAAAGAATAAGGGTATCTGGATGAGGCAATTTTTTCAGCATGATGTGTAGAAATGCTTTTCCAATGGGGTCCAGGCCTGAAATTCCTACAGTTTCTTTTTCTATTTTACAATTTTTTGTTTGTAATATATGCTCAATTGACATCATCAAACCTGAAGCTGTCGTGGCTGTTCCTGGGGTCACAGATGATAATTTATCTTTATCATACAAGGCATGGGATACAATTTTCTGTCCAAAATCAGTTGCTTGATTCAGATGATTTGACAGTGAAACAGTCTTTGCGCCAAAATGACGTCCCATTTTAATTGAATCAATTATCATTTTTAATAATTCATCATGATTGTGATTTATTTCAGAAGGAAATATTGGAAGTGTTATTATTGCAGTCGATCCAAAACAGGTGTTTCGTATCATAGAAATAATTGGTGAATGATTACACCAGTTGTCGATTACTTCTTCTTTTGTTAATCCAGTGTCAAAAACGATAGTGTCATCAAGACATTGAATAACTGCTGAATCAATAGAAGGTATTTCGCCCATTGCTAAAAGCGTGGTAATGGGGCGTTTTTCAATGGTTATATTGTCGGATTTGTATGTCATATGTTCCGAAAACTGCACTTTTTCGGTCGGATCTGATTCATGTTCCAGTGCATCAATTGCTTTTGAAAGCTCAGCGATGGTCGGATTTAAAAAAATGAGTTTTACTGAAATACGCTTGTTAAGATGAGATGATGCAATCGCTGCAATCTGTACCAGATGAAGCGAATGTCCCCCAATGTCAAAAAAGTTATCATATATGCCTATTGGGTCCTTTTTCAGGATATCTTGCAAAATCATGGTCAGTTGTTTTTCTGTGTTATTTCGGGGAGCACAGTATTCTGTATCTGTTTTGATATAATACTTCTCAGGCTCAGGCAGGGCTTTTTTATCCACCTTTCCATTGGCTGTTAATGGAATTGAGGGGATTGAAACAAAATAAGCAGGCATCATAAAAGTCGGCAGAAATTGATTCATATAAGACTTTAGATCAGCCAGGTTCAGACTGTTTTTATTCACAATATAGGCAATCAATTCTTTTCGATCATTGGGGATCACAACCGCTTCTTGAATACTTGGATAGCCTGTTAATCTGTTTTCAATTTCACCGAGTTCGATGCGATACCCTCTTATTTTAATCTGCTCATCAATTCTACCTAGAAATTCAATATTCCCATCGTTATGCCATTTTCCAATGTCTCCGGTTTTGTAAAGAATTTCATTTGTTTTAAAAGGATGTGGAATAAATTTTTCTTGAGTGAGGTCATCCCTATTTAAATAACCACGTCCCAGGCCAGCCCCTGAAACACATATTTCGCCGGGAATCCCTATGGGTACAGGCTGCATAAATTCATCAAGAATATAAATACATGTATTTGAAATGGGCTTTCCAATGGGAATGGCTGTGTGATAATCTCTTTTGGGATCTACTCTATGAAAAGAAATACATACCGAGGCTTCTGATGGCCCATAGGCATTAATGTATTGTTTATTTTGACTATAATATAATGCATCTTGAACAATAGCAGCTTCACCCGCTGTAATAATTGTTTTTAATGTATCTAGTTTGTTTCTGTCCAATGTATTCAAATAGACAGGCGGAAGTGTTGCAACTGTTACATTCTTATCTGTTAGATATTGTGCAAATACATTGGGATCACTTATACGTTCATTGCTTACAATCGTTATTGCGGCACCTGAAAATAATGCCATACACATTTCATAAATGGATGCATCAAAACTGCTTGATGCAAATTGCAGTATGCGATCTGATTTAGTGATTCCAAAAGACCTGATTTGATCAAGAGACATATTTACAGGGCCTTTATGAATATTCATGCTGCCTTTTGGCTTTCCTGTTGATCCAGAGGTGTATATGATATAAGCCAATGTTCTGGGATCAATATTTTTTTCAATCGTTTCAAATGGTTGAGTTTCATTTAAAATAGTTGAAATGTCATGAACACCTGATAAAGAATGATTCAGCTTTGATTGATTTGCTTTTTCAGTCAAAATCATATCACACTGACTATCATCAATAATATAATTTATTCGATCTATTGGATATTCTGGATCAATAGGAAGGTAAGCAGCCCCGGATTTCAATATCCCCAAAAATGAGATAACCAACAGTTCACTTTTATCGATGAGCACACCAATGATTTCTTCATGCTGAACATTATTTTTGATCAAATAGGCGGCAAGCTGATCCGAATAATGGTCCAATTCTTGATAAGATAGTTGTTTATCTTCAAATATCACTGCTAAATTATCAGGATATTTTCTAACATTTTCTTTAAAAATATCAATAATGCTTTTATTATTGGGGTAATCACAGGCTGTGTTATTAAACGCAAATAAGATTTTTTCTTTTTCAACATTGTCTAGAATATCAATGTTCATTATTGAGTTATCCGGGTTATTCATAATGCTTTTAGACATTACTTTTAAATGACTGGCAAGGCGCATGATCGTGTTTTCATGAAACAAATCAGTGTTATAATTTATATTCAATTCAAGAGAGGCCTCTTTTTCGGTAAAGGTTAAAATAAAATCATATTTGCTGACTATTATATCTGTTGAAATTGAAGAAATATTTAAGGTTTCTGTTTTAAAGGCCTCTTGTGGATTTTCATAAAATGTCATTGCGACACTAAATATGGGCGGGCGGCTGATATCGTTTTTTGTATCCAGTTCGTCTACAAGCCTGTCAAATGGATAAAGTTGATGTTCATAAGCTTCAGTAGTAGTTTGTTTTACTTTTGATAAAAGGTCGTTAAAAGAATCGTTTTTATGAATATTATCACGAAGTGCCAGTATATTGACATAAAAACCGATTTGATCATCAAGATCAAAATGATCTCTGCCAGCAACAGGTGCGCCTATAATGATATCTTCCTGACCTGTATAGCGATAAATAAGGGCTTTCAGCAGTGCATGGATACACATAAAAATAGTCACATCAGCGCTTTTGGATACATCATACAGTCCTTTTGTGAGGTATTGATCAAATTGAAAAGATACTGTTTTGCCATTAAATGTCTGGACAGGCGGTCTGGGGTAATCTAAAGGAAAATTCAAAACAGGAAGCTCCCCGGACAGTTTTCTATGCCAATAAAAATGATATCGATCAATTGCTTCAGAATTTAACAGTTGATTTTGCCAGTTCGCATAATCTTTATACTGAATTCTTAAAGGAGTAAAGGGGGTGTCATGACCTTTTAAGAAGGTTTCATAAAGCGTAAGCACTTCTTGTGAAAGAATATCCAATGACCAGGCATCACTGATAATATGATGAATATTGAACAGGAGGGCATAGTGTTCATTGGCTATTTTTAATAAATGTATCCTTAACAATGGGCCTGAAGATAAATTAAAGGACTGAATGGCATCCTGCCTTGCGTATTGGTTTATTTTTTCGGTAATGGCATCAGGGCTGTATTTTTTTAAAGATAAGTCGGTTTCATTAAACATGGGGACAAGGTTTTTATGAATGACTTGCTTGGGCTCGCCATCAAACAATTCAAATGTTGTTCGCAAAGATTCATGCCTTTGCACCACTGTGTTAAAGGCTTTTTTTAGTAATGATACATTCAAATGGCCATCAATAAAAAACGCGCCTGGCAGGTTGTACGCAATCCCGCCATCATCCATCTGGTCCATTATCCACATTCTACGTTGGGCATGAGATAAATCATAACAGGGTTTTTCATTAATGGGTGCTATTTGAAAAAAAGTACTTTTTTCTGAGCGGCTAATAAACTGAGCCAGTTGTTTAATTGTCGCATGGTTAAAAAAATCTTTTAAGCTGACTTCAATTTTAAGATCTTTATAAATTTTGGATACCACGCGAACAGCCTTTAATGAATGCCCGCCGATTTCAAAAAAAGGATTGTTGATCCCTACTTTTTTTAAATCCAAAACCTGGGCCCAGATGCCTGCAAGTTTTTCTTCTATTTCATTGGTTGGTGGCGCGTATTTTATCTTTTCATACATCAATTCTTCAGGCCTGGGTAAGGCTTTTTTATCTGTTTTTCCAGTAATGGTCAGGGGAAATTCTTCAAGTTTAATAAAAAATGATGGCAGCATATATAAAGGTAGCGAACGAGACAGCCATTCGCGAATGGTTTCACTGGTTGTTTTGGATTTTTCAGTGTAGTAACAAACCAGGGTATTTTCATGTTCATGATTCTTGTGAACCAGAACTACAGCCTCATCAATGGCCTCATGAAGCAATAATGGCTTTTCAATTTCTGCGATTTCAATTCTAATGCCATTGACTTTGACCTGGTTATCAGCTCTACCGATAAATTCCAGACTTCTGTCAGGTAAGTATCTCCCCTTATCACCTGTTTTATAAATAATGTCTTTCTGTTCATTTAAGGGGTTTTGGACAAAGCTTTTGTTTGTTAATTCTGGATCATTATAATAGCCTTTGCTCATAAAAGGGGTTTTTATATAAATATCACCGATTTCGCCAATTCTACAAATCCTGTTTCCTTTTAGAATTAAGACTGAAGTGTTGGATATGGGGTTGCCAACAGGTATCATTTTATGCGGTTGATCCGGTTTGTCATGGATGCGATAAAAGGTTTTTATCAAGGTTGTTTCTGAGGGGCCATACAGGTTGACCAACTGTATTCGACTCCCAAACAAATCCATCCATTTGATAATATCCCTTCCATAAAGAGCTTCACCAGCCATGAGAATATATTTTAATTCTGACAAAATATCGTGACGACAATCACTGTTTTCCAGTTCTTTCATAATTGTTCGAAACAGTGATGGCACACAGTGTATCAGTGTTATTTTGGAATCATCAAACCATTGAATCAGTTTTTTGATATTCGATTTGATGTCATTTTCCGGAATGCATACAGTTCCACCGCATATTAGCGGGGTAAAAATGTCTCTCAAACTTGCATCAAAGGTAACTGGCGCCAACTGAGAAATTTTTACCTGATCATCAAGCTCAAATTCGTTTTGTTCCCAGTGTACAAAATGGCTCAAGCTTTTATACTGTCCGAGTATTGCTTTTGGCAGACCTGTTGACCCTGAAGTATACATGATATAAATACTATCATTTGGACTGGATTCAGCTGGCATTGAATTGTCTTTTTCAATACTTGTTGAAGCACTGATATCTAAGGTCTTGTTAAGGATAATCATAGGAGGTAACTGCTTGATATCCATTTGATGAAATGTTTGATAGGCAGTCTCTCTTTGCAGATCGCCTGTAATAATGAACGTTGGGGTTGTATGATTAAAAATATGCAAAAGTCGTTGTTTGGGTAAGGTCATATCGATAGGCAGAAAGATGCCGCCGGCTTTCATAACAGCAATTATACTTGCAATATATTCAATACTGCTTTCTAAGGTGATACCCACAATGACATTTTTTTCAACGCCTATGTTTTTCAGGTACTGCGCAATTTTGTTTGATTGATCATCAAGTGCTTTATAAGTAATTGAATTGTTGCCATGTTCTATGGCAATCTTATTTGCATATTGGTTTGCAACATTCTCAAGGACTGTATGTAAAATTTTTTTGTTCATTTTTTTCTCAAGTATATCTCATACACCCCACACTCGCTGGATCGGAGGTACGAGTGAATAAGTGTTAATTAAAGATTTCCGACAACATGTTTTCCCATAATACATCATCTGACAGGTTTTCATATTTTGTTTTCAAAGTGGGTAAAACAATAGTTTCTTTTGTATAATCAGGATGTTGAAAAACAAAGCTTCCTAAGCTCTGTCCCGGGCCAATTTCAAGCATGATGCGACGCGGGTTTTTCAATAAAGTGGTCAGCCCCTTTGCAAAATTGAGTGGCTTGCAGGTATGCTCAAACCAGTACTGTGGATCTGTGGATTGTGTTTCCTCTATCCATGTACCAGTTAAATTAGAAATATAAGGTATTTTGGGTGGGCCCAGAGGAATATTTTGAAAGATTTCAATAAACTGATCTTTAATGGGGGCAACCAGCGGTGAATGAAGCGGATAAAAGTTTGGAATTAATCTAAATACAATATCATTATTTTTAAGACGTTCTGTTACTTTTTCAATGCCTTCCTTTGTACCAACTGCGATACATTGTGATGGCACACTGATAATAGATACAAAAACGTCATCATTAAGCATTGGCGTAAATTCCTTCGCAGATA
>Ga0272440_1003549_pt1 | contig 11600 bp, 8 predicted proteins | sample SSMMMBAug17_FD_192440 | JGI IMG/M metagenome (GOLD analysis project Ga0272440, IMG submission 192440) | Marine sediment archaeal communities from Little Sippewissett salt marsh, Falmouth, MA, United States - SSM-MMB-Aug17 | ecosystem: Environmental > Aquatic > Marine > Wetlands > Sediment ... | reverse complement strand
ACGACGAAAAATATAACATATTGAAAATTAATGTTTTTTATTTTGTTTAATTATTTTACACTTAATTATTAAAACCAAATAAAATAATATAGTTATCCATTTTCGTCGTTCTAATCCGACTGCACCCGCTGGTATGTTACGCCCTTTTATGGCTTAAAATTATGCCTATTGAAAATTCTAATATATATTTTGTAAATTATTAATCTGGTAATTAGCTAAAATATTTCCTTAATCACCTTAACTTCACTGCCCAAAAAAATCAAAACATAAGCTTTTAAATTTTTCAAACTTTTGATTTCATCAAAGGTCAAATATTCTTTAACCTGTTCAATTGCTTTTTTTTCCTGTGTTTTTATAGTTTTTTCACCTGCTTTGCTTAAATATTTTAACTCAAAAAGAAACTGATATTTGGGAAAAAAAGGTGGGCGATGAAGAAATATTATATCCGGGTATTTTTTTTCAATTTCAGGTTCAGATTTAATAAAATACAAATTGGATAGCGATGCAAAACCAACAAACAAGGCTTTGATATATTTTTCATCAAATTTTTTAAAATCCTGGTTAAACAGGCATTTTAGTGAGTTTTCCACTAAACGAATATAGGGTTCTATTGAATTATGTTGAGCAAGTGCTCTTATTGAAGATTTGACATCAGCGGTTTCAAATGTCAGGTTTTGTTCTGTTTTAATATAATCAACAAAAAATGCACGATAAAGTGATTTGATCACATAATTGGGAATCGAAAAAACCAGCGCATCCAGAAGATCATCTTTAATGCTGATCAAGCCCGAATAAAATAATAAACTTACAAAATCATCGCGATCAAAATCTCTTTCAAAACTATATTGATTCGTTAATGTAGCGATTGTTTCTCCTGATGTCATCAGCTCGTCAAGCACCTGGCTGTTACGAAAGGGGTCCTGAAGTGCGAATAATTTTCTTATTTTTCCATAATCACTTGAAATATTGGTATCAATAAGTTCATCAGGCGCTATGGTGTTAGATTGATATTCATTCAAATAGTATAAGACCATATCAGGATTATACATAGTATCCATCCCGAATCAGCCTTTTAAAATTACTGATACCATAAGGTAATTTAATGCTATTACTGTTCATAGTTAATTTTCCCTTTATTGTGTAACCAGAAAATTATTATAAATTGTTTACTTGTATATAGGACTATATTTTATGATTTACAATTTTTTGTAAATAAAAAATGCAAAAAATTGCATTTATAAAATATGCCTCGAAAATCAAACGTTATCAGCAAGCCTTCCTTTTGTGCAATATGCTAAGCATGCTATAGATTTAGGTGATTTCTGAAAAAGAATATACCAGGATTCAAATCAGTTTGTAGTTCCGCCTTCAGGCGGTTCTTTTAAAGTCCCAGGACACATTAATAATTAATAAAATAACTTCCATTAATTATGGAAAGGATAACTATAAATTAAAGTATTTATAGGAAATATACCTATTTGTTTGTACTTAAATAATTTATACTTGAGACAGACCATTTTGCTGTTTCACTAATAATTATTGAATCATTATTAGTTAGTTCTTTTAATCTATCTAAATAGATAATATTGCCACTATTTCCACATGCAATAATAACATTTCGTAAAATCCTTTCATAACCAGTTCTTTTGATAGGAGAGCCTTTAAATAAAGTATTAAATTCATCTTTATTACAAGATAATAAATAGTCGAGACTTAAAGATTTATATTTATTTTGTGGTAAAAAATCATTAATATCTGTTTTTATAGAATTTATATTATGAGGGCAATAAATTGAGCAATTATCACAGCCAAAAATTCTGTTTGAAATAAATTTTCTATATTTAACTGGAATTAAGCCTTTATGTTCTATTGTAAGATATGATATACAGCGCCTTGGATCAAGTTTATATGGTTTGTATAGAGCACCAGTAGGGCATTTTTCAATACATATAGAGCACTTGCCGCACAAATTTTCAGCTGCTTTGTCAGGCTTTATTTTCAAAGAAGTAAAAATTACTCCAAGAAAAAGAAATTGTCCAAATTTTTTTGAAACTATTTTAGTATTTTTTCCCTGCCAACCAATATTTGAATTAGATGCAAAAGCCTTTTCCATAACTGGACCAGTATCTACAAAACATTTTACCTGACAGCTAAATTTTTCAGACAGCCACTTTGCAAACATTATTAATTTTTTTTTTATTATTTTATGATAATCTTTATTATGGGAATATATTGATATATATGCGTTATTTTCATCAATATTTAAAATATTTTGTATTTCAGATATCTCGTAAGGTAAATAATTTATACCAACTATAATAACAGATTCAATATCAGAAAAAACAAGCTTTGGATTAAGCCGCAAGGCTTTTGTTTTGATAAAAAAATCCATATTTCCAAATTCGCAATTATTAATGAATTCAATAAATCTTTTTTTATTAATCTCAGCAATCAAAGGAGATGAAAATCCAATAGCATCAAAGCCTGATTTTATTGCTTTTTTATAAATTTCTGATTTCATATAATTTATATTTATTAGTATTGTCATTATTATGGTTAGAATTTCAGGAATAGATCTACAAGTGTATGCATTTTTTTTTATATGAAAGTCTAAGATTTAGACATAAATTCAGTATGTTCTGACGCAAATGATTATGCCTATGAAAAACAAATTTGTAGTCTGGAGTCCCAAATCTTTAGATTTGGGCGTCAGTAATTTTTTCAACTGGTTGTTTTTTTTGACGCCCAAATCTAAAGATTTGGGACTCCAGCCTGTATCTAAAAAACTATAAAACTTTCATGGTTTGTTGTGATAACAAATCATGGAAGTTCTTAGGAAAGCTCAAAAAATCGGGTAGTCCATAACAGGTAGTGTTTTTATTATAGTTATATCAAATATAGTGCCATGTTGCTCAAGATTTTGTATATTTCTGTCATCGTTTTTATTATAGTTCTACTTTGGTAGAATAATATTTAAAATTCTGAAATATAAAACATATTAAGTTTTAAATGTATATTCTTTAAATTTCGGGGTAGATTGATACAAATAGACAAACTTAAGCACCGAAGGTGCGAATTATTATAGCCCTGGGTAATGATCTATGATGATCTAAGCCCTGAAAGGGCGAATTAATAATTAATTCATATTTTAATTCGCCCTTTCAGGGCTAAGATCAAGGTTTTATATAACCCAGGGCTTCGCCCTGGGCTATAATAATTCGCGCTTTCAGCGCTGAGTCACCCTGAAATTTAAAAAAGATACTTTTAAATGATTTTTTACTTTTCAATATAACAATACATTATTTTTCAGTTTACCAAAGTAGAAATAGTTATATCAAATATAGTGATTCAAATTCTTAGCACTTTCAGGACTTAAATTATGTCTCTTGAAAATTCTAATAATATAATCAGAAATAAAAACACTACCTGTTATGGACTACCAAAAATCGCATAGGTCCATATTCTATCTTTTGCAGCGTTATATATTCAATTTGTTCATTTCTGTTTTCAACGCTTTTTCTTGTCAGGTTTTTATATGCTTTACTTTTCCCAAATTTATTATCTTTTAACAATCTTTTTACATTTTGATCACCTATCCTGATATCTAATTTTTCATCTAAATTAGCTATTTAATATTATCTATTGGATAATTAATTCTATTACCTTTATAACCTTCAATTTGCCAGACATTACTATTCTTATGTTTAATATAATCAGGGATAATTGGTATTTTTCCTTCACCTTCAGGCAAATCAATCATGTAATTCGGAATGCACATACCTGATATATGACCTCGCATTGAATGAAGAATTTTTAGACCTTTTTCAGGTGAAACTCTAAAATGTTTTGTTCCTCGAACCAGATCAGGATGATGAAGATAATATGGCTTTACTCTTATAGATAGAAGTTTTTGCATTAATTTTTTTATTATATCTTCGTTATCATTGACATTTTTAAGTAAAACAGTTTGAGAGCCAAGGGGAATACCTGCATCTGCAAGTAATTTGCAAGCATAAATCGATTGATTTGTTATTTCATCAGGATGATTAAAATGGATGTTTATATATATTGGATGATATTGTTTTAAAATATTTACAAGATCTGCAGTTATTCTTTGGGGAAGTGCGCAAGGTATTCTTGAATGAATTCTTATAATTTCAACATGTTTAATAGTTGTTAATTGTTTCAGAATATAATCAATTTTTTCATCACTTAAAATAAAAGGGTCTCCTCCTGAAAGGATAACTTCTTTTATTGCTTTGTTTTTACTTATATAACTAATCCCAGATTCAATATGCTTATCATTTTCTTTTTTATAATTTCCAATTTTTCTTTTTCTCATACAAAATCTGCAAAATACAGCACATGCATTTGAAATAAGAAAAACAACTCTATCTGGATATCTGTGAATCAAATCTGGTACTGGTGATTGATTTTCTTCATTTAAAGGATCGTAAGAATCACTTGTTTCTGAAAGTTCTAAAATATCAGGTATTACCTGCTTCCATATTGGGCCGTTTATTTTTTGTATCAATGATAAATAATAATTATTTATTTTCATTGGATATTTTTTTATTACCCTTTGAATATCATTAAGATAATTATAATTATTTGATTCCTTGAAAAATATATTAAAGAAGGGATTAAAATCTTCTATATTTATCAAAGAATTATCTAATAATTCCTGCCATGATTTACCTTTATATGAAAATATTTTTTGCAACTGAAAATCACTCACACTCAAAATTATTCTCCAGATTATAAAAATTTTGAAAAGACAAGTTTATTATTGTCCTTTCGGTAAGCATGGGTTATTTTTTGCCTATTGAGCGCAATCCCATTTGCTACTACCATTTGAGGGGTTGATTCGTCAATATATTCTTGTTAATATAGTCGCGAGTTTTAGCAAGCGGCTTATGATTAATGCTATGTCAAAGCATGTTTGCCTGAAGGACACGTTTATTATTATCTTTTATAATTATTGGAATACCTGCAACCATCCATACAACATTTTCAATAGTCTTAGCCATTTTCTGATTAACAAAACCTGCTATATCTCGAAATTGTCTTGCCAATTGGTTTTCAGGTACAATACCACATCCAACTTCATTTGATACAAATATTAATCTTGCCTTTATTTCTTTTATAGAATTGATGAGTTTTTCGACTTCAAGAAAAACATCAGTATTTTTGTTATTAAGTATAAGATTTGTTATCCATAATGTCAGGCAGTCAATTAAAAATAGACTATCAATGCTGTCATTTTCTTTTATTCTTAATACAATATCTTCAGTTTCTTCAATAGTAATAAAAGATTTATCTCTTTGTTTTTGATGAGATAAGACTCTTTGCTCCATTTCTTTGTCATATGGTTTTAGAGTAGCAATAAAATATTTATTTTTGCACTTAATATTGTTTGCAATAGAAAGTGCATGACTGCTTTTACCGCTTCTACATCCACCTAAAACAAAATAATTATTTTTTATTTTTATGTTCATAACTCTGTAAAAAAATTAACATAATAGTTTTAAAATACTGTCAATATTGAGAAATCTTTCAAAATGATCTGCAAGCAAATTATATTGTTTATCTCTAAAAGCAAGTCCACCATTTAATGGTACTTTTAAATTTTCAAGTCCTATATTTTTTAGCCAGTATGATAATATTTTTGGATTGTCAAAAAGTCCATGAATATAAGAACCTATAATTTTTTTATCAGAAGAAACAGCTCCATCATAGTCATTAATATTAATATTATTTCTTGAATGAATATTAAATAGTGATGATTCGTTTGTATTTACAGTATCTCCCATATGAATTTCATAGCCTGTACCATAAATGTCATTTATTGAAAATTTAGTAATACTTGTAGTTTTAATTTTTTTCATTTTTGTTTCAACAGATAATAATGAAAGCCCTCTGGTAGAGCCGGATTTACTTTCAACTCCAGAAGGATCATGAATATATTGACCTAACATTTGATATCCACCACATATTCCAAGAATATAGCCGCCATTTTTAGCATACTCACAGATAATATCAGCCCAGTTTGTTCTTTTTAGCCATGAAAGATCATATCTTGTATTTTTCGTTCCGGGAATAATTATTGCTTTAAAGTACGAAATATTTTGTGGTTTATCAATAAAATAAACATTAATATCTTCAATTTCAAATAATGGATTAAAGTCAGTAAAATTAGATATGTGAGGAAGTTTTATAATACCAATTGAAGGATATTTAATATTTTTTGAATTTGTATTATCTAATTTTTCAATTTGTACAGAATCTTCAGCATCAATTAAAATATTATCAAAATATGGCACAACTCCAAATACTTTTTTTCCAGTTCTTTTTTCAATATATGTAACTCCATCATTGAATAATCTTATATCACCCCTGAATTTGTTAATGACAAAACCAGCTATTTGATCTTGATATTTTTGATCAATACATGATAAAGTTCCAATAATTTGAGCAAAAACCCCCCCTCTGTGTATATCTGCAATAAGTATTACAGGTGAGTTAGCATATTCAGCCATTTTAAAATTAACAATATCGTTATCCATCAGGTTTACTTCAGCGCAAGATCCAGCGCCTTCAATAATAATATTTTGATATTTGTTTTTAAGTCTGTCAAAAGCATCGCATGCATAACTGAATAATTTATTTTTATTTTGATGATATTCTAAGGCAGTATTGTTTTCATAGACATTTCCCATAAGAATAACCTGACAGAGTGAATCTGCAGTCGGTTTGAGCAAAATGGGATTCATGTCAACATGAGGAACTATATTTGATGCCTGAGCCTGTACTATTTGCGCTCTTCCCATTTCTAAACCTTCAGGTGTAATACCTGAATTATTTGACATATTTTGTGATTTAAATGGGGCAACACTATAACCTTTATTATAAACAATTCTGCATAACGCAGTGGTTAAAATACTCTTCCCAACATCAGAACCAGTTCCAAGAATTGAAATACAATTTGATTTCATAATATTTCCATTTATAATATTTAATGGTCTCATAAAAAGTCAAAAAATGATATTTTATCAGTGTAACAACTTGAAATTATTAATACCAATTTTGTAAACATTACTTTTTATCTTTAAATTTGATAGTCTCGTAAAAAGTCAAATTTACAAAAATCGGAATTAATAATTTCAAATTGTTACACAAATAAAAATCTCATTTTTTGTCTTTTTACGAGATCATCAAATTTGATATTTTTAATATATCATAAATTGGATTATAAGAGTATTAATTTTATTATGAAATTTATGGAATAATTATTGCATTATTAATTTTACATAAATTATTTATTACAATCCAACTTTGGTTTTTCTAATAATATGAAATGTATGTCAGTGATAACCATTGATAGTAAGTGTAAAAAATAACAAAACCAATGTTGATGGTGTCGTAAAAAGTATATTTTATGAAAATCAGTATTAACAATTTCAAAGTGTTACATAAAATTAAAATTTATTTTCTGACTTTTTACGAGACCATCAATTTTAGATTATTATAAATCTGGCAGCTAAAAATATCTAATTGATTTTAAATTTATTTTTAAAATTAAAGGTATTTTTATTATATTAAAAATAATTATAGTAATTAATAATACTTTGCCAGAGTTTAATAAATCAATAGAAAATGATTTCGTTAATTATCTGGAGGTATCCAATACAAATGTCTAATAATGTTAGTAATATAAATAAAAAAAATAATGATGAAGATTATAAAAATAAAAGATCAGAGCAAAGAGTTTTAGTTAACCGAGAATATCAATTTGAATTTATAATTAATTCTACAAGATACTCACAACATTGTATTTTATGGAATATAGCATCTAAAGGATTTGGTATTTTAATCAAAAAAAATTCACCATTAATGAGATTTTTTAAAATTGGTCTGTTAATGAAAATGAGGTATTTTGAGGCAAAGACAGGCAAGCCAAGTCCATATTTTAAAGTAGAAATACGTCATATTTCTCAAAATAAAAATGAAAATAACAAAAATTTCTTACAGATAGGAGTGCTTATTTTACATTCAAAAACATAAAATAATTTCAGATTATATGGGTTATAAAATATATTTTAAATTTAAATAAATGGAGCTACAAATATTAAGACCATAAGGACTAATAGTATGGTCAATAAACTTGAAAAAAAAAATTTTAAAAATTTTCCAATTCATTTATAATGGACTCTGTCCTTAAATTAAAATAATTGATCATTTTTTCCTCAATTTCCATTTTTTCTCCTTCATTGATATCATTATCTAAATGAGGAGAATAGAGTTTATGAAGTGTATTGAATTTTTCTTCAAATTTTTCAAATGAAAACAATGGATCTATTGTTAATACAAAATTTTTAATATAGTTTTCATATATTTCTCTATATGCTTGTATTTGAAACATTTTTTCTACCAGAGGTGATTTATATTTTTTTACTGAGTTTAAATATGATAAAGGAATCCTTGCTAAAACTGATATAAGTTCATTAACATGATTAGACCATTCATAAATTCCGTGTGAGGGAAGGTAAAATAGCTCAACACCTGCTAGAGCACTATCAAAGTCACATGGTATAAAATCAATTTTTCCAGATGGATTAAAATATAAATAGTAGTTATTCCCTGATGTCCAGTAACCATCCCACTTTCCTAAAAGAATATTCATGGCCATATATTTTAGAAAAGAATCAACTCCAAAATTAGAATCTAAATAGTATTTTAAACCAGATTCACTTAAATCATTAACATCCAGAGTATTCAGTTTATGTATAAAATCAAGAAGTTTTGAATGGTTAGCCTCATCTTCATTTGTTTTAAGATCATAAGTTGGTCTATATTTAGTACGCCAGTCTTTAATACCGATAATTCTATTTTCTTTAAAAATTTCTGTCGCATTTAAAGGACCATCTATGCCATCAACAGGTTCTAATGATGCTGGTCCAGAATCTCCTAATATGCATTTATAAAGATTCCCATCATTTTGATTTTTTCCATATCTTCTGGTAATAAAAGATTTGTTTATAGGTTCAAGTAATGTATATATGCCAAAATAGTACTTTCTGCCTCCAATGGTTATAGTTAACTTAGTTGATCCTGTTCTGGATGTGTAAATATTAGCTTTGTTAATCAAATCATAACAAAATAATTCTTTAATTTGTGAATTATCCCAAAAATCTGGGAGAGCAATATTTAGTCTTAGAATCAAAGAAGTAAGTGAGCAGAATCGTCGAATATCATAGCATTCATATTCTGTTGTTCCTTTTTGAAGATCGAAAGTTTCGTTAAATTTAATTTTAAAATGAGCACGATGAAGTTGATTGTTTTCATCTTGAGGTATGACTCTTGATATATTACCTTTTACCCTGAATCCTACACTTTCAATAATTTCACTGCCTATAGGCCCTTTATATCTAAATGTCGCTTTTCGATATCGACCAGTTTTTATGTAATCATGCATATCTGAAATAAGTCCATCCCATTCTTGTTGTGAAATAACAATTTCAATATCATGTAATAAACCATGTTTGAATAAAGCTTCATATTCAAAGTCTTCTGGATTACTTATAAAACCAGCAATTTCTTTTAAAATAAAAATTGCTTCTGCTAAACCAATTTTATTGTCAAAATTAATATCAATACCTTCAAAAATAAACTGAGAATTTTTTTGACCTTGAGCAATTTTTAAGGCCAAAAGCGCATCTCTAAGATCAATATTTCCATTTCTGTCAATATCACCTGGAAGGTATTTGAATGAATTTTTATGATAGGGTGTCGGCGTTTTAAAAAATGTCCAGGTGGTATGATCATCATCTTTTCTACCATATGAAATATCAGGGGATTGAACACTAAAATGAATAGCATCAATCATATTTTTAGATGCGTCAAACAAAGCAATTTCTTCACCTTCTTTCTTTAATTTAAAATTGGTATGAAATGATTTATTTTTTCCACTAGCCCAAAAAAGAATGAAGCCCTTTGAAGGAACAACTGTTGATAATGGTATTTGCCATTTATCTGGTTCTGATATGTCATCGGTTAAATAAAAATTACTAATTTCAATATCTTGATCTCCCAAATTTACAAGTTCAATCCAATCTGAATAGTCACCATCTTCATCCTTAATTGTTTTGCTGTTACTTGCCAAAAATTCATTAATAACAAGATTATTTATATCCTTAGTTAAATAAGTATTTGAAAGTAAAGCCTTATTAGCATGTACAGTAATAGAGAAACCAACAATTAATATAAAAAATAGTGTAAATAAACATTTAAGTACTTTTATTTCTGACATAAAATTATCTCCAAAAATATTTTTATAACAAAAAACGAAAAGAATTAGTTTTTTACCTTTTTATTTGAATGTAACCAGCCAAAATGGCTGATTTAGATATTTTATGCACAATTTTCGGTAATTGAAATGTAAAAAAAAGGCATGCCTTGTCTCTACGTGTCTCTATGTGTCTCTACGTGTCTCTACGAGTCGTTTTGGTTACATTCATTTTATTTTATAGAAATTACTCTATTCTCTAACAAAATAAACTGATTTTGAATCAGGAGAAAAGATATCTGGATAAAAATAAGTCCCAAAAGTATAAATGGTCGGCATTGATGGTTCAACTTGTCCCTGATATCGATTGATTTCAGGTTTTCCATTGGTTTCGATTGTAACTGTAGATTCCCATGAACCATCAGATTCAACGTCAATAATACTTTCAATTTTAATCAACTGATTGCCAATTGACATATTAGGGAGAATAACATTTACTTCTCCAGAACCGGTATATCTACCTAAAATATCAGGCATGTAATTAATATGCTTTCCAGGCGGTGCCATAATCAATTTTGATCCATCCTCGTTTGTAAAAGCAGCCTCATAAAATTCATATATATTAACCCGATATCTGGCATAATAAAAATTAATTTCTCCACTTGTATCAATATGAAGGCTCTCATTTTCATAGTGCCATGTGCCTTCAGTTGTTAAGCTTCCACCAATATTATCAGGTCCAATTCTCACACAAGTACCATCTGTATTAAAAGTATATGTGGTTTTTTCAGAATCTCTGATCTGAGAATACGTTCCGCTGATGATATGTTTGGCTTGAATCAAATTAATAGGGATATCTTCAGCAGAATTTGCTATTTTTTGAAGAATTTGCAAACAATCTATAAGGTTTAAGACTCCATTTCCATCAACATCACCTGAAATTTTTCCATAAGATAATGAATGAATAGAAAAAGTAATAATGAAAAAAAACATAATCTTTTTATTTATTTTAGATATTTTCATACAAATCTCTTTCAATGTGTTTTTTGGGTATATTTTGGTATTATATGATGAATACAGTAAATTTCAATTTCAACATATTATCTCTACATTCATTACTGGTTCTAACTTTTTTTGTGGTCGTGTAGCGAACCAATAAAGATTTCGCTCCTATGGAGCTTAATGAAATACATACAGATTTAGTCATAAAGATTTTGGCAAGGCGCCAGATCAAAATTATCCGCAGGCGTACAATAGTACGTTGAGGACGAATTTTTATCTGGGAACGAAGTCCAAAATCTTTATGACTAAATCT
>Ga0272440_1003548_pt1 | contig 11604 bp, 9 predicted proteins | sample SSMMMBAug17_FD_192440 | JGI IMG/M metagenome (GOLD analysis project Ga0272440, IMG submission 192440) | Marine sediment archaeal communities from Little Sippewissett salt marsh, Falmouth, MA, United States - SSM-MMB-Aug17 | ecosystem: Environmental > Aquatic > Marine > Wetlands > Sediment ... | reverse complement strand
ACTAATTTTCAGCGCTTCCCTTAGAACGAACGATTTCACCAGATACAAATAATCTTTTTCGATAAAACCAACTTTTGGTGACTTCAATCATCACTTTTTCTTCACAATCCTGATATGATTGTGGTCTAAAATAAAATTCATTCTCAAAATCAGGTAGCTTAACCAACCAATTCTGTGTATTCTTTTTAAGTATTTGTATCTCAAATACTTCTTTATCTTTTGGTTTCCAATAGCTGAGGTTTTTATTGTTCATTTTTTCAATAAATTTGGGAACAAATAGATTAAGGAAAGTTTCATCAATTTCGCCATACCTCAAATTCCAGGAACTTTTATCTGTATCATGTGTTGTACGATTTCTTTCTTTTTCACAATCTTTATCTATCTCATCAAGCAGTTCAACAACATCATTGTCTTCCATAATGCATCGAACAAGAATTTTGAAATCCGGTGTTTTTGTAAATAGATGTCCTTCTTCATAAAAAAACTCCGATGCTTCTATGTCAGGCGGCATACTAGCACCAACATATCTGATGTTTTGTGGTTTTTCTTGTCCAATTAACACATTTGCTATATGGGGATTTTTTATCACTCCTTGAAACAGATAATTAAAGGCTTTTTCTAGCTGACCGCGTTTGAATTTGATTAAAGCTTTGACATAAAATGCTTCATTCCATAATAATTCTTTATACCAGTCATCTGCTTTTTGAATATCATCAAGGCATAAATAGCAGACACCAATCATATTGTATGTGCCAAAAAGAGATTGATACTCTTGACATAGCTCTAACGTTTCAATTGCTTCTTGATACCGCTTCAGTTTCATTAACGTTTCTGCTTTATTTGTTATAGATCGAAAAAAAGGTCTCGTCTTTGTATTTCCATACAAATCTGTTTTTGTATTTTTGGGATACCATTCACATGTGATACATTCATCAGATCCCCAACGCTGACACTCATGGATGATATCACAGACTTTTCCCTCGGCCCATTTATCCAAATCAATTTTTTTCACATAGGTTTCAGGCTCATTTTCAATTAAAAAATCGATACGTTTCTTTCCAATACGAAATGCCTCTTCAAAATAGTTCAAAGCAAATAAATAATTTTCATGAATGAGTTCTATGGAACCTGCATAATTGAGAAGTTCAACATGATTTGGATCAAGTTGTAACCCTTTTAAAAAATATGCTTTTGCTTCATCCCATTTCCCAGATTCATAACAGCCTAAGCCACGATCAACAATTTCTTCAACATCTTTATTATACTCAAAAATTTGATGAACTGAATCATCCAGCATAATTAGCTTGCTATCGATGATATTCTTGATTTTTTCCAAGTTTTTTTTGGCTTTAAAAAGCATTTGTTTTTGTTTGGGTGCTAAGGGCACTGTACAGTTCGTTAAAAAACCAAGCACCTGATTAACCGCTGTGTTAAAAAAATCGGTATCATCAAAACTGGTGGATGCAAGCTTTTGTTGAATGCTTTTTTTTAGCTTCTCTTTATCTATTTTTATGTCAAATTGTTGTGAAAGTGTATCACAAAATAACTTCCATTTGGTTTCTGAATGAACGATTTCATTTGCATCACTCAATGTTTCAAATGTATATAGTTTTTTTTGCATAACCTTTCCCTCAGACCGAAATGAATGAAGTATGAATAGCTTTTTGCCCTGAATACGTGAAAATGCCATTGATCTCCTCCTTTTGTAATGCTTTTATTTATAGATTTTAACACTACCACCAATTTGTTTAATAATCAACAAAAAAATATTTAAAAACAACAGAATTTAGGATATGGTGTCAAAAGTTTGATACACATATACTTGATTTTAAATTCTTGAACAATCAAGCATTTCTAAATGGGGAATTTTTTTTCGAGCATTCCAAAGGGCAAAAAAAAACCAACGTTTGACGTTAATAATAATAAATGCGTTATGAAAAAAATCAGAATATATAATCTTGCAGTTCTGTTTATATGTCTTTGTATTTATGGGATATATTTTTATCAAAGACAGGATACATTTCTTTTTTCCAATGAGATCGTTTCAGACAATAGACAAATATTGCATAACAGTCAGGATAAACCCGAAGCCCCCAGCGTTGACCATATCGTCTATACTCAAGTCAATATTAAACGAATCAGGAATATTGATATTAACCAACAAACTGTATCATTGGATTTTGAAATATATTTACATTATGCAACTGAAAATGTTCATCCTGAAGACCTAATTTTTTTGAATGCTGCACAAACAAAAGTGTCATTAAAACCCAAATATAAAAGAAAATTGGATAATGAAATTTGGGCGTGTTATGAAGGTCAGGGGCTTTTTTATTTAGATAAATTTCCAGGTATATACGTGTTTGATCGACATCAGGCAGGCATTCAATTTCAGCACAAATCTTTGCCTGTATCCCACTTAATCTACATTCAGGATAAACAATCAGAACCATTATATCAACAAGGGAAAATTATTGATCCATTAAGCGGCTGGACGATAACTGATATTCAAGTGTTTCAAGATGTTGAAATGAAAACCACGCTGGGCAACCCAGAATATCTGCATTCATTTACCGGAAAAATGGGATTTTCAAGGTTCAATTATGGGGTGTTATTCCAGAGTACTCACTTTTCATTACGAGGGTTGCTTACCGGTCAATATGCGGTTCGAATTTGCTGGATTTCTGCGGTCTTTCTATTCATGTCGGTTTTTATTGGCCACTGGCCAAGGGCTATGTGGGGAGTCATTACAATGAGTGTATTTTTACTTGTAATGAGTGGTGAATCCTTGATGATGTATGGATTGGCCCCAATTTTATCAGATTATCAATTGCAATGGATGAAAATTGTATTTGATATCATTTGGTGGATGGTTCCGGCATATTGTCTGAACATGTTTATGCAAAGATTTGTGTTTATGTCCATTGCCCAAAAAGAAAAACTGCATGTGGCCAATATTGTGCCCCGATTTATGAGTTTTATCATTTATTCTATTGCATGTTTAGGCATTGTGGCTTATGTGTTTGATCAAGAAATCTCACGTTTACTGGCAACAGGCGGTATTTTTGCGATGATGATTGGTCTGGCGGTCAAAATGAATGTGGCTGATATTCTTTCAGGAATTGCGATCAATATTGAATCCCCTTTTCGATTGGGTGACTGGATTCAAATTGATCAATTTGAAGGCATGGTCACTGATATCACCTGGCGCTCCACACGAATCAAAACCGGTGAAAACGCAATTTTGTGTATTCCAAACAGTAAGGCGACAGAATCATCCATTCAAAATTTCAATATTCCTGGCGAGTTCAATTGGATTAAAATCAGGGTTCCCCTCAGCCATCTGGTATCGCCGGAAAATGTTGAAAATATTTTGACTGCTGCAATATTTGCAACAAGAGATGTGATTACAAATCCGATCCCCAAAATATTTTATAAAGGTACGACCGAACTGAATGCATGGTTTGACATTTTTTTCTGTATCAATGATTATGGAAATCGGAAACGTCGCATTGACAATGTGTGGACATCCATATGGAAACATTTACGCTTTGCAGAAGTGCAATTGTCCATGATGGGACAAAGCTTCAGCTTTCCACAACAAAAAATGTTTGATATACTTGACCGCTTAGATATTCTTGAAGGAATTGGTGTCCAAGACAAACTTGAGTTAGTGCCTCATTTTAAGCGCAAAACCTTTGAAGCAGGTCAGATTATTGTAGATCATCAGGAATTGACATCTGATGAATTTTATATTATCCGACAAGGAGCTGTTCGGGTGTATTTTCCATCAGATGATGGAGATTTGATTGAAGTAGATCGAATGGGTGCAGGCGATTTTTTTGGGGAAACTGGTTTGCTTGGTGAGGAGTACCCAACTCGGATAAAAGCTGTTACCAATGTTTCTATTGATGCCATTTCTGGAAAAATTTTATTTGCGTGTGTGGATGACAAAGAACCATTTTTAGATCAATTGCGGCATGTAAGATTAAGACGTATGCTTGCACGAAAGCAACAAAAAAATGAGTATGAAAATGCTCAGGCAGAAAAAGATAAGAAAAAAGGTTCTATATTTTTGCGTCTTTTGACATTTTGGAAATAATCAAACAATATTTGGCCTTGATTATCGTTTCGGCTACGTGGTAATCTTGCGCGATTCATTTCGGGTTCAGAGCAAGAAAAATTGCGGAAATGATGATCAAGGCCCAATATTTTTAATCGAATCAGGTTACCATCGGTAATCTAAGGAGGAAAATTATGAATAAACAGTTTATACGTCCGATTGTGATCATTGGATGTTTGATTCACTTTGTTTTTGTATCACTTGTTTGTGCAGAGGACACATCATCCTCAAAGGTAATAATTAGCCCATTTGCTGGCGGTTATTTATTTGAAGGACAGCAAGTGATGGGAGGAAACTCTGTCTATGGCTTGAATCTAGGATATCAGTTTTCAAAACATTGGGCCGCACGAATAGGTGGGGCTTTTGGAGAATTTCAGCATGCCTATCTGAATTCGCAGTCGTATACAGACAACCTTGAAGATGTTGATGCAATGGTTGGCTACCTGGATTTAATGTTCATCTACCCTTTTTCTAAAAAAGTTGCGCCTTATCTTATTCTGGGAGGTGGTGATTTATTTCTGGATTTTCCAGATAATGATCAGAATCATTTTCCCTTTCTGAAATATGGCGCCGGCTTAACGATTCAGTTAAATGATTTCCTGGGTGTATGGGGCGAGTTTAGCCATAATTTGGTCCAAGAAGACCAGGAGATTGTCGCGCAATCAGGAGATAAATATCGCAACAATGCCTTATACGTTGGCGGAATATCTTTTTGTTTTGGCAGAAGTTCAGGTGAAAAACATGCCCGCCAAATGAGCTCACAAAAACGATATCAAACAGCTATGCCAAAAGTCCCAAGAGATGACATTTTGTACGACATTAATGGCAACCCCTGGGACAGTGATGGTGATGGCGTTAATGAACAAAATGATCGCTGCGCTGGAACACCGGCCGGTGTTCCAGTTGACGCCATTGGATGTCCTTTTGATAAAGACAAAGATGGTGTTTTTGACTACAGAGACCATTGCAAAAATACAGATCGTTATGTCACTGTTGATAAATATGGATGTCCAAAAGATTCCGACAGTGATGGTGTATATGATATGGAAGATCATTGTGCTGATACGCCCAATGAAGCCGTTGTCGATATCAAAGGATGTCCAATGGATTCTGATGCCGATGGTGTTTATGATGGCATGGATCAATGCCCAAAAACGATGAAAGGCATGCAGGTTGATCCCAAAGGATGTCCGCGTCTGGAAAAATCCATTACTTTTTCACTGAATATTACCTTTAAAGTGAACTCATCAGAAGTAGACTCTCAATATTTTGGAGAGCTTAAAAAATTGGCCGCCATGATGAAACAATACCCAAAAACAAGGGTTGTTATTGAAGCACACACGGATAGTGTTGGCAGTCGAATGGCCAATTTAAAATTGTCTCAAAAACGTGCAGATAGTGTAAGACATTTTCTCATTGATTATTTCCATATTGATCCATATCGGGTTGAGGCTGTCGGTTTTGGCGAAGAAAAACCCATTGCAGACAATCGGACCAAAGCCGGACGTCAAAAAAATAGACGTGCTGTGGCTATTTTGTCAAATAAATAAAGTATAGCAGTGTGTTTTCATGTCTGATACCATCATCCCTGATAATCGGATAAAAATGGATAAAAGTTTGTCATTTTCTGTTTAAGTTTTTTAAGGAATGCACGGAAAATAAGTTCCCCATTTAAAAATGCTTGACTGTTCAACAATTTAAAATCAAGCATATGCGTACAAACTTTTCATTTTTGTTTTTGAACCAGGATTACACTGAAAAAGATGAATAAGATGAATTAAAAGTGTTTTATTTCATCTTCTTCAGTGTAATCCTGGTTCAAAAACAAAATGAACAATTATTAAATGAGGAACTTATTTTCAGAGATTTCCTAAGTACATTTATTGCGAGCCTGATCCTTTACAGGGATGATGGTTATCTGGCAACCACACACAAAGTTGCCGGTGATTTATACATTGTATTTCATTCTTGACCAAAGTTCATGAAGTTCGGGGAAAGCAGCAACTGGCTTAATAAAATTGTTATAACTGAAACTTACACATAAAAATGTACATAATTCCGTTATGAAAAAATGTGCATAATCTTCTTGCAAGATATAGATAGTAATGTTAATGACGAATAAAATCAACAATGATATGAGATAGTTCAAGTGGAAAAAAGTCAATTTAAACTTGAGGATATAAAAAAAAATCCTTCAAACGTCAGATTTTCGGTTCTATGTAAGATTTGTGATTACTATTTTGGCAAACCAAGACAATCATCAACGAGCCATAGAGTGTATCAAACACCCTGGAGAGGAGATCCTCGAGTAAACATTCAAAACAAAAAGGGCAAGGCTAAAGCCTATCAAGTAAAACAGGTTATAAAAGCAATTGAAAGATTAGAGGTAGAGCATGCCATTAAAAAATGATTATTATACTTACAGAATATTATGGTCTGAAGAAGACAATGAATTTGTAGGTCTTTGTGCAGAATTTCCAAGCTTAAGCTGGCTTGCAAAAACTCAGGAATCAGCTTTAAAAGGAATTAGGACAATAGTCGCAGATGTTGTACAAGATATGAAAAATACAGGAGAAATAATTCCACAACCTATTACAACTAAAAACTTTAGTGGCAAAATTTCTGTAAGAGTTACACCGGATATACATAGAAATATTGCGGTACAAGCCGCTGAATCCGGTTTAAGTCTTAATAAACTTATAGGCTATCATCTTAATCGTCGATTTGGTACAATTCAAAGTATAGTATAATAACTATAATAAGAGTGGTTTGCCTTTTAACTTAGCAAATTGCCGCCAGCTAAAAGGCTGATTGTTAACGATTAAATGATTAAATCAATGGAAAATACTGATATTTTTGAAAAAATTCATCTTATTCGACATCAGTTGGATTATTTTGGTCGAAGTGCCCCCCAAACCAACCAGCGATCGTTCAGATATGCCATATCGAGAAATCCGGATAAGGCGGATATTATTAACGCATTAGAGCAAGGAAGCTTTCCATTTATACAAACGAAAACGATAAAGCAATAATGAGTTTTCATAAACACACATGATGCGTTGAATTCTTGCCAGACCAGTCGGGTGAACTCTCAATTTTTAATAATTCCTAAATAGAACTTGAACATCGCAAGTAAGTCATTTATTATATTTTATTTAACAATCGAATAAGCGCTTGTTTATTCAAAACAAATTTAAGGAGGTTCTTTATGCCGGTCAAATGTATATCAAAAACAGCGTCTGCATACGATTATCCATTGCTGATCAAACAAATTTTTTCCACCCCCCTGGTTAATTTTCCCAATCAAAAAATCCAATATCGGAATCAATTTTCTTATAATTACAAACAATTTTCAGTCCGTGTGAATAAACTGGCCAATGCGCTCCAGTTATCAGGCGTAAAACAGGGTGATACTGTTGCTGTTATGGACTGGGATAGTCATCGCTATTTGGAATGTTTTTTTGCGATTCCCATGATGGGCGCAATTTTGCATACAATAAATATTCGTCTGTCTCCAGATCAACTTGTTTACACGATCACTCACGCTGAGGATGATGTTATCCTGATCAATAAAGATTTTGTGCCAATAATTGAATCGGTTAAAGATCGACTGACAGGCGTGAAAAAATTGATATTGATTGCCGACTTTCAAGATCCGCCCCAGTCAACAATTCAATGGGATGATGAATACGAGGCGATGCTGGCAAATGCGGATTCGCATTTCGATTTTTGTGATTTTGATGAAAATGCCTGTGCAACAATGTTTTACACCACCGGTACAACAGGTTTACCAAAAGGAGTGTATTTCAGTCATCGACAGTTGGTTTTACATACATTAGGGTTGTTATCAACCATGAATTTTATGAATTCACAGGCTTCTTTTAGTGCAATGGATGTTTATATGCCGTTGACCCCCATGTTTCATGTTCATGCCTGGGGATTTCCATATATGGCAACAATGATTGGTGTCCATCAGGTGTATCCAGGGCGATATGAACCTGAAACAATTTTGAAACTGATTCGAGATGAAAACGTTACGATTTCACATTGTGTACCGACCATTTTACATATGCTGCTGAATACGCCATCAATTCAAGATATGGATCTTTCCAAATGGCAGGTAATCATTGGCGGATCGGCCTTGCCCAGATCTCTATGTGACGAGGCAATAAAGCTTGGAATCAATGTTTATGCAGCGTATGGTATGTCTGAAACATGCCCGGTCTTGACATTTAGCAATATCAAGCCCCATTTGAAAACAGATGATTTCATTGAAAATACCTTATTACGCTGCAAAACAGGCCTTCCAACACCTTTGGTTCATTTACGCGTGGTTGATCCTGACTTTAATGATGTTCCTGCTGATGGCAGAAGCACAGGAGAAGTGATTGTTCGAGCCCCCTGGTTAACCCAGGGATATCTCAAGGACAATGAAAAATCCGAAGAGCTATGGGATGGCGGATGGATGCACACTGGCGATATTGGTTATATGGATTCTGAAAATTATTTGCAAATTACAGATCGCTTGAAAGATGTTATCAAAACAGGTGGCGAATGGATTTCATCATTGGAGCTCGAAGATGCCATTCTGGCCCATGAAGGCGTGAGTGAAGCTGCTGTCATCGGTGTGCCTGATGATAAATGGGGAGAACGCCCTTTTGCAATGGTTGTCCTGACCAATCATGCGCGTGAAAAAAATGTAACCAGTGATGATATCAAAGTTCATTTAATGGCATTTGTTGAAAAAGGAATTATTCCCAAATATGGTGTTCCCGATAAAATTGCGATTGTCGATTCCATTGCCAAAACAAGTGTTGGAAAAATAAACAAACGATCATTACGTCAACAATATATATAATTTTGAGACATTCGTATGCCGGCCCATAGGTGGCCGGCTTTAGCCACCTAAAAACAGATGGCATAGCCGCCAAGAAAATGAGCAATTCATTTGAAAACCACCATCACTTGATAAATAAGGAGTAACATATGCCCCGCAATATGAGTCTTGTTTTTCCCATCATGGGGATGCAAATCTTGATTATTTTATGCACAACCTTATCCCACTATTATATTGAACTGAATGCATTACAGGATACCATTACTGAAAACGAGGCGAGTAAGGCGGAAGACATTCATTTTATCGTTGAAAGCTTGATTGCAAAAGAAATTTCAAAGTTGTCCGGCCTGTCAAAAGTGCTGAAAAATAGACATGATCTCATTGATGGTTTAGACAAATACCAGTTGAATAAAGACATTATGACCATTAAAACCACGATGGACATGCTATTTCCAAAACTTGAGGTCGATATTTTTCAGGCGGCAGATAGGAATCAGCGCGTCATTTATCAGGCCCACGCCCCCCATAATGATGCCTCTATCAAAGAATTACATGGCGTTGTGGAGGCGATGCTCGCCGAGGACATTCTAATGGCATCACAAACCAAAGAAGGATGGGCCATTCGGGCAATTGTGCCTTTAGTCAGCGGCGACAAGCTTTTGGGGACAATTACAATCGGAACCTGGATCAATGATGATTATGCTCAAAACATTTCAAACGCAACCGAAGTTCATGTTTCCATTGGATGTGTCAATGGAGTGATTGCAAGTTCACTGCCTCTGGATGAACGTAGATTTATTAATGCTGAAGCCATGAAAATGAGTATATTAAAACTCAAAGCTGTTCGAGAAGTTTTTCGAACACAACATAAAGCGATTTATTATGCGCCAATGGAAATGGCCAATGAACCTTTCAGCCTGATGGTTGAAATTGATACCTTACCATCCCATCAATTATTGGAACAAAATAAAACCCATATTATCAAAATATCCATATTAATCTTATTGATTTCCATGTCTATTGCTGAAGGCTATACGCTGTATTTACTTCGCCCCTTAAAGAAACTAAACATTAAAGTTAAACAAACAGTTAAAGAATTGGCGGGTGTCGATTTTCAAGCTTCAAAAGGAAATGAACTCAAAACACTTGTCCATTCATTTAATATTATGGTGAAAACCATATTTAACCATATTACAGAGCGTGAACGGGCAGAACGTGCATTAAAACGCCATAAAGATACACTGGAAGAACTGGTCACTGAACGAACAACCGAGCTGGAAAAATCCAATTCAAAATTAACCCAAACAGTAAAAGAGCTTGAATGGCGAACCAATGAAATATTACTGCTAAACAAACTCGGTGATTTACTCCACGCCTGTGACAATGAAAAAGAAACATACCAGATTGTAATCAATATTTGTCGTCAATTATTTCCACAAGATTCTGGATATCTGTGTATTTTTGATGATACCCAACGTGTATTAAAAATTGTTTCGAGTTGGGGAAAATCAGTACCTGAAGACTCAGAATTTGAACATAATCAATGTTGGGCCATTCGACGTGGAAAAGAGCATTTTGTTCAGGATCCGGATGTTGACCCCTTATGTCCTCATTTTCATATATATCCCAAACAGGGCTGTTTATGTGCACCTATGAGTGCACAGGGTGAAGTTTTAGGAATGATTCATTTAGCAATAGGCGAATCTGACACCCATGTTCGTTTTGAAAGTGATACGAAAACCCATATCATTGAATCAAAGTTGATTCTTGTCAAAAGTATGGTTGAACGATATGCACCAAGCCTGATTAATTTAAGATTGCGTGAAACACTGAAAATCCAATCTATTCGAGATCCACTCACAGGTTTGTACAATCGACGCCACATGCAGGAAGCCTTAGAACGTGAAGCACGCCGTGTAGAGCGGCATAATAAAACACTGGGTATTATTATGATTGATGTTGATCATTTTAAAGCATTTAATGATACCTATGGTCATGAAGCTGGCGATATTGTGTTAAAAGAATTGGGGGCGTTTCTCAAACAATGCACTCGGGGTGAAGATATTGCCTGTCGTTATGGTGGTGAAGAATTTATTCTCATCCTTTCTGATGCAGACTCTGAAAGCACGAAACAAAAAGCTGAAGAAATAAGAAATGATGTTAAATGTTTAAAAATACAGCATCGCTCAAAAATCTTGAATATTACTGCATCATTGGGTGTTGCCATCTATCCCATACACGGGGTGACAACCGAAGAAACGCTTAAGTCAGCAGATATGGCATTATATAAAGCAAAGGCAAATGGAAGGGATCAGGTGGCTTATGCTTAGGAACGTTCAGAAAATTAAATGCTCATTTCTTGATAGTTTGCCTACTAATTGTGAGAGCTTCTGCTAATTTATACTTTGTGGTCCCAAGTTCAACATCTTCAACAACGAATAGTTTTTTTGCTGGTTTATCTGAAAGATCAACTCTTTTCATAATTCATAAGAACACCACTTTATTTCAAAATCACCAGGTTTTTATCTTTCAAATTAAATTCTAATCTCATGGTTTGTTGGGATAACAATTCATAGATGTTCCATTTACTCATTGAAGTAAATGGAATAGAAAAGCATAAAATCATAGACGTCCCCTTTTTCCC
>Ga0272440_1003547_pt1 | contig 11605 bp, 11 predicted proteins | sample SSMMMBAug17_FD_192440 | JGI IMG/M metagenome (GOLD analysis project Ga0272440, IMG submission 192440) | Marine sediment archaeal communities from Little Sippewissett salt marsh, Falmouth, MA, United States - SSM-MMB-Aug17 | ecosystem: Environmental > Aquatic > Marine > Wetlands > Sediment ... | reverse complement strand
GTAAACAAACCATACAGTCGACGAATAAAATGATGTTTCGCTTTTCCGGCACGATCAGCAAGTGCAAAATTCAAGTATGTATTGATATTTTTCGATGCGGTGCGTAGTTTTTTTTCTTCAACGGCCGTAGGTTTTTTGCGATTATTCGGTTGATATCTCGGTTTAGGTCCACCTGGGGGATAAACTTTTTCATTTTTAACATCTTCAGGTTTCAATTCATATTCGATCAGCTTTTCGCGTTTATGATATACTTTTATATGATCCTGAAACTTTAAAACTTTGACTTCAAACCTTTTCAATCCAGGAATCCAATAATGATTGCTATTGACCGGTATATAGCCGTATTGATCGATGCTCCTGCTTAATTCGATATAAGGCGGACTGATATGTGGCGGCAATTTATTCAGATAAGCTTGTTCGTATTCAAAAGCTCTTGCTGGAATCAAACCGCTTTTACTTACCGGTTTATTGGCCCTTCTAACAGTAGCCCATTGAAAAGCCTGCTGGTTCAAATCGCTAAGATCGATGAAGTCACGCCCTGGGAAAAAATTAGTTTCCGTTGTGAAAAAACCTCTTTCATTGCCAGCTTTCCGGTTAGAATGACCTTTTTCATGACAAATGAATTTAAAACCATAATGTTTGGCAAAATATTCCATTTCGGGGACCATCACCGCATTTTTTTCAAGCCCGCGCAGTCGAGCGAGATTGGTATTGTCGATAATACATATAGGCGCGGAATATCCCCAAAACATCATAGCTTCATGTAAAAAACATTTCATCTTGAAACGATTGAAAGAAAAGTGGGAAGATGGAATCGTTACATATCCCCCCAGGATTTTTGGACAAATATATAAAAGCTCTAAGAGAACCTACAGGTAGAATCTTTTTTGGCGGTGACTATACTCACAACCCAGCCCTTGATGGTGCAGCCTGGTCAGGTGTTCGTGCAGCAGTTCAACTTTTGGATGCTCTTTAGGCGTAGATTCTTAATCAATAAACAGGGACAGGTAAATAATACGAAGAAAACATAAATGTGTCACGTGACACAATTCAAAAAGTTAGATTGAGAAGAAATACTATGACAAAAACTTGGAATAATATGTAATAAAGTTTTAGATTTGAGGTTAGTCAATCAGCAACAAAATGGGTCAGCCATAATTAATAACATGGCTAACAGTATAAAATGGTAACAAGAATTTTATAGCGGTCAAGTTGTTGGAAATATTAGAAATACAATATCTGGATCGAGGTGATCCAAAAAGCTGGGCGTTTTTACTTTATTTGTTTGTTCTTGGTTATAGTAAGTATTTATTTTATTTGAATTTCCTTTTTGCTTTTTGGGCACCTCATCCTTGTTCATTGTTCATTTTGTTTTTGAACCAGGATTACACTGAAGAAGATGAATAAGATGAAATAAAACACTTTTAATTCATCTTATTCATCTTTTTCAGTGTAATCCTGGTTCAAATACTAAAATGAAAAGTTTGGTACGCATATGCTTGATTTTAAATTGTTGAACAGTCAAGCATTTTTAAATGGGGAACATATTTTCCGAGCATTCCTAAGTTATTTTCAGAAAATCCCTTAATTACGATCATACAACAAATAAGGTTTTGTCCTGTTTTCATAATCAGCTGTCAATGGATGCCATTCTCTACGTAACGTATCGATATCATGGCCTGCTTCAATGGCTTTTCTTAAATGTTTGCTGCCAAGGATCAGGTCAATTGGCTTCTTCTCAAATTCATATTCATAAGGTGGGGCTTTCCATTGAAAATCGGTGGGATATCTTTTGATAATTGCTTGAAGTATTTTTAAGCTGCTTACATATGAATTATACTGCTTCCGATCAATCACATGAATTTGAAATCCCTGACATAATTCCCCTTTCCATTTGTTGAAAGTCGGCTCAAAACAAACCGGTCTGAGATGAATACCAGGCAACTCGCCCAGATCAGATATTATTTTTATGTTGTCAATAAATGGTGCCCCCATAATTTCAAAGGGTTGAGTTGTACCTCTGCCTTCTGAAATATTGGTGCCTTCAAAAATGACCTGCCCGGGATAAACCAGTGCTGTATTAACAGTTGGCATATTGGGTGATGGTGCGATCCATGGCAAATCAGTTTCATCAAAATACATTCCTCTTTTCCATCCATGAATCGGTACAACTTCCAGATCACAATGAATATTCGCAAAAACATTGATATATCGGGCAAATTCAGCGATTGTCAAACCATGCCGCATCGGAATGGGGTATCTACCGACAAAGGATTGATATTCAGACTCCAGGCAATTTCCTTCCACCTGGCATCCTGAAATGGGGTTGGGGCGATCCAGGATAACAATTGTTTTCCCTGCTTTTTTGGCTGCCTCCATACAATAGGACAGTGTATAAATGAATGTATACACACGCGTGCCGACATCCTGAATATCAACTAACAATGTATCAATTTGGTCCATCATGTGTGATGTCGGAATTCTGGTTTTTCCATAGAGGCTGAATACTGGAATGTTATACAAAGGATGTTTCAAATCGTCGGATTCAATCATATTATCCTGTTTGGCAGCAAAAAAACCATGCTGGGGGGTAAACAATGCGTTAAGTTGTCCGGGAAATGATTGATTAATTAAATCAGCGCTGGAGTGAAGGTGCTTGTCAACTGAGGCAGGATTGAGCAATAAACCAAGTCGTTTGTTGGTCAGCCATGCGGGCTGTTCCTTTGTCAGGCTGTTGATCAGTATATCAATGCCTGTTTCTATGGTATTTTTTTTCATAGGCAATCATAATAAAAGAGAAACGAATTTATTCGTTTCTCTTGTCGATTTATTTTATTTTTCCAATCAGATAACTGGCAATGGTATTTTTTTGAATTTCTTTGGTTCCTTCATATAACTCAGTAATTTTGGCATCACGTGCAAAACGTTCAACTTCGTACTCGTGCATGTAGCCATAGCCACCTAACAACTGAATGGCTTCATCAGCGACCTCAACTGCAGTTCGTCCAGCAACCATTTTTGCCATTGATGTCAATTTGGGATCAATGCGGTTCTTGTCGAAATTCCAGGCAGCCTTGTACGTGACCAGGCGGGCCAATTCAATTTTTGTCGCCATATCTGCCAGTTTATGTTGTGTGATCTGAAATTGAGCGATTTTTTTCCCAAATTGTTCTCTGGATTTTACATATGCCAAAGCCCGATCAAAAGCACCTTGTGCTGTTCCCAAGGCCTGGGCAGCTATGGTAATGCGGCTTTCATCGAAAAATTCGAGCACCTGGTAAAAACCTTTGTTTTCCTTACCAATCAAGTTGGATTGGGGAACACGAACATCCTTGAACACAACTTCTGCTGTGTGCATCATGCGAATGCCCATTTTATTACCGACACTGGTCGTAGAAACGCCCGGTCGGTCGGCTTCAACCAGTATGATACTCATTCCCCGGTAAGAAGGCGTGACTTCCTGATCTGTCTGGCATAACACACAATAGAAACCAGCAAGCGGACCACCATTCGTGATAAAAATTTTAGAACCATTAATCACCCAATCATCACCATCTTTGACAGCAGTCGTGTCCATACGCGTAATATCGGAACCATGATCAGGCTCTGTAAAAGCACCACATGAAAGATATTCGCCTTCAGCAATTTTCGTGAGATATTCTTTTTTCTGGTCATCATTTCCGCATCGCATGACAATTTCTGATGCAAAGCCTGCCAGGATTAAACAGGCGCCTACTGATGAATCTCCTCGGCATAATTCTTCAGCAACGATGATATTTTCAAACACTCCCAGACCTTGGCCTGAGCATTCTTCTGGAAAATGGATACCAATGAATCCGAGATCAGCTGCTTTTTTCCATATATCAACCGGATATTCATGTTTTTCATCCAGTTCAGCGATAATATCGCTTTTAAATTCGCCCTTGACAAACTCTCGAATTGCTTTTTGAATCCCTTTTTGTTCTTTTGAGAGTTCAAAATTCATATTTTATTACCTCCTCAATTTAGTTGTATTATTTCTGCATTCCCAGCTCAATTAAACGATCCAGCAACTGACTGAATGTGTACCCTGCAGCCTGAGCGGCCTGAGGCAGCAGACTGGTGGGCGTCATGCCAGGAATCGTATTTGTTTCAAGTATATATATGGTGCCATTGTCAATAATCATATCCGTGCGACTGCATCCGCGACAATCCAATGCTCTGTGTGCTTTTATCGCACATTCTTGAACCTTCTTTGCAAGTTCGGTATCAATACGCGCCGGACAAATTTCTTGCGTGGCACCAGGTTTGTATTTTGCTTCATAATTAAAAAAACGATAATCCTTACCCGGAATTATTTCAATAATTGGCAGGGGGGTAAGCTCTTCATTGCCCAGTATTCCACAGGTAACCTCCACACCTTGAATATATGATTCCAAAATTACCTGAGAATCATATTGAAATGCATTTTCAAGAGCAACTGACAGGTCTGATTCAGAAAAAACGATGTCCATGCCAATGCTTGATCCTCCTTTTAGTGGTTTCAATACCACCGGAAGCCCCAACTGACGAATTGATTGTTTGGCAAAATGATAGTCATGTTGATTCACGACCATATATGGCGGCACATCAAGATTTTCTGACTCATACAGTTTTTTCGAAATCAATTTATCTATAGCGACAGCACTAGAAAGAACACCTGATCCTTGATAGGGTATACCCAACAATTCCAATAACCCTTGAATGGTTCCATCTTCACCATATTTTCCGTGCATGATGATTAACGCAATGTCAATTGATGTATGATCAGCAACGATTTTGGCGAGATCGGTTTTTGGGTCATATTGGATGACTTCATATTTTTCTTTGTTCAACGCTTTATATACTTCATTTCCACTTTTGATGGAAACATCACGTTCTGATGAAATCCCACCAGACAAAAGTGCAACAGTAATTTTTTGCATGATAACATCCTTAATTATGGAATAAGGAATGCGCGTAAAATAACGTCCCCATTTATTGACATTGTTCGTTTTGAGGTAATTGTCGTGTAGAGACGTAGCATGATAAATCTCTACACGACCTTATTTTTTGGGACGATCAAGAAAAATGAGTATGTTATTTTCCGAGCATTCCTAAGTGATTACTCTGATTGAAGAATTTCTTTTTTTAAACGATCAAACTCTTCCCGAGTAATTAGATTTTGTTCCAACAAACTTCCCATTTGCTTCAGATCATTTACTGGATTTTCATTGTCATTTAAAAGAGGCAAGGCCTTTGTGGGTTCATAGCCTAAAGCGATGGGTTGTTCAGTTTGTGGATTTACTTTTAAGATCGCTGCACCACCGAAAAATCCAATTTCAAGGGTTCGTCCGGCAAACGCAGGATCGTTAAGAATATCTTTTATTTTTTGGCTGTTTTGTTTCAGTTTTCTAAAAAAATAAAGGCCGGAAAGAAATGTAAGTCCAATACCTGCCATCGTTATCCATAGGATGTAATGGACAATGCCCCGAAAAAAAATGATCAGCATGAATAATAACGCAATGATCAATGCATGTAGAATAATGATTGAATAGGCGAGAAATACACCGCCTGTAATACTGCTATCTTTTTGATTCATATTTAAGCCTTATATTTTTATATAATTGCGCTTAACGCGGAGTTAAAGAATCCATTTTAAATTATTCAATTCTTGAAATTAGTTTTTCAAAATACTGTTGTGGGACATCTCGCTCAGGGGACTGATTTCTGGAAATATTCAATTGCATAATTAAAAAATTCAATTTTTTGATTGTTTTATATTTTTCATGAGTATCTGTCATATGATTCAATAAAGACTGTGTTGTTTGAATCTCTTTTTTTAGCTCCAATTCAGGCGGCAAACAGTCCGCATTTTTAAGCATCTTATAGGCCAATCTTAATTCATTATTGACACCGGACATGGAATCCTCTGAAAGCGGCAATCCCTTTCCTGGAAGATGATCGAATTCGCCTTTACGTTGTGCTGATTGAATTCGTTCTTCGACGATTGTTTCAAATCCTGAAATCATAAAATTAGTCTTGACCAATAATGAATTGTATGAGGATACTATCCTTAAAATGTGATGTGTATACTATATTTTCATTGAATTGACAATTTTTTTTTATGCGTGGGCTAAACGATAGGTAAATGCAGATTGCGTAATAATAAATGGCGATGCAGGGATTCGAACCCCGGACACTGCGGATATGAGCCGCATGCTCTAACCGACTGAGCTACATCGCCATGAATTCATTTAAAAAAAACCAGTACCTACTTGTTTTTTTTTTTTATGTCAAGTTTTTTTTTATTTTTTGATGAATAAATGAAGCCTTTTTTTTCATATGGTTAAAGCAGGCTTCGTCTCCATGTCATGTTGCTTTTATATTGAGTTCGTGCCGTCCACGTGGCAAAATATAAAAATCAACAGAGGGACCATCTTTTTCCGCATAGGCTGTGTGAATGATCCGATGCGGGTGTGCGTGACCGATAATAACTGTATGACAGTGATGATCCGGTGATGTTGCAATGCCATACATTCGTTTGATAATTAGCGGGCTGATTCGGATAGGCCACATGTGAATCAAAGCATTTTTAAAGCGCAATAGCCACCACAATGAACGTGAAATTCCAGGATGAATGCTTCCATCACGCCATCGAGCCATTTTTTTTTGAGGCCAGAAAAAAATATCTCCATGGGTCAATAATACCCGATGATATTTAATGAATAGTTGCTTTCCATATGAAAGTTCATGGTTACCAGGTAAATAATTATTACCTGCATTTGTTTCAATGGTTTTGATCAATTGAAGTGCTTCAGGCAGCTTTGACCGCGGACAATTTTTTAAATCCACATTATCACCAATATAGAATATATCCGGACCATATATAAATGATGGATTGATGGGTTTATGCGCACCAAAAATATGTAAATCGGTATAAACAATCATAATAAAATAAAAAAAATCAATTTTTTTAAAATTTAGTGTAAGAATTTCTAATTTTTCGTGTCTATATAAATATAGGGATAAAAACAATATTTTTTTTTTAATCGACACATGAAACAAAAAATGAAATTGTGTCACATCTTAAAAGGAGGAAGAAATAGACATGCAGAAAAAAAGATTTTTCTTGATTTTCGTTACTCTGTTAAGCACGTTTTGGTGCATAGGCTGTAGCCATTCGCGATATGGTCTGATTGAGTCTTTCGGTGTATGTGAAACATCCATGGACCATATGTTTAGCAATTATTTCCTTGAAGCTTCAATGCTGAGAAACATTGATGGCAAGCTGGTTCATTATTGTGATCAAGGTAAAGGACCGGTTCTGTTATTGCTTCATGGGTTCACTGCTTCATTGCATACCTGGAATGGTTGGGTAAATGAGCTAAAAACTAAATACCGAATTATCCGCCTGGATATTGTTGGTTTTGGTCTGACCGGTCCATCACGCTCAAAAACATATTCCAGAGATGATTGGGTTCAATTTATCGATAAATTTGTCTGCAAATTAGACCTGGACCGATTTTCGATTGCAGGCAATTCTTTGGGGGGATATATTGCCTGGAACTATGCATTGAAATATCCACACAAAGTGAATAAATTAATTTTAATTGACCCGATCGGTTATGAGCAGAAGGTCCCTTTTTTGCTGAATCTGGCCTGTTTTCCTGGTGTGGGGGAGCTTGCCAAATTGATGATGCCACGTTTTATGGTTAAAATGTGCTTAAGAGATGTCTATGGAAATAAGGCACGTGTGACTGAAGATTTAGTTGATCTTTATTTTGATATGTCTAGAAGGCCTGGGGCTAAAAAAGCATACATTGATATTTTTCGCAAGATGAAATCTGCGAGCCAAAAAAAGGATATTGGTAAAAATATAAAGAAGTTAAAAAATCCCACACTCATCATGTGGGGAGAAAATGATCGATGGGTTCCTATCAAGTTATTGGAAAAATGGACACAGGATGTTCCGCATGCTGTTGTCAAGCGATATCCTGGTTTGGGGCATATTCCAATGGAAGAAAATCCGCACCTCACAGCACAGGATGCTGATCATTTTTTATCCAGCCAGTTTCCTAATGCAGAGCAACATTAGTCGAACAAAAGAATACGATAATATTTTTCTATGCCATTCGAGAAAGTCTGAAGCTTGACAGTAAGTGTAATAATCGGTAAATATAACATTATAATATCTTCAGACTGAAATATTGCAGGAGTGATTTTTTTCACTTCTGCAATAAACAAAATGGACTCATTTATGGAAAAGAAACAACAAACACTCAATCAAAAAGTACGTGAATACTATCCAGAGGCTGATCTGTCATCTATAGACAAGGCATATCATTTTGCATGCAAACGATATGGGCAAGATGACCTTGATGCCTTTTTACATGCGTTTGATGTTGCAGGCGGACTGGCCAATATGCGAATGGATATTGAAAGCATCGCTGCGGGCTTGCTTCATGACCTGGTTGAATCCAGATTGATTTCATCACAAGATATTAAAGAAAATTTTGGCAATGGCATGTTAAACCTTCTTGATGGCGTAACACAATTGAACACTGTTTCAACAAAGGACAGTCGTAACAACCAGGCTGAAAAGCTGCGCCGAATGTTTTTGGCCATTGCCAATGATATCCGTGTTATATTTATCAAACTGGTGGATCGCGTACACACCATGCGAGATATCGACAAAAGAATCACTAAAGACCGAAAGGCATATGCTCAGGAGTCAATGGATGTTTATGCGCCCATTGCTTCTCGTTTAGGCATATATACCATTAAAAAAGAGTTAGAAGATCTGTCTTTTCAATACCTGTTTCCGGACAAATATACCAAAATCAATAAACAAATTCGAAGTGGCAATAAAGAAAGAGAAATTTATGTCACCCGAGTCAAAAATATATTACATAAAAAAATGGCCAAAACCAAAATCAAATGCCATATTCTTGGCCGTCATAAACATGTGTTTAGTATTTACCAAAAAATGATCCAACAAAATCTGCCTTTTGAAGAAATATACGATATTATTGCCTTTCGTATTATTCTGGATACTATCCCGCAATGTTATGAAGTGCTCGGTATCATTCATGAAACCTGGAAACCGATACCAATAAAAATCAAAGATTACATTGCTTCACCCAAGCCAAATATGTATCAGGCATTGCACACAACTGTCTATGGCCCGGGAAATCAGCGGATCGAAATTCAAATTCGTACCTGGGAGATGGATCGAATTGCTAAATCAGGTGTTGCTGCCCATTGGAGCTACAAGGAAGGCCGAAGCATTGATAAAGAAACAGAAAAAACGTTTTCATGGATTCAAGAACTGATTGAAAATCAAAAAAATTTTACAGATCCAGGTGAATTTTTAGAACATGTTAAAATTGATTTATTTCCAGATGATATATATGTGTTTACACCGAATGGCGATGTTATCTCTTTGCCTCAAGGGTCGTCTTCATTAGATTTTGCTTATGCCATTCATTCGGAAGTTGGTAATCAATGTATTGGCGCAAAGGTCAATGGGATTATGCGTCCATTGAAATATCAATTGACAACAGGGGATCATGTCGAAATTATTACCTCAAAAAACCAACATCCAGGCAAAAACTGGCTCAACTTTGTAAAAACAGTCAAGGCCAAATCAAGGATTCGTCAATGGATCAAACAAAAAGAGCATGCGCGAAGTCTAACTTTGGGGCGAGAACTCTGTGATAAAGAATTTCATAAACACAAACTTTCTTTTAGCAAAGAATTAAAATCCGATATCATTAAAAAAATAAGGCAGGATTTCAAATACAAAACAGTTGATGACCTCATTGCAGCCGTGGGATTTGGAAAAGTGACGCCACGTCAGATTGTTCATTATTTTATTCCGCATCAAAACAAGACCGGTCCGGTAAAAAAAATGTTTGAAAAATTTAAGCGGCGACAAAAATCGGGTGTTCGAGTGACCGGTATTGATGATGTTCTCATTCGCTTTGCGAAATGTTGTAAGCCACTTCCTGGGGATGATATTACTGGTTATATTACAAGAGGTTCTGGTGTAACAGTCCATAAAGCGAATTGTGTTAATTCTATGAAAATCAGCCCAGAACGTCAAATCGAAGTTGAATGGGATACTGATAAGACAACCCACTTTCCTGTAAAAATTGGTGTTCTTGTTTCTGATCGGATGGGCCTTTTAGCTGATATCAGTGCAGAAATCAGTAAAAACAATTCCAATATCTTGGGGGTTCATACATTTACATTTCCTGAAGGCTATATTTACAACAGATTTGAAATAACTGTGCATGATACCGGTCATATGCAAAAAATTTTCAAGGCAATTGAAAAAATAAAAAATGTAAAAGAGGTCAGACGTGAACATCGCTAAAAATGTTGATGCGTTTTTAGCTGCGGAATCATAGGCTGAGATTTAACAATAATAATTTTTGAGAACTTTACAATAATATATCGACCATCCGCTATGTCATACCCTGAAATTAACAGGCTCATTTTTTTTGATCGTACAAAAGAATAAGGTCGTGTAGAGACGTAGCATGCTACGTCTCTACAGTACAATTACCTCAAAACGAACAATATCAATAAATGGGGAAGTTATTGTCAGAGATTACCTATGGAAAATTTTTTTTTGTTCAGGCATTTTTTATATAAAAAAAACTTGACATGGTTATCATTTTCATATATTATTCTTTTTATAAACATCGCCGAGGTAGCTCAGTCGGTAGAGCAGGGGACTGAAAATCCCCGTGTCGGCAGTTCGATTCTGTCCCTCGGCATCTGAATGTTATTTAAGCTCAAAGCGGATGAATAAAAAAACCCCGAATTTTTTGATAAATTCGGGGTTTTTTTGTGCCTTGTCATTTTTATGTGGGGCATAAGCGGTCATAAGAAAAAAATGAGCATGAAGAAGAGCAACTTTATCATTTTAATTCAATATGTTCTTAAGATGCTGAGGTTCCTCCGGCAAGCACATCTGAATCATCATTATAAAAATCGTAACCCAACTGCAACACGCCCTTGAGCGCCCTTTGATATCTTTAAGATTCAAATTTTTTGTTTTGATAAACTTAAATTCAATCACCACATTTTTCAGATGAAGATGTCTGCGATCCGGACGAACAAGCATGGCAAGGTCTGCATAGCCAGAACGACTTTGACGTTCGCTAATCATCAAAAAATTGGTTTCATCCATCATTAAACACATGAATATGGTTTTGATTGTAAGTTCATTGGCCCAGCGTCGGTCACGCCAGTGAAATGAAGTATTCATCTTCTCGTTTGCTTGCCATTAATTCATTGGCAAAGTTGTCGTATTCATCAATAAAAAGGTATAATTTATGAGGTGTTTTAGCAATGCTGGTCAATAAGCTTTCAAAACTGCTAATACCAGAGGTGGGATGAATCTTTATTTGTGATAACTGCATATGAGAGTAATCAGATGCAAATCTCTCTATTCTGTCATTGACATGTCTATAAGTAAGCGATCATAAATTTTCGGGTAGATCGTAGTAAATATTTTGTTATTCGTCTGGTCGAACCTTATGTTCGCCTCGAACAAAAACCGGTATCAAATCTATGAGCAAAACCAATGTAGGGG
>Ga0272440_1003546_pt1 | contig 11609 bp, 8 predicted proteins | sample SSMMMBAug17_FD_192440 | JGI IMG/M metagenome (GOLD analysis project Ga0272440, IMG submission 192440) | Marine sediment archaeal communities from Little Sippewissett salt marsh, Falmouth, MA, United States - SSM-MMB-Aug17 | ecosystem: Environmental > Aquatic > Marine > Wetlands > Sediment ... | reverse complement strand
ATAATCAATTAGTTAACTAAGTGATAGTTCCTATTTTTAAAATCAATTTTGGGTCTCAGAATTATATATAGCAATGTTTTGAAGGAGGTCGTCGGAAATTTTGCGGTTTTGGTCAAAAAACCCCTAAAAGATGTTTATACGTTTTAGGGAGAGAGCCTTCTTGTTTGTGGATCGGTAAAATGGTTGAACGATGTTTCATTAATATTTTAAAAGGTGTCATGGTAATCCCCAATGTATGTGTACAACCTGTACAACCTTATAGTTTTGAGTTTTTCGTACTATCATTTTGTGGAATAATCAGGATAATAAACGGATTGTACAAGTGTTTTCATAAACAAAAGCTTTACAAACCATGTTTTAGCTATCCCCCTTTAATAATTCATCAGCGATCAATTCAGCTTGTTTCAAAACTGTTTCAGTCGCTAATTTTTGCATGTCTGGGGGATAACCATATTTTTTTAGCGTCCTTTTAACAATAACCTTTAATTTCGCTCTAACGCTCTCTTTTACCGTCCAGTCAATAGAAGCATTACTTTTTACTTTTTCAAATAAAACAATGGCTAACTTTCTCAGCTTATCTTTTTTCATTACCTCTCTTGCACTCTTATTATCAGCAACAGCGGTATAAAAAGCATATTCATAATCAGATAACCCCATCTCCTCATGCTCTTTATCCATACTTTTTATATTTTTACCCAAATTTATTAATTCATCAATAACCTGTGATGCTGTAATAATCTTACTGTGATAACGTTGAATAGATTTTCTAAGCATATCCATAAATGATTTTGTTTGTACTAAATTTTTTCTTGACCGAGACTTAATCTCATCGTTTAAAAGCTTTTTCAACACCTCTAACGCAATATTTTTATGTTCCATATTCTTGACTTCTAATAAGAACTCGTCTGACAGTATAGATATATCAGGCTTTTTTATACCAGCGGCATCAAATACATCTACAACCTTTTCAGTAACTAAAGCTTTATCAATAACCTGTTTTATAGTTGTCTCTATCTCCTCAAACGATTTACCTGACACATTAAATTTTATAAGTCTTGCTTTGACAGCTTGAAAAAATGAAACCTCATCTTTAATGTCCATAGCTCTTTCATGTGGCATTGATATAGAAAAAGCCTTAGACAGTTCTGTTACGGCCTGAATATATCGTTTTTTACCGTCTTCTAAACCTAAGATATGCTCTTCTGCCGACAAAATAATAGCTAATTTTTTATTAGTATCAGCCGTTATATAGTCTTTATACGGGAAGCCATGAAACATTTGAATTACAATTTCATATTTTTCCATCATTAATATGGCCGCTTGATTTTGTACCGTCGCAGGATCACCTCTCCCCCCACTATCAGAATAAAATGATAAGGCCTTCTTTAAGTCAGTTGCAACACCGAGATAATCTACTACAAGCCCACCGGGTTTATCTCTATACACACGGTTAACCCTTGATATAGATTGTATCAAGTTATGACCTTGCATAGGTTTGTCTATATAAATAGTATGCATACAAGGTACATCAAAGCCTGTCAGCCACATATCACGAACTATAACCAATTTAAGCGGGTCATCCGGGTTTTTCATTCTTTCAGCTAACCCCCTTCTTTGTTCTTTTGTTGTATGATGCCTATATATTTTGGGACCGTCAGACGATGAGGATGTCATAACAACTTTGATAACACCCTTTTTAAGGTCATCATTGTGCCATTCTGGTTTTATACTGATCATTTCATCATATAAATCAACCGCAATTCTACGAGACATAGCAACAATCATGGCTTTACCCTCAAAAACTTCCTGACGCTTATCAAAATGATCTGTTATATCTTTAGCAATTTTTTTTATTCTGTTTTTGCTTCCTATTAATGCCTCTAATTGTGTCCATTTAGTTTTTGCTTTTTTAGTTTTTTCTAACTCTTCTTGTTCAAGCTCTCTATCTAATTTCTCAACAAGTCTTTTACCCTCATCACTTAATTCAACCTTTGCCAGCCGACTTTCATAATAAATATTTACTGTAGCACCGTCTAAGACCGCCTGGGCAATATCATAAATGTCTATATAATTACCGAAAACAGCAGGTGTATTAACATCAGTTTTTTCAATCGGTGTTCCTGTAAAACCAATATAAGTGGCATTAGGAAGGGCATCACGCATATACTTAGCAAAGCCATAAACAATTTTTTTACCTATAGTCTCACCTTTATCATTTTTATCATCAACAGTTTTTGCTTTAAACCCATACTGTGTTCTGTGAGCTTCATCAGCCATTACAATAATATTTTTTCTCTCAGATAACGTCTCGTATATGTTGCCTTCTTCTGGATTAAATTTTTGTATTGTAGAAAAAACAACCCCTCCCGACTCAACTTTTAACAATTTTTTTAAATGACTCCTATCATTCGCTTGAACTGGTTCTTGTCTTAATAATTGTTTAGATGATGCGAATGTATCAAACAACTGGTCATCTAAATCATTTCTATCTGTAATAACTAAAATAGTTGGGTTATCTAAAGCTAATATGACTTTACCAGCATAAAAGACCATAGATAATGACTTTCCGCTACCTTGGGTGTGCCATATAACCCCCCCTTTTCGATCACCTTCAATAAGCTTTCCATTTACCTTTAAAAAACCAGATGCTTTTAACGTGGATTCAACAGCCTTATTGACAGCATAATATTGATGATAGGTCGCAATTTTTTTAATGCTTTGAATGGTTATTTTTGATTGCTCAAACACGATGAAATGACGAATATAATCAAGTAATACTTTTTTATTCAACAATTCATCGATAAGTACATTTAAAGGTGTTGAACCCTTTATTTGATTATTATTCGGAGTCTTCCAGGTCATATAACGTTTAAATTCAGCTGAAATAGAGCCTACTTTTACATCTAAACCATCTGATATAATGATAAAGCTATTATATTTTAATAGTGTAGGAATAAAATTTTTGTAAGTCTGAATTTGTTGATAAGCATTGAAAATGGTTATCTTCTCACTTTTTAATTCAATAACTATTAAGGGCAAGCCATTGACAAAAATTATTAAATCAGGTCTTAGTTTATTGTTATTCTCAATAACAGTAAATTGATTAACAACCAAAAAATCATTATTAGCGGGGTTTTTAAAGTCAATTAGCCAGACTAAATCGCCTCTCTCATTACCATCTTTTTGAATACTAACATTGACCCCTTCTGTAAGCATGCGGTGAAAGGTTTCATTCTTAGTAATAAGCTCCGATGAATTTAGCCTCTGTATCTGTTTTATTGCATCCTCTCTAACATTTTCTGGTATAGAGGGGTTAATTTTACTGACAGCCTCTCTAAGTCTATCTATCAATAAAACATCCTCAAAGCTTTTTCTTTCAGGGGTATCGCTATAAGGAGAAATTTTTTTGCTATGAAAATATTGATACCCGGCATTCTCTAAAAGCTCTATCGTTAATTGTTCTATTTCTTCTTCAGGCATTTTTATAATCCTTAATATTTAACCCTGACTTCACCGCTCATCAGCTTAGGTAATAAGGTATCTCTGAGTTTTTCGAGGGTTTGGATTTGTATAGAATTTTGTCTTATTTTATCAAAGATTGATATTACTAAATTTTGAAAATCATTTCTTTTTTTTTCAGGAGGTAAAATTATTTGTAGAGATTTAAAAGAAGACTTACTTATCTCTAAAAATGTTGAACCGTTAGCATAGCTTTGAATATATTCCATATTGATTTTTAGCCACAGATAAAGAAACTCTTTTGAAACGCCTTTATTATCGATTATGGCTATGTAGCCTTGATTTATTGCTAATGGAATTTCAGCAAAAGCCAAAACCCCAACAGGCGCTCTCGATGACATTAATAATGTTCCTTTTGGTAATAATCCGGAACTAATTTTTTTTAATCTATCGTGCTGTTGTTGCGATGTTTCGGTGCCCCAGTATTTGTTGAACAACAGGTAAATTTTTAGTTTTTTCATATAAACCATGTGCAAGATGGCGTCTTAAATCTCTTGATGATAGATCAGATCGTCCACTTGCACATAAATATTTCTTTACCAAATATTGAACTGTTTTTATGGAGATTCTTTTTCCAAGTTGAGAAATAAAAAGGGGCTCACTACCTGAGCTTGTATCACGAATTTCAAAATACTTTCTTATAGCGTTTCTTACTGACGCGTTTAATGGTATTGTTCTATCTGAACGTGTTTTTTCATCACGGATTCGAACATGCCCTGATGTTTTATGAAGTGTTACGTCATTTATATTTAATCGTGATAATTCTCCAACTCTAAGACCTCCTTGGAGCAGAAGTTGAATAATAGCATGATCTCTGTTACCATTTTTTGCATTTAAATCCACAGATGTGATTAAACGACGTGTGTCTTGAGTATCCAAGCGAGATGGATTTTTAGATACACCAACAAAATAAGTTTTTAAATTTTTGGCAATATCACGTCGATGAAGCCGCTTTTCAATTATAAAACGTGAAAAATTCTTTAATCCAGAAATGTATCGATTAATAGTTGATGCACTGAAATATTTAGTAGATCGAAGGTAGTCTATATATGCTTGAAAGTCTGTTTCTTGAAGTCTTGAAACATAGGGAACTGGTTTTTTGAGTTCATCTTTATAAAAAGAGTAAAAGGAGTTTAATGTGTTCCCATATGCTCTTATAGTTTCACTTGATTTTCCCCTTTGATATAAATATTCTTCAAAGGATGCCACAATTTCTTCCCATTTTTTTGAATGAGACTTAGCCATAATATTTTTACCATCTAATAATTGAAAAGATTATTAAGCGAAAATCAGAAAAAAATAATAAAAAAAAGCACAAAAAGTTGAACGTAAAATACATTACCTCTAATATGTTACCTCTAACAAATTTTGAGGTAAATTTCAAACCTCATTTTTGGAATTTTATACTTATTGTATTTGAAATTAGGAGGTTATGAGATGCAATCCTGATGCACCTTCCGAGTTACGAAGCGTACAAACGGAAACTCAATCAAAATTTCGGAAAAGTGTTAACTACTTTTCAACGAATATGAAGGATGCCCGGAATTCATACTATTTTTAGAAATTATTTGACATATTCAACGGTGTAAAATAGGAATTTATCATTCTAATGTTCCGATACTCTACGTTCTGGGAACAAGTACCAACGGGGCTTGTTCGAATTATCCAAAGAAGAATTTTCTAATTGGAGATCACAATTTGTGACCTCCAATTCTGATAAAATGGGGTTACGATACGCTCCAATGGCTTTTAGTGAAGCGCAGTTTCATTCGCAATTAATGTAGTTTCATTCTCATTTAATTTGGTTCTATTGGGGTAAAAATTAATTTAAAAAAAAAGTGTAAGAAATCTGATTTTTTCGTGTCTATTTAATCAAATAGTTATTTGATTAAATCAGAACATTTTTTAATTAAACTCATCCTTTTTTTTATTTTTCTTAATTGACTTTTTTGTACAACCTGTACAACCTTTTTATTTCACTTCTATTTTAATATTTTCATTGCCTTTTTTACACCAATGCTTTGATGTGTATATTTAAAACAAGTATGTAAAATGATCATTAAAATGAAGATTTTTTAATTCTTGTGGTGGTTCAGGAGGTGGATTTTCAATTATAACTGGTAATATTTCAGGAGGTTCTTCATCCTTACCATTTTTAACTCTTAATGCATGAGCAATTTCTTTTTTAACCCATTCAGATTGACGAGCAGCTGAAGACCAAAATAAAAAAAATGCATCTGAACGTTCAATATTTTCATATATTTTTTCTTCCCACTTATCACCTGGTTTTAAATAAAAAATATCTTGGAAATAATTATATTTTAATAAGTCCAAAATTTGAATTCTTCTTATAACTTCATTGCGATCTTTACTGGAATATGAAATGAAAATATAATTATACCATTTAGCGGTGCTGTACTCATTTTCTTTTTTTAAATTATATTTAGCTATTTCAATTTTGAATCTAATATGACCAATAGGTATAGAATTTCTGTCTAAGATAATCGTAACCTTGCCAATTAAATATTTTGAAAAAAAATTTTTTGGTATTTTAATTTCAAAAATTACAGAATCTTTTATTTCATTCCAAATTAAAGACTGTAAAGGCTCATTTAAATAAACACCCCTTAAGTCTAACAAAAAATTCAATTTATCACCTTGTGTAATGTTATCTAAAATTGTCTTCCCTTTCTTTTCTGACTTTTTGTCAAAATTTTTGGCACTTTCTATAACTTCATTAATTTCAGTTGTTAAATGAATATATACCTGAATGAAAAATGTTTCATTTTTATTTACAAATGATGGACTAAATAAAGAACACTCTATTCTTCGTTTAAATATATTTTTACACTTAACGATGACAGGATCTTGCTCTAAAGATTCAAATTCCGATTTACTTATCAAAGATACTCGTTTATTACCCTTAAAAAAAGGACTTTGTTTTAAAGGAACTACTTTTAAATTTTTCTGAGATGCCAACTTTAAATTTTTCTGAGATGCCTGATATTCCAATAGTGAAATATATTTATTAATAACTTCTTCTTCTACTTCTAATACTCTTAAGGAGACTGAAACTCTTTTTGCACTTTTTAATTGATTTAATGCGCTATTTAAAATATTTCTAGTTTCATCCTGAGAGTATTGGCAATCTTCATAGATGCTATCAAAATTGATGCTATCCACATTTTTACCTTTATGATAGAAAGAAAAAACATCTTTTTTACTTGATATTTTACTTTGTGTTTTAGAAACTGTGATCAAATATATCCAATGACGAAGAGAAGATTTTTCGGGATTAAAAAATTTTATTTTATTACAAATTAGGATATAAACATCTTGTTCTATTTCTTCTATTATATCTATACCTAAATCTATATTTAATTTACTATAATCAATAGATTTCTCAAGTACTTTTCTTATAGTAATACGAACCATGGTGCCATAATTCATAATTAGAGGTTTAATGTCATTATTCTTCAAAAGTGCTTTTACAATCTCTCTTTCAAATCTTATATTTTTTATGATATTGATTAGTTTTGAATCAACTGTTCCATTAAATTTATCTAATTTTAAAAGAAGTTCTTTGTGATTTTTTGATATTTGTCTTAAAGTAATCTCCCAATCTTCTTTTGGGACTTCTTTTTGATCTATGATTTTAAAAAAATTTTTAATCGTGTATTCTGTTAAACAATATTCTTTGCTTAGTCTTATATATTCTTCTTTAGGGATGCCTTGTACATTTTTATCTTTATAGATATGGTTAAAAATAAAAGCAGAAATTTTTTTTGATAAATCTTCTTTGTTTTTAAAATAGCTAACAACATGATTATTTTCAAGCTCTTTCCTTAGTTTGATAATATTCTCAGAAGGATTATCTATTAAGTTTTCAGGCCATTTTGTTTTTTCATCTAATAAAAATATAAAAGTAGTTTTTTTCGTGTTTATCGCTTTAAGATATTCTAAGTTGATAACTGGATTATATCTCCATGCAAAAAGACCTATATATGCATCACATTTTTCAACTTCATTTAGGCATTTATTAACTGTTCTTTCATCACAAACACCATAGTCCTCCATAACTTGAACACCTTCAATATTGCAAAGGGTCCGGTAAACACTTTCTCTGTAATCTTTTAAATCCAAATATGTAGACGATAAATAAACTTTCATTAAGCTCAACTATTCTGAATATTTTTATAACTAAATGTTTAAATGTTTTGTTGATAAATAGGAATATTTCGGGAGATTTCTTCACCTAATATATCGATAAAACGTTGTCTTCCCAATATTCAAAGTTTTACAAATATCTTTAACCGAAATATCTTTATTTTTATACATGGTCTTAGCAAGGGCTATTTTCTTACCATCAAGTATTTTAGGCCTTCCTCCAAGTTTTCCCCTTGCTCTTGCTGAAGCAAGACCAGCCATAGTTCGCTCTTGTATAATATCTTTTTCAAATTCCGCTAATGCAGCAAACATATGAAAGACTAATTTACCGACACCTGAAGTTGTATCAATACTTTCTTGCAAGCTTTTAAATCCAATTTCTTTGTTTTTAAGATCATTAATAAATTTTACAAGGTGAGGTAAAGAACGTCCTAACCTGTCTAATTTCCATACAATGAGTGTGTCACCTTTTCTCAAGGTATCCATTGCACGTGATAGTCCTGGGCGAGAATCTTTTGTACCACTTACTTGATCAGAAAATATTTTTTCACAACCTGCCTTTTTCAACGAATCGTTTTGTAATCCCAAATTTTGATCATGAGTTGAAACTCGTGCATATCCAATTAACATTTTTATACCTCTTATTAGTTAGTTCCGAAAGCTAATTCCATATACAATTTTGAAAATTTGATTATGGAACGACTTTCTGAACACATTTTATACTAAAATAAGAGCTTTTCAAGCCTATTTTTGAAACGTTCCAAAAACGATCGTTTTTGGGACTGAGGAAATTTTGTTTTTCTGATGGCATCTGAGAATAATTTTTCATCACAATTTATAGTTTGGATGATCTTACCAAGGGCTTTTTCTTCTCTGATACAAAAACTCTGCTTCTTCGTATTTACCTTGAGATTTATACAACGCCGCCAAGTTATTGAGGGTTATTGCTACATGTGGATGATCCTTACCAAGGGCTTTTTCATATAACCCTAAGCTTCTCTGAAGCAAAGGCTCTGCTTCTTCGTATTTACCTTGAGAATAATACAAGTTCGACAAGTTATTGAGGGATGTTGCTACATCTGGATGATCCTTACCAAGCTTTGTTTCTCTGATCCCTAAACTTCTCTGAAACAAAGGCTCTGCTTCTTCGTATTTACCTTGAGCCCTATACAACTCCGCCAAGTTATTGAGGGATTGTGATACATGAGGATGATCCTTGCCAAGCTTTGTTTCCCAGATTCCTAAGCTTCTCTGATACAAAGGCTCTGCTTCTTCGTATTTACCTTGAGCCCTATACAACTCCGCCAAGTTATTGAGGGATTGTGCTACATGAGGATGATCCTTGCCAAGCTTTGTTTCCCAGATTCCTAAGCTTCTCTGATACAAAGGCTCTCTTTCTTCGTATTTACCTTGAGCCCTATACAACTCCGCCAAGTTATTGAGGGATGTTGCTACATCTGGATGATCCTTACCAAGCTTTGTTTCCCAGATTCCTAAGCTTTTCTGATACAAAGGCTCTGCTTCTTCGTATTTACCTTGAGACATATACAACATGGCCAAGTTATTGAGGGATGTTGCTACATCTGGATGATCCTTACCAAGCTTTGTTTCCCAGATTCCTAAGCTTTTCTGATACAAAGGCTCTGCTTTTTCGTATTTACCTTGAGACCTATACAATTCCGCCAAGTTATTGAGGGTTGTTGCCAAATCAATATCGTCTTTAGGTAATAATCTTTCTCTGATTGCAAGACATTTTTCTAAGGCTATTTGTGATTCATCATAAAGACCAGCATCACTTGCGGCATTACCCCATTTTTGTAGGTACTCTGCTTTTTTTAGTTCGTGTCCGTCTGGTACCAGTTCAACGGCTTCTTTAAAGAGTATAGTTGCTGATTTATAGTTTATACGTATTAGTTCAATATCGCCTTTATCGACTTTTGCTTCTGCGGCTGATAGTTTGCAATTAAAAGATTCTTTTAATAAACGATCTGCACATATAATTTGTTTTTCGATTATTTCATCAAAATAAGTATCAGCATTATCATAATTACCCTCATCGATGGCTTCTTCTGCTTTTAATCTTAACTCTTGAATTTCTTCATCTACAGTTACATTGAATTGATCTAACCTTGATAGGAGTTCTTTATGGCGTGTGGCTATTTGTCTTAATGTGAAGTCCCAATCTTCTTTTGGGACTTCTTTTTGTTCAATGATCTTAAAGAAGTTCTTAACAGCGTTTTCTGTAACGCCAAGATCTTTGGCAAGGCTTAGGTATTGCTCTTGGGTGATGCCTTTGTTCTCATGATAATTTTCTATATGAGTAACACTTGCAGTGCTTCCATGATCTGCCTGAGCTATCCCTTTTCCGCCTGCTTCTTGTTTAGAATTTTCAGCATCTTTTTGATGAGGGAATGAAAGATTTATTCGTGTCTCATTCTTTTTTTCTTTAATAAACTTAGCCAGAAATAAGCTTATAATAAGAACGCCTATACCACTAAATATCCATTGGATGTTACTAAAAATCAAGTTTTGATTCTCTGTGAGCCAATCAATCATTATATATCCTTGAATTATCCTTAATATAAGAAGGGGATAAAAAATTGATTTATAGCGATTTAAACAAGAATGGTCAACAAAGATTAACAGGTGTATTGAGAGACTGAAAGAGAGGTGAACAAAAAGTTCTAAATTCTCATTAGAAAATCAAAAACTAAACTTTGAATTATAAAACCATTTTTTTATTCCAAAAATAAGCCAATTTGGGTCGAAAATAACAAAAACCGAAAAGTCCAAAAAAACGGTCGTTTTTTCGAACTATACAAAAAGTTGAACGTAAAATATATATTACCTCTAATATATTACCACTAACAAATTTTGTGGAAAATTTAAAACTTCATTTTTGGAATTTTATACTTATAATATTTGAAATTAGTAGGTTATGAGATTCAATCCTGATGCATCTTCCGAGCTACGAAGCCTATTAGTGTTTTTTGCGGGGTTGGGCAAAAATACCCATATTAAAACCAAAAATACCGACAACACAAAACCAAAACAGCCAATCACCCCCACAAATTGCAAAAGGTATTCAGTCCCAATCAGTGCAACACAACCAATCAAAACAACCTGCCAAGTAATATGAACAAAATCATAAGTTGATTGAACCACATCCCCAACTTGCAATCCAAACCCCACACCAATTTCAGAACCTTCCACAATCGAAAGCCCAACCTTTAAAGCTGACAAACTCGCAAATGTTTTCAATGATCTTTTTAACGCACCATCCAAATATTGACCATTATAAACCGAAATTCCAGAAAATACGAAATATCCAGAAATCAATAGTATCAATATAAAAATTAAAAATATAATTTTTTAGACATAAAAACCGCCTTCTTTCTCTTTTCAAACGGTTAACTACATTCATAAATATATTTTTTCATCCAAATAGAAAGTTTTTAGTTTGAATATGGATTCATCCATTTAACCCGCCTCTTTTCTTTCTCATTCGGTTCTTCGTTAGAGGGAAAAAATATTTAAACCCTAAATATAACTTTAAAATAACAAAAGGAGGTTTACTATGTTACTCGAATTTGCATTGTTTTTGATATTACAGGCTATAATAATATCAAAATATTTAGATGTTTTTGAGATTATCTTATTTTTTTTAAGAAATAATGGAGTGCTATATTGATTTTGCTCTTATTTTTTCATCAATCACAGGAAAAAAACCCGTTGAAATTGAATTCAACGTGTTTTTTTATTGAAATAAGATTGATTCAGTGAATCCGGACACTCCAAACTTAAAAAAATATCAATTTTGTTAACTGAATTAAAAGATACGAAAGGAGGATTTTTTATGAAAAAGCTTTTATCTGAAATTTTAATTCAATTAATAGTTTCCACAATTCAATCACTAATCGAAT
>Ga0272440_1003545_pt1 | contig 11609 bp, 4 predicted proteins | sample SSMMMBAug17_FD_192440 | JGI IMG/M metagenome (GOLD analysis project Ga0272440, IMG submission 192440) | Marine sediment archaeal communities from Little Sippewissett salt marsh, Falmouth, MA, United States - SSM-MMB-Aug17 | ecosystem: Environmental > Aquatic > Marine > Wetlands > Sediment ... | reverse complement strand
TTCAAACAGATTCATCGAAAAAAATGATTGCCAGAATAAGCTTTGAGAAAGAACAAAATATTTAATTTTATAAAAACTCTGGGATAGTCATGCGCATTTCGACTAATAACTTATGACTCACGAGTAACAATAAAGGCGCCTGAGAAATCTAAACGAGGACTCTGGAGATGGTCGGGCAAAGATGCAGATAAACAAATTGTGTACAGTTATCGATGTGATCGAAATGAAACCTTTCGTCCAAAATATTTTTATACATCACAAATGTCTTTTCAACCTATGGACTGTATTTTTAATGCGCCAAAGGAAGCAAAGCAATTAAAAGATTTAAATGGCCGATGGTTCTTTCATGTCAGTGCCAGAGACAGAAATTATAATAAATACAAGCCAAAAAACAGAACCCTTCTCTTTTGATTTTACCCATAAAGGTTTGTATGCCAACTTGAAAATATTGTTCAAACCCGATAGCACTGAGATAAAACAAAATTCCATTGGTAAGCTACATAAATTGTCTGAAATTATGAAGAAATATCCAGATGCAATTGCTATCATTGAAGCGCATACAGACAACCTGGGGGATGACATATATAATCTCAAACTATCTGAAAGAAAAGCTAAAAGTATTCAACAATATCTTCACAAAAAACTATCCATTTCTGAGTCTCGATTGGAATGTAAAGGTTATGGTGAATAAAGACCAATCGCCGATAACAATAACAAAAGAGGCAGAAAAATGAATCGTAGGGCTGAAGTACTTCTGAAATCCCATAATAATCATAAACCGAATGTTTTAAATCAAAAACAAGAGTAAGCTATTATGCAACCCTTTCTAAAAGAAAGAAAATAGGAAATCCTGGGCATCCTTCATAATCCTCTTTTTCTATTGCGAAACATTTCCGCATCCAATACCAATAAAATCCTGATTATATGCATCCTCTGTCAAATCTATGTATTGCCGAGAGTTTTTTATTTCAATTAACGGCCACGCTTCACAACTCGGAATTTCTTCAGGAATAAATCGCCAGAATATACAATCATCATTCAGACATTCTTCCAAACCACCAACATAGTGTGCTACTTTTGAAGCATCAAATGCGCCAAAATAGCCATCAATATAAGCATCTGCAGCAATTTGTTCATAGCAGGTCAGGTTGATCAACTTGACTGCGCCTTTGAGTATTTTTATGGCATCAGCGAGATCCAAACTGAAATCACCCGATTTTGATGCTGTCAATGTATAACTGTCCGGACGAACTGTGGTGAACGCATAATTACCAGATTCATCTGTAATTGAAGAATATGAATACGTTCCTGATAATGTCATGACCACGTTTTGAAGATTACTGCCTGCAATATCTGTATAGCTGGATACATGGCCCGAAATTGTATAGTGGGTTTCATTCACAGTGACAGTGAACTTTGTTGACGTGCTATCTGTGCCATCACTTACAGATATCGAAATACCTGTTTGTCCGACCTGAAACTTATGGGGTGTTACTGTGATGGTGTATAGATTATCATCATGCGTTAACGTTAGGTTCTCATCTGAAATCAATACCTGATTTGAAGATGAAGCTGTTATGAATAATGTGCTAGATTCAATGTCTTCAGCCATAAATGAGACCTGGATCGATTCACCTTCATCTATATTTTGTGGCGCAATAGCAGATAGCGTTGGAACATCATTTATCGATGTCACAGTTAGATTAAAATCTGTTGATGTTGTGAGACCTTTGGGGTCTGTTACAGTCACAGTAATCATCGCTGATCCATTCTCATTTGCTGCCGGTGTCAGGGCCATCGTACAGCTATTATTGATGCATGAATGATGCATGTTTGAAAGTGGCAGTAAAATTGTATTTGATGATGTCAACGAAACGCTTAAATCCGTATCATCCACATCTGAAATAGAAAAAGATATGGCATCAGCCACTGTATCTTCATCAATGGTTTGCCCGGTAATACTGGTCATAACCGGATGATCATTGATAGGCGTTACATTTAAATCAAAGGCGTTGGATGCTGTCAAACCTTCAGGATCACTTACAGTCACTGTAATTATAGCTGATCCATTTTCATTTGATACTGGTGTTAATGACATTGTACAGCTACCGTATGAACAGGAATAATCCATACTTGAATTTGGCACCAAGGTCGTATTGGATGATGTCAGAGATACTGTCAAATTGCTGTCATCAATATCATAAATTGAAAAAGTAATATCATTCACCTGGCTGTCTTCATCAATGGTCAGTCCAGTGAGTGAAATATTGGAGACACCTCTATAAATATCATTTATCTCCGGAGCATCGTTAACATTATCAATTGTGAGATAAAAACTGTCCTCAGCCGTCAGACCGGAGGTATCTTCAGCAATGACTGTGATGGTATACATGCCGACATCATAATTGGACGGTGTGCCAGTAAAGGTGCGGTTGTCCGTATCAAAGGTCAACCAGAATGGTAATGCGCTGCCATCAGCTTGTATGGCTGTATATGAAATGGAATCACCGGCATCATCATCGCGGAACGTATCTGCTGAAAATGTAAATGAAAACAATTCATCTTGTAGTGATGTTTGATCCACAATGGGATTGTCTAGAACTGGCGCTGAATTTGTATTGCTGACAGTTAACTGAAAAATATCAGTAGCAGATTGGCCAGATCCATCTGTTGCAGTAATGGTAATGGATATCGAGCCCACATTGTTATTATCTGGGGTTCCAGAGAATGTGCGTGTTGCAGAATCAAAACTTAGCCATGCAGGCAAAGCGCTTCCGTTGGATTGGCGTGCTGCATATGTCATTGTATCCCCTGTATCTACATCAGCAAATGTGTTTTCATCAAATGTGAAGGAATAGTAAGTTCCCTCAGTTGCAATTCGATCTGATATAGGATTCGCAAGAGTTGGGGCATCATTGACAGCTGTTATTGTTATGTCAAAAGTACGTATCGCAGTTAAAGTGCCACTATCGGTTACTTCAAATGAAATGCTCACCACACCATTTTGGTCTGCTGCTGGTGTCATTGTCAGCGTATAGGTGTTTGAATCACAGATATAGCTGATATTTTCATTGGGGAGGATTGATGTATCTGATGATGTAATAGAAATATCCATAGTGCATGGTGCATCTTCAATATCTGAAACAGTCAGGCTGATCGAACCAATGGTTGTATCCTCTTCCAGCGTTGTTTGATCGGAAATTGAACCAATAACAGGCGGATCATTTACAGATAATACGGTCAGTCCGAAAGAATCTACAGCGGTCAAGCCCTGCGAATTAGTGACCTGTACAGTTATGGTTAGTGAACCCCATTGATCTTTCGTGGGTGTCAGTGTAATTGTGCATGAATTGCTGGTATTGAAAAGAGAAGTCCCTCCGGGAATATCAGATTGAATTATCAACGCATTCGAAGACAATGCTGTGCCGATAAAATGTGAGGTCACAGAAGTAGTCAGATTGCCATTGTCATCTGCATAATATAAGTCATTTTCAGTAAGTCCACTCAAACCTTCAACCACGCCATAATTCACGACAGTAACCTGCTCTCCAGCGATACCATCAGACGATGCAAGGCCAATGGGATAAATGGTCTCAAAAGAACCAATGGTTGCAAGTCCATTCCCCCCTGATCCTTTTTTATAAAGCACAACAAATTGTGTATCATTGACCATTTCGCATGAAACATATTCAATGTAAGTGCTGGACCAAAATTCATCAATACCACTCCATGATAATGTTGTTCCATCCACATCTCCCACAATGGCTTTACCCTTATTTGAAGTATTAAATGCAATGGCAACACTTGTGTCATTCATTTTTGACATTGAAATGAATTCTGTGGTCGCGTTATTAAAAATCTGTGGTGTGTTATATGATATAACAGTCCCACTGACTTCAGCAATAAGCGCTGTCCCCTTTGCGGCATTTCCAAGATCTTGATAGGCAAGAATAAATTTATTTTCATTCATAACCGCCAACGAGAGATGTTGTGTTCTTTGCGTGTTATATGAATAAGTGTTCCCCCAGGAAATGCTTGTTCCCGAGACCTCACCAACAACACAATAACTGTTGTCAGAACCAACTTCCTCATAATGATACGAATACGCCAGCACAAATTTTGATTCATTTAATGCAGCAATTGAATTACTGGACGCCATGATGTTGTCAATCGTATACTGATCACCGTTTGATATGGTCGTTCCAGTAACATTTCCGATAACAACATGAATTGAACCACCGGCATTACCATTGCGATACGCGATGGCAAATGCGGAATCGTTGAGAACTGCCAATGATATATATTCTGCTGTGTTGTAATCAGGGTTCATTTGTTTTGGTGTACCAAAGGAAATGGAATTTCCACTTATCTCTCCGATAATAGCTGTTAAACTTCTCAAATTACCTTGTTTTTTATAAACAATTACAACCTTTGAACTGTCCAACACACCCACAGTACTCCATTGATCGTATGATGTTGAAAACGTATATTCATCTCCCCAAATGATATTTGTGCCTTCGAGGGTACCAATTTTTACTTTTATGTTTGTGGTTTTATACGCAACAATAAATCTTGAGTCATCCAATCTTGCGGCACTATTAAACTCAACACTATCTTCAGTCATTGTATTCGGTGATGTGGTGAAAAAATCGCTGATCAATCCAGCACCACCTTTTAGAATGTTACCATTGATATAGGCCACAACATCACCAGCAACAATTGTTTCTCCAGTGTTGACAACAAATTCCTGTGTGCCTTCCAGAATATAATCCCAGGTAATATTTCCATTGGAAACAATGCTGGTATCACTTGACATTGCTGATATTGTAATATTTCTACTATCTGAATCATCGATGAGATAGCTTACAGTCATATTTGTATCTTCATTCATGGTTTGACCAGAAAAATCTTCAGCAGCGTTTGCAATAACAGGGGCGTTGATCGCAGTTATTGTAAGATCAAAGGATGCGGATGCTGTCAATCCGCCAGAATCTTCCGCAGTAATTGTAATGATGACCAGGCCGTTTTGATCCGCAACGGGAGTGATGGAAAAGAAATAGTTGCCAGACATACAGGTATAGGAAATTGTATTTGCTTGCACCACTGATTCATCAGATGATGTGATTGTCAGCGTTAAATCACAGGGATTACTTTCATAGTCATTTATCGTTAGGCTGGTAGAAAGGGACTCATTTTCATCCATTGTCTGTGGGACAATGCCTGTAAACATGGGTGGGGTGTCATATGCGACTGTTAAAATACCATCTGAGGTCGATACTGCCTGGTTATTGACGATGGCTGTAGATATTGTAATATCAGATGTTTCACCCGCTGTACCAATGACAGTAAAATCAAGATTCAAGCATAAACCGGTCCCGGTAAAATGACTGGCATTGGACGCAAACAAGGCATAAATGATTCCCGAAATATTGGAATTGAATTCATAAAGATAGTTCTGATTCTCTAATACAGTGCCGGTCAATGAAAGGCCGGTGGCTGTCAGAACTTCAGGGTCATAGGAGATATTGAGCTCTATTGACCTGATATCCATATTTGACAAATTATTCATTGTCAGTGGAATAGAGACATCCTGCATTCGATTTTGCGTGGTTGATGGGGGAACGACAAAAAAGTTACTCGATGCATAAGCATTGTAAACACTTATGATAAAAAAAACGATAAACACTATTGTGTGTTTTATTGGACTATTTATTTTCATAAAAAACCACCTTTATGGTTAGTTATTATTTTTATTAAAAACTTCAAACACCTTCAATCATTCTGATAACACCCTCCGGCAAACTTTCCACATATGACTGCAAACCGTAAAACATTGTATTTCCTTGCAGTTGATATGTGGATTCTTTTGGATGAAACGTCAAAAAATTATATTGTACAAGCTTATTCAATTCTTCTATTAATGTGGTGTTGTCGTACGCGTTATTGTCTATTAACTGTTGTAAATCTAAAACGTTAAAAAGCGGATTCTTAATACAAATGGTGTTGATTTCTTTAAGTAGTTGAATTTTACGTTTACTTAACTGTGCGTAATGCGTAAACCTGGCGCTGTTTCCTTTGATCACATCACGAATCATCTGATCAAGATAATCATCTGAAACTTTTTTATTTTTTGAACCGGAACATAAATCAGCTAAAAGTCTTGAAATTTCAAACATGCTGCCACCAATGTATTTCCAGATGACATCAATTTGTTTATTGGTTAATTCATAATCCTTGATTGCACTTTCTTCTTCTATATGTTGCAACCAGTATTTTGTATCTGTTTCATCAAGATAGTCCACACCAAAAAAATTCGATGTTTTGGTAAGTTTGCTGTCTTCAAATAAACGCTTCATAAAGTAACCATCACTGCTGGCAATGATCACATGGCACAAATGAGATGCCTTTGTCATGGCAACAAAAAAATTGAATAATTCTTTTATTAATTCCCTTTGTCCATTCATATAAATATCTTCCAATGCTTGAAGCTCATCGATGATAATAATGGGTCGTTTGCCTTTTTTAACTATTTTTTTCAATTCTTTTTCCATGACAACAAAGGGGGCAAGAATTTTATTTTCCAGGCTTTGTTTTATTTCCTTTGATAATTTAAAGACTTTGAGACTGTATTCAGACCTTTGCTTAATTTCTTGTGGCGCTTTTGAATAATCAATTTCAAAAAATGCCTGAATAAAATCAGTGTAATTGGAAATCAGAACTTTCCTTAAATTAAAATGTTTGATATTGAAATCTTTGCGATTCAAATGCAAGTCAATGAATTTCATCAGCAATGTTGTTTTACCGCTGCTTTTGGGACCATAAATAAAAAGAATTTCTTTTGGCTCACGATTGATCCAGTCCATCAAAAAGTTGAGTTCTTTTTTTCTATTGATAAAAGCTGCCTTATCTGTATAAACTATCGCTTTTTTATTCATGTGTTACCTCTGTCCTTCTATTTCGACGCTTTCAATAAATTGTTGTAATCCATAAAACATACTGTTTCCCTGTAGTTGCCAGCGGGTCTTTGTCGGATCAAATGCCAGGTAGTTGAGTTGTACCAGTCTGTTTATTTCATGGGATAACGTTTCCTCATCAAATAATTTATGATGAATCAAATGCTTCATATCTCGAGGTTTAAAATGTTTTTTTATTTCGCAACAATTGAAAATTTCTTCAAGCAATTGGCGCTTTTTGTCACTGAATCCTGAGTAGTGTGAAAATCTTGCACTATTTTCTTCTACTTTCTTTTGAATGATATCGTTGAGATCTTCATCAGATATTTTATGATCTTTTGAACAAGGTACCAATTTTCCCAAAAGGTTTGATATCTCCCACATACTTCCGCCAAAATATTTCCAGATCATATCAATTTGAGAATCTGATAATTGAAATGTCGTGATATCACTTTCAGAGTCGAGATGTTGTAACCAGTATTTTGTATCTGCTTCATTTAAATAGTCTACCGCATAAAAATCTGACGTTTTGGAAAGCTTGCTGTCTTCATATATACGTTTCATAAAGTAGCCATCACTACTGGCAATAATCACATGACACAAATGAGACTCTTTTGTCATGGCCACAAAAAAATTAAATAATTCCTTCAATAATTCTTTTTGCCCATTCATATAAATATCATCCAATGCCTGAAGCTCATCAATAATAATAATGGGACGCTTGCCTTTTTTGACTATTTTTTTAAGTTCTTTTTTCATCACAACAAAGGGATCAAGTATTTTCTTTTCAAGGCTTTGCTTGATTTCCTTTGATAGTTTGAATACTTTCAAGCTGTAGTCTGCTCTTTGTTTAATTTCTTGAGATGATTTTGAATAATCCACCTCAAAAAATGCTTGAATAAAATCAATATAATTGGCTATCAATACTTCTCTTAAATTGAAATGTTTGATCATGTAATGTTTATCATTCAAATTCAATTCAATGAATTTCGTAAGCAATGTTGTTTTGCCGCTGCTTTTGGGACCATAAATAAACAAGATTTCATTGGGTTTGCGATTGATCCAATGCATCAAATCGTTGAGTTCTTTTTTTCGATTGATAAAAGCATTCTTATCTGTATAAACAATCGCTTTTTTATCTGATAACATTATTTTGTCTCCTTCTGCTCATGTTTGTTACGAAAATGATAATCGCTTAGTCCGAAGCATTCCCACATCCAATTCCAATAAAATCTTGTCCAACAACATCCCCGGTCAAGTTTGTATAGCGCCGGGTACTTTCAAATTCAATTAATGGAAAGGTTTCACAACTGGTGATATTTTCTGGGACAAATTGCCAGAACGTACAACTGTCATTCAAACAATTTTCAAAACCTGCCAGATAGTCGAGCACTCTCGCAGCATCATATGCGCCCAAATAGCCATCGTTATAGGCATCAGCAGCAATCTGCGCCAGACAGTTCAGGCTTATTTTTCTGGCGCCGGCTTTGAGTATTTGTATGGCATCTCCAATCTCCAGGTTGATATCGTCTGATTTTGATGCTGTCAGGGTGTAATCTCCGGGTCGTACTGTGGTAAAAGTGTAATAGCCAAAAGCATCTGTTACCATGCTGTATGAATGTGTGCCTGTCAATGTCATGGTAACGCCCTGTAAATCACTACCAGCAATATCTGTAAAATTGGAAATATGGCCAGCAATCGTATAATAGACTTCATTGACGGTTATCATAAATGTCGTACTGGTAATGTCTGTACCATCACTCACAGAGATGGTAATATCTGTGCTGCCAGACTGATTAACCATCGGCGTGATATTTAAGGTGTATGTGCTGCCGTCATTGGTTATCAGAATGTTGCTTTCTTGAATCAGGTTTTGATCTGCCGACAATGCGGTTACTATTAGTGAATCCCCTTCGATGTCTGAGATGGTCAGGCTGACATCAATGGATGTTCCTTCATTCAGGTTCTGTGGATTAATTGTTGACACACCTGGCACATCATTCACAGGCGTAACAGTCAAATCAAATGATGTAAATGCAGAAAGCCCTTCAGCATCAGTTATTGTTAGCGATATTGTTGCCGTGCCATATTGATTCATTGCCGGTGTTGCCACAATAGAGTATTCATTGCCACTACACATGGACACTAAATATTCATCTGGAACAAGGCTTTGATCAGAAGAACTCATTGATAAAGTCATATTGCATGTGGACGTTTCAGTGTCTGTTGCCGTGAAGCTGATCTCACTGGTGGCAATATCTTCTAAGGTGGTTTGATCGGAAACGAACCCAATAGATGGATATTCATTGATAGTTGTGACTGTCAGAGCCAATTCAGTGGTTGAAGTAAGATTACCATCAGAAACGGCAATTGAAACTGTAACATTTCCAGACGTATTGCTTGTTGGCGTAATGGTAATGGTTCTTGATAATCCAGTTCCACTAAATATGATGTTTTCAACTGGTATAAGGCCTGTATCTGATGATGATATGACAGATAATGTCAGGCTGTCACCATCCACATCTGAAAGAGTGATCGCGTTTGAAAGAACGGTGTTTTCATCAAAGGTATCTGTAAAACCATCAAGGTTAAGAGTTGGGGCATCGTTAACAGCAGTTACTGTTATGTCAAAAGATTCTGATACGGATAAACTGCCAGAATCTGAAACAGCAATGGTGATTGTTGTGGAGCCATTTTGATCTTCTGCAGGTATTATGGATAAGTTGTATGTCCCAGAACTACAGGAGTAAGTAATATTTTCAATGGGAATTAATTGGGTATATGAAGAGTTTACAGATATAGTGAAATTGCAATCAGATGTTTCATTATCCGAAGCGGTGAAAGATACGCTATCAAGGACTTGATCCTCAATAATACTTTGATTTGAAATACTGCTGATAACCGGGGTGTCATTGACTGCTGTAACAGTGAAGTCAAAGGCATTTGATGCGGTTAGACCTTGTGGATCAGTGACAAGCACTGTAATTATTGCTGTGCCATTCTCATTGGCAACTGGTGTTAAAGACATTATACAGCTGCCATATGTGCAGGAGTAGCTCATATTGGAAACTGGCACAAGGCTTATGTTCGATGATTCCAGGGATACAATCAAATTGGTGTCATCCACATCCATATCATAAATTGAAAAGGAAAGATCATCTACAAGACTGTCTTCATCAATGGTCAGGCCAGAAAGTGAAAGACTTGTGGATGACCCGCTTCTCGTAATATCACTGATTTCTGGTGCATCATTGATATTGTCAACTGTCAGATAAAAACTATCCATTGCTGTCTGGTTCAAAGTGTCTTTGGCAATAACTGTGATCGTATACATGCCAACATCATAATTGGTCGGTGTGCCTGAAAAGTTTCGGTTGTAAATATCAAAGGTCAACCAGAAGGGTAATTGGCTGCCATCCGCCTGCGTGGCTGAATAGGATATCGTATCTCCATAAGCGACATCATCATCACTGAATGTGTTTGCGGCAAATGTGAAAGAATACGCCACGTCTTGTGTGGCCGTTTGATCGGCAATGGGATAGTCCAAAACCGGGGATGAATTGGTATTGTTCACACTCAATACAAAGGTATCGGTGATAGATTCTGCTGAGCTATCCGTAGCTGTGACAGTAATGGTGATTGAACCGACATCACTGTTTGTTGGTAAACCAGTAAATTCACGTGTGGCAGGATCAAAGCTTAACCATCCAGGTAATGCACTGCCATCGGATTGCGTTGCTGTATAGGTCAGGATATCGCCGGAATCAACATCTGTAAAAGTATTGGAAGGCATCGTATATGCGTATGCATTTCCTTCAGTGGCAATGCGATCTGCAATGGGATTGGCGACATATGGCGCATCATTGACATTTGTTACCGTAAGAATAAATGATGTACTGGCAGCAATCCCACCACCATCTGTTACTGTTACTGAGATTGTTGTCGTGCCATATTGATTTAAAGCAGGGGTTGCCACAATGGAATATTCATTGCCGCTGCACATGGACAATAAATAATCATCCGGCACCAGACTTTGATCAGATGATGTCATTGTTAATGTCATACTGCATGTGGATGTTTCAATGTCTGTTGCCGTGAAGCTGATCACATTGGTGGCAATGTCTTCCAAAGTAGATTGGTCGGCAATGGATGCAATAACTGGTTGATCATTAATACTGGTTACAGTCAGAGCCAATTCAGTGGTTGAGGTAAGACTACCATCAGAAACGGCAATTGTAATTGTGACATTTCCAGACGCATTGGTTGTTGGTGTAATTGTAATTGTTCTTGATAATCCGGTTCCACTAAATGTAATGTTTTCAACTGTTATAAGGCTTATATCTGAAGATGATATGGCAGATAAAGTAAGGCTATCACCATCAACATCTGAAAGGGTAATTGCGTTTGAAAGAACAGTGTCTTCATCAAAGGTATCAGGAATATCAATATTAAGGGTTGGAGCTTCGTTGACAGCAGTTACTGTGAGATCAAAGGATGCTGATGCTGTCAGCCCACCGGAATCTTCAGCAATAATCGTAATCGTGGCCAGGCCATTTTGATTTGCAACTGGGGTGATAGAAAAATAATAGTTACCCGACATACAGGTATAGGAAATTGTATTCGCTTGCACCACTGTTTCATCAGATGATGTGATTG
>Ga0272440_1003544_pt1 | contig 11610 bp, 10 predicted proteins | sample SSMMMBAug17_FD_192440 | JGI IMG/M metagenome (GOLD analysis project Ga0272440, IMG submission 192440) | Marine sediment archaeal communities from Little Sippewissett salt marsh, Falmouth, MA, United States - SSM-MMB-Aug17 | ecosystem: Environmental > Aquatic > Marine > Wetlands > Sediment ... | reverse complement strand
ATCCGAAAAAATTACCATAAAAAAGCAAAGCAACAAAGAATTGGGTGTAGAGGTTAATATTCCCAAAGGTCAAAAATATGCCAATGATGGCTGGGAAGCGATTATCATGGTGGAGTCAATTCAAAATGGGCCAGCGGGTTTTTTAAGATTATTAATTTCCATGTCGGACCAGGTAAAACATGTTAAGTAATATATGAAGGATACCACAATTGTTTCATTAATGATTGCAAACACGCCTTAAAATACTATACAAAGGCAAATCTGCTCCCAGTTGAATATACATTCCATGATTGGCTGTTTGAACAGTTGAATGGTCAGTTAAAGTTAACATCTCTGGTAATACAATATTTGTCAATTGTCCAGATGGCATCAAGACTTCCAAAGTTTCCCCTGCATGAATGGTATTGCGAACATTAATCGCAATATGTCCATCATCGGTTTGATCTATCACATCCCCCACAAATCGTGCAGAAGATGTCGATTGCCTTTGGGAACGAGCATAATCCTCGGGAGTAATGCCGCCTTTCATAAATCCATAAGAATAGCCCCGATTGCTGATACGATTCAGAATATTCATCCCTTCTTGTTCAGTGAATATTTTGCCATCTAAAACCTGCCGATAAAAAGCCACTGTTGACGCCACATAATGAATGGATTTCATTCGGCCTTCAATTTTAAATGAGCAAACTCCCAAGCGTTTCAATTCATGAACAAATGGAAATAAGGCCAGCTCTTTGGTGTTCATTAAATACGTCCCGCGTTCATCCTCAAATACAGGGATATAGTCATTGGGTCGTTGTTCTTCAACAAGAAAATATTTCCAACGACATGGATGCGTACATTCTCCACGATTGGCTTTTCGACTGGCCAGATAATCACTGATTGCGCATCGTCCTGAAAATGAAAAACATACAGCACCATGAATAAAAACTTCTGTTTCTATATCGCACGCTTTGATATGGGATTGGATGTCTGCAATTTGTTCTAAAGATAACTCACGCGCCAGATTCACACGCTTTGCGCCTGAAGCCGCATATGCCATCACAGTTTGATAACTCACAGTATTGGCCTGTGTGCTGATATGAATCGGAGTACGAAACTTATTTTGTTTCAGGGCCCAAATAACACCAGGATCTGACACGATAAAGGCATCAACACCAATGTCTTCGAGCTGTCTTGCTGATGCGATAAGCTTATCGTATTCATGAGACCAGGGGTAAATATTCAATGTAACATAGCCTTTTTTATGATGCTTTCTTAAATATGTCATGGCATTGTCAACATCATCCATGCTGAAATTGCCTGCATAACTACGAAGTGAAAAGGATTGAATTCCAAAATATACAGCATCCGCACCATATTGGACAGCCCATTTGAGCTTTTCAAGCGTGCCCCCAGGGGCAAGTAATTCTGCCATGGTTAATTCTCCATCCAATAATCAGGTGGATCAAGAGCAGCATCAATAACAATCAAAGGGCGATTAATCAGGCATTCATTCATATTTTTATAATACACCTGATTTTTGACAATATCCTTTTTTTCTTTTGTATCTGGATAGATTGCTAAAAATTGGTTGGCAGATGATCTTGCAAATTGTTGACGTTCCAGTTGATATGTATGGGCTTCTGATAGAATTTTTGATGCCTCCCCTCTTGCATCAGGCACAACACTGTTTTCATATCCCAGGGCACGATTGACCTGATTTTGTTTGTATTGATACGATGCCACCACACGCTCAAAGGCATCAGCAACAGATATGGGCGGATGAACATCCTTAAAATGTACTGAAAGAACATGAATACCTGTATTAAAGTGATCCAATTGATTTTGAAGCATTTCCTGCATGTTTTTGACAATACTTCCCCGATGGGAACCCGTAATATGGTCAAACGTATGGATCGCCAACAATCTTGTCAGTGATTGATATGAAAGTTCTTCCATCAGCTTGACTGGCTGTGAATGCTCATAAATATACATTTGAACATCTTTGATACGATAATGAATTGACACATAAGGATAAACGAAATTTTGATCCCCACTGATAAAGGGTTCTTCAATGCCATGTTTTTTGGTCCAGAGCAAAGGACTTGTTTTATTGATGGTAATATTACCAATATGAAGTTCTTGAATGGTGGTAACATTTTGTATACGAACTCGTCCCAATGGCCAGGGCAATCCCCAATGCATCCCTGGTCCAACAGTTGGTAAACGTTCACCCAGATGTTCTACGCATGCCTGTTCCCTGTAATCTACGCGATAGATTCCTGAAGCCAAATAAGCCAGAATGAATCCTGTTATCAAGATACCAGTGATTGCATTTCTTAATCTTGCAGCTTGAGATTTTTTGGGCAGGTTTTCAAGATACTGCCATGCTTTTAAAAGGGCAGTTCCCATCGTAAGAATAATTGAAAATGATTGTTCTTTGGATTGCTTTTTCCGAGAGACATTGACAAAGGTATCAATGGCATAAGTAAGAATCATCCCTGCAATCAAGGCGGCAACAATACGATCCAGGTTGATTCCCATTGGATACATGAGCAGCGCCAATCCAGTAATTAAAGATGCTGCCATATCCGCACGTGCGTGATTGCCATCAGCTACAAGGCTGATTGAATCTTCCTGATGCCCCATTTGCGTTTCAAATATTGAAATTACATAGGAAAAAAATGAAAACAGGATAAATACAATGCCAGCTATCACAGCATTTTCAATTGTAGCGGTCTCTCCCTTGATGACCTGAACGATCAATGTAACTGATAACAGCAATAAAATGATACCAATAATAATTGATACAATTATCTCACGATCTTGAACCCTGGCTTGTTTTTTGGAATCAGCGGATTTTTTCGGTTGAAACAATGCAAACACAACCATTGCACTGGTAGCAATATCAGTAAAACTGTGCCAGGCTTCCGCGAGAATGGCCTGAGAACCAGTAATCGCAAATAAAACAAATTTTAGCACTGTCAGACAAATATTTAAGCTGGTTGTTATTATTGCTGTTTTAACTGTCGTATTCATTAAGTAAAAACCAATTTTTTATTACGTTCAATCGCTATGGAATGCTCTGAAAATAACATACCCATTTTTCTTGATCGTCCAAAAAAATAAGGTCGTGTAGAGACGTAGCATGCTACGTCTCTACAGTACAATTACCTCAAAACGAACAATATCAATAATGAGGAAGTTATTTTCAAAACATTCCTATAGTAAAACGAATATCATCGGAATTAGATCAAAAACTCCCATCAATGATATTGAGGAAATCCTCTCGAATTATTGTTGAGCAAGCATTATTTAATTGACGTGTCAGATATTTTTGTTCTTTCTTTTCCAGGCATTTAAATGCATGTTCGTGGTCTTTGAAAAAATCGGCCAGAGCGTCTTGCGAAAATGCGGCCATGAGTTTTCCAAAATCTGTTTTTTTGATTTCACCCATTTTGGAAATGACATTTCGGAGTCGATTGGCTGTGACAAATCTTTCCAAACACGACCATAACTTTTCGGCTTCAATGGATAATATCAGTTTTTGTTTTTGGGGTCGTTTTTTTTGTTTTGCTTTTTCTGCCCATTTTTCATTTTTGTTTTTTAAAATCAGTCGTTCATTGCCCATAAACTGGGGTAAAACAGGTTTGATTACAATGCCTTCACAGCAATTATCCGGGATTTCAGGCAAACCTAACCATTCTGAAATTTTGGACTGAAATTTGTTTGGATATGCCAGACATTCTTGCAAGGTGCCGCGAAATATTGTCTTTGCATATAAAAAACCGATTTGTTCCATGTATTTGTTGAATGTGTCAATATCTAGCAGTTTGCCATCAATGGATAAATCAATTGCATAGAAATCGTTGTTTGGCGTATAAAATATGCCTTTTTGAATACGTGTGGCTGATGTATTCTTTTCAACTTCATTATGCGGATAAGTACCACCAATCAATTCACCATATACAGCAAGGATATTAAAATCAAAATTATCTTTTTTTAAGGTATCATACAGCTTGACCACATAGGGTTTATATTTTTCTGCAACACTTTCGTAGTCATAAAAATTGTCCTTAATAAAACTTGAACGTTTGGCAGATGCTATTTCTGTACCATCATACCAGAACGAAAGATTTGCGCCATGGGCTTTTTCCTGAACAACAAATTCTCCTGTCTCAAAACCATGCTCAGAAATGGCATCAAGATATTTTTTTCTATAACTGTTTTCTATTTCTGGATATTTAATAAATTTCATTGGTGCCTCCTTTGTTTAATTTTTTTTCGGCATCTTTCATTTTTAGATACCAATATGAAAGATGACGCAATTTTTTATTTAACAACACACTGGAAATAATACCTTAACACAAGTGCCTTCACCAGGCAAACTATCCACCAAAATTGATCCACAGTTCTTCTTGACAATGCCTGAAACCGCTGCAAGTCCAATCCCTCTGCCAAAGGAGTTGGTCGTGAAAAATGGGTCAAACATAGCCTTTTTCGTGCTGATATCCATCCCACAGCCATCATCTTTAACTTCCAGAAAGATATAATCGTTTGGGTCGCTGTTGCTTAAAAATTCGTTTGGCGGGATAGAATAATCAAAAAGTTCCCCTGTGGTAAGGCTTATATTACCAGATTTTGAGATTGATGCAATGGCATTGGCCACAAGCTCGACAATAAGTTGTCTGATATCAAAATTATCTATGAGGATGGGTTTTATTTCCGATTTTAGATGATAATTGACCTCAATTCTTTTTGGCACTGCAATGCTTATCATGGGGTCCATTTCCTTAATCAGCTTTGAGATATCTACTTTAACCGGGCTGGATTCACTGACATACATGCCAGTATATTTTACAACCTGTTTTGTGAGCGCACTTGTTCTAATCGTTGTTTTCAGAATATTTTGTACGAGCATGCCCACTGGTGATTCTTTTGAAACATCGTCAGCGATCAGTTCGGCATTCCCCTGAATAATCATTGTCAGGTTATTAAAGTGATGCGCAAGCGCACCTGCCATTACGCTGAGACTCTCACGTTTTCGGATGGCATAAATTCGTTCGTTCAATTTCTTTTGTTGTTGATCAAGCTTGTATTTGTATAACGCCATTTCAATTGCAGCCATCAATTCTCTGCCGCGAATCGGTTTGATTAAATATCCAAATGAATTGGTCCTTTTTGCGCGCTGAATCAGGTTTTCATCAGAATATGCAGTTAAATAGATCAAGGGAATATCACAAACTTCACGAATTTTTTCAGCAGCATCAACGCCATCCAATGCGCCTTTCAGGCGGATATCCATTAATATTAATACCAGATTCGTTTTTTCTCTGATGTATTGAACCGCTTCTTCACCAGAATCAATGTTAATGGGATCATACCCTTCAGCAGCTAATATATCCATTATTCTATTGGCAATAATGCTGTCATCCTCAACAATCAAGACTTGAGGTTTATTGATATTTGACATTAAACTATATTCCCTGGCTGATTGGAACTTTCTTTCCGCTTTGGAAAAGTCAGCCTGAATTCAGTTTCTTCAGCGGTGTTAATTTTTAAAAACCCATTTAATTGTTTTGTTAGAATGTTGATCAGTCTAAAACCTATTGTTTCTGGTTTATCCCAGTCAATATCTGATGGCAATCCTTTGCCATTGTCTTTGACAAACAGGGTAAAAGTATCTGAATTTTCGTAAAAATCAACATGAATCGTCTGTGAATAATCAGGTTGATTATTTTCACATTTTTTCTTTTGAAATGCGTGCTTGAATGCATTGGATATCATTTCTATGTATGCGAGACTACATGGAATGGCAGTTTCGATATCTATATGAATATCTGCAAAATTATACGTGATTTGGATATCTGATCTGGCATACAGATTACAGATTTCATGAGTCAGGTTTTCAAGATAAGACTTGAAATCAATATACAAAAAACTGTGTGAATCGTAAAGTTCTTTATGAACATATGCGATTGCCCATATTCGTTCCTTAATTTCATTGAATATCAGTTGCAGTGATGCATCTTCTATTGCTCTGGCGCGCATTTCAATGAGAGAAATGATCACTTCAAGGTTATTTTTTACCCGATGATGAATTTCACGTACAAGTACTTTTTGTTCTTCAGCATATTCCCTGAGTCGTTTTGCAGTTGCTTTACGATCACTGATATCCAGAGAAAATCCATTATAATAGCGTTTTCCATCATTATCTGTAATCGCTGTTACCCGCATGAATACATCAAAACAAGATCCATCTTTTCGTTTTGCAACATATTCAAAATCCCCTGATCCTTCTTTGTTGACATGTTCAATAATTTTTTCTGGCAAATAAGTATCTGCACAATGGCTGCCAGGGGAAGTACCGAGAACTTCGTCTAAAGTATCATATCCCCACATTTCAAGGTGTGCTTTGTTTACATACCTAAATTGAATATTTTCATCAACAATAGCAAATCCTGCAAGAGAATGATCTACAGCTTTTGTCAGCAGATTCAATTTTTCACTCATCAGTTTACGCTCGGTAATGTCTTCATGATTACCGATCATAAGAATTGCATTACCATTCGTGTCTCTTTCAACCACACGCGCTTTCGTCCGAATCCAGCAGTATTTGTTATCTTTTGTTCGCATTCGAAATTCGTTTTCATAACGATCTGATTTTGATTTCAGGTATTCGGTCGCAACAGCAAGGGCTTTATTTTTGTCATCTGGGTGAATTAGATTGACCCAATTTTCATAACACGCAGGGAATTCATAGGGTTGATAGCCAAGCATTAAATAATAATTGGGGCTGAAAGTCAGGTTGTTTGTTTTGAAATTCCATTCCCAGATGCCATCAGTTGTTGCATTGAGGGCTTGCATCATTTTTTCTATCTGAATATTCTTCTTTGCGGAATCTAATTTATCCTGAAAATAATCTTGAATAATTAACGCATGGTCAAAAACAATAGTTTTGGGTAAATCATTTTCCTGGAAAATATCCAAATTGATAGCATCATCGGCTGCTTTAGGCGTTCCAGTTGCTGATGCAATATAGACTGTTGTAATAGTATGTTGTCGTGGATCCCGACTGGGATCCGAATAGGAATGAAATTGACGTGACAGGTTAACATGTAAAGATGTTTCTTCAAGGGCTTCTCGAATGGCAGCTTGTTCAAGGGATTCGCCATAATCGACAAATCCACCCGGCAAGGCCCAACCAAATGGGGGATTGCGACGTTCAATTAATATAATACCTGATTTTTCAGGTGTTGATATTTCAATAATAATATCAACTGTAGGAATTGGATTACGATATGATGCCATTTTGTTTCCCTGTTTTTGGTGAAATACACATGGCAATTTGTTATTTGTTCAGCTCTAATGTAACTGGATAGGGGGCTTGATACTCCTCTTTAACGATGTCATCATGTTGTTTCATTGGGGGCATAATGCGATATGAACTTTTTCCATTTATATCAACAAGTTGATTTGAGCGGATGGTGTTCATATATTCAAAAATTGCCTGATCTGTAAAGCCAGCAAGCTTGAGACCTTCAATTAATTTCAATTCTTTTTCAACAGTAAGTTCTCTTTCAGGTCGATAGGCATCCGCTTGAATCAATTGGATAATTTCTTTTTCTTTCAATCCAGCCTGATGATATCGGATGACTGTATTTGCATCTATGGAACAGGTCTGATGAATGACCAAATAATCTATAATATTTTGTGAAACCCCGGCTTTTTTCATAGCATTGATATCATCAATTTTAACCAATGAATTGGCAGCGCAAACACAAAGCGGGAATATTATTAAAAATAGTGTTGGACAAACTAATCTTTTCATAAGAATCCTCCTTATAGAACAGTGAATATGTTTTATCTGAAATAATAACGTGAACAAGATTTCAAAATTTTATCAAAGTGTCAATAAAAATCGCCCTATGGGTTGTCAGGCGTCATTTCAGTGGTCAAATCGTTTTCATTATCTTTATTGTAAATGCTTTCAGCGATAACTTCAAGACGTTCAAACCATTTGGGGTCATCCTTATTGTATTCCAATTCGTCATACCATGTGGCGACTTCTTCTTTCCGAATTTTGTAAGGCTTTTCAGCCTCGAAATCAATGTCTGCATACTGAAGCAGATGGCGAATCAGTCGAACTTTGTCTTTTTGATCCAGAACCTCAAATACATTTTCATCAATAAATAATAAATAATCAAAACCTTCGGGATCCATGGCCTCACGCGTCGTGAGATAACGAATTAAATCATTTGATTTTTGCATTTTCCCCAATTGGTAGCGACCGCTACTTTTCCGCTTTTTTTCATCAAAAACCATTTTGATTTTTGCTTGCGTTAAATGAGAAAAATCATTAGAAATGATTTCATTAATCATTTTTTTTGTATCTGGATCGATATCAGCGAAACGACTCATTGCATTCTCCTGTTTTAAATATTGTCTATAAACAACAAACAATAAGGATATATATGTTTGTGTCAACAATAAAAAATCTTTTGATTGTTATTGTGTCAGGACTCATAATTCTTGCAGATTGTGCGGTCGCCAAAAACGCAGCCGACAGGCAATTTGAATTTGGATCCTCTTTAATGAAACAAGAACGATATAAAACATCTATCACAGAGTTTCAACGTTTTTTATTTTTGTTTCCAAAAGACAAACGTGTTTTGGATGCCCATTATCAAATGGGATTGGCGTATCAAAAGCAAAAGCAATATGCATTTGCAATTGATCATTTCCATAAAATTATTCAGCAAGCGCCAAAAAAAAAAATTGCTATTCAAGCGGCATATGCATTGAGTGATTGTTATCAGGAAAATGGCAATATTCTGATGGCTGAAAACGTTCTGGAATCAATGTTGCAAAGAATAGATCAGGATAAAACACATGATGAAATCCATTATCGTCTGGGATGGCTTGATATTAAAAACAATCAGTTAGATGATGCCATGATTCATTTGAAAGCCATCAAAGATGGATCAGCGTACCCGCTCAATACTATTAAACATGCCATTTTGGCCAAAAAACTCCCCATAAAAAGGCCATATCTCGCAGGCATGCTGTCAGTTGTGCCTGGATTGGGACAAATCTATTGCGGGCGATATCGTGATGCCTCACTTTCTGTGATTGTCAATGGCATTATTGGTTGGGCAGCCTGGGAAAGCTTTGATCATGACCGGCCAGCACTGGGCACGTTAATTTCTTTTTTTGGCTTGGGATTTTATTCTGGTAATATTTATGGCGCAATCAATAGCGCACATAAACATAATCGGCGCGCTGAAAAACAATGGTATAAAAAATTGAAGCGTGAAACCGATTCAACGAATACTTTTTTTTGGGATAATTAATAATGCTTGCTAAAAGACTTGCTTACTGGTCATTAATCGTTAACATGTGTTTAACACTTAATGGCTTTGCCAATGCATCCAAAGTACCTGTGTTAAAACATGATATTATTCATGTGAAAAATCTTGCGGAATTTATTGGTGATGGTCAATTATTTGTTATTTTTCCTCAAAAAAATGAAATACTTGCTGTCAGGGGAACATCAGATAAAGAAACATTTGAAACACGATTTGTCAGCAGTATTGCAGTTATTAATGCCTCTGTTGATCGGGTACGTCATGTGATCAATGATTATGCAAATTATTCTAAATTCATGCCTCAAAATGATTATTCTGAAATCGTGAAGAACTTATCTGAATATGTCATTGCGCGATATAGTGTTTTTGTAAAATTGCCTGTCATTAAAATTCATGCCACATTTGATTTGAAACATAACTTAAATGACAAAGGCGACATTACCTGGACCCTCATTGATGGTAAAATGAAAGCCAGTCTTGGCCGATGGGAGCTGATCCCCATATCATCGAAAAAAACCCTGGTCATTAATACATCATGGTCAGATCATAAAAGCATTGGCTTTATGTCTCGTATGCTCATGAAAGCCCAACCTGACCTGGCAATGGCAGTACCTATTGGAACAACTGCATTAATGCTTGAAGCGGTAAAGCGACGTGCAGAAAATAGAGGTATCAGTTCTCGGCCAGATATCAAAGATATTTCAACCTCTCCCAACATTCCATACATTTCTAATATAAAAATCCCCCAACAAACAATCAATGCGCTATTAACGCATGGTCAGGTGTTGATTGTTCATCCTGTTCAGTGGATTCGGATTGCTGAAAATGAATCGCTGGATTTTGTATTTACCAGTGGTATTGATGTTGTGGATGCGCCCATTGAAAGGGTTAAAAAAATCAGCACTGATGTAGTCGAGTATCCCCATATTTTTTACCAGGTTAAATCTGTTACACCGGGCCAGGAAAACTTGAAAATTGACTGGCGGCTTAAACTCTGGTTTTCATTCTTTTCTTTCAATATTGACCTGACACATCAGTATTATTGGGAAACTGACAATATATTAACATTCACACGCGAAGCTGGTGATTTAGAATATGTTTTTGGACGTCGAGAATGGATTGCAATGGGGAAAGAAAAAACAATGGTTGTATTCACAACTGCATTTCAAGGTGGACAGTCATCTCCATATTTTCTTAATTTTGTTAATATGTTACCCAACAGTCAGGTTATTGGCAGTACTTCGGTTGTTTCGGTCTTGATGGAAAAACATATCCCCTGGATTGAATCTAAAGTAGGAACGCTTAACAAATAAAAATAAATTCCTCATTTGTACCCATATTTTCGTAATCTTGAAAGTGAGAGGAGGCAAGATGAAAATTATTTCTTTTCTATTAATGCTATACATGTCTTTGCATAATGTTTATGCAAGTGAGATAGGAGTTGTTTTTGGTGTTTCAAGGCCGCCATTTATCATGGAAAAACAAAGAACTGGTATTTCATATGAATTATTTAAATATGTTGCGAATAAAATGGGAATCAATTTTCATCCAATTTTTGCTTCAAATTCTAGAATGGAAAACATGATGCAAAATGGAAACTTTGATATAATCGTAGAAGTACAGAAATCCAGGCCAAAACTTTTTTATTCTGCACCATTTATAGTTTATCGCAATTTTGCAGTAACCAAAGGGACTGATGTTTTCCATTTTAGCGATTATTCTGATTTACATAATAAACGTGTTTGTGCCTGGCAAAATGCACAAGAAAATCTCGGGAACTCTTTTGCGTCACAAATTCAAAAATTTAAAAATTACAAAGAATTTCCATTACAAGAAAAACAAGTTCTAAGCTGGTTGCTTGGCGGATGCGAAGTTATAATTATTGACGACACACTTTTGAAGTGGTGGATCAAAAAGCTTGAACCCAAGCTTGTAAAATATGACCATAAAATTAATTTACATAACGTTCAATACCATCCACTTCCAGGAGGTAATACACTTTGGTGGTATGTTGTTTTTAAGGATAAAATATTAAGAGATCGTTTTGATGTTGTTCTTGAAGAAATGAAAAAAAGTGGAGAATACAACAGAATAAGAGAAGGTTTTGTAAATCAACACTAAATCCGCCATGAAACAGATTCACACGCACAAATGAAAAAAGAAATCGCATAGGTGGGCGTATGTACAGTTTAGGGGAAGTGAATTTCATACAAGGAATGCACGATCTCGGCAATTGCAAGAACAGCGTAGGGCTAAAGCC
>Ga0272440_1003543_pt1 | contig 11611 bp, 1 predicted proteins | sample SSMMMBAug17_FD_192440 | JGI IMG/M metagenome (GOLD analysis project Ga0272440, IMG submission 192440) | Marine sediment archaeal communities from Little Sippewissett salt marsh, Falmouth, MA, United States - SSM-MMB-Aug17 | ecosystem: Environmental > Aquatic > Marine > Wetlands > Sediment ... | reverse complement strand
TTCTATTGATAAAAGCTTCTTTATCAGAATAAATAAGCTCTTTTTTCTTTAAAGACATTATCTTGTCTCCTTAATAAATATCTGATTACACTGACTTATAATTTATTCTGAAACATTTCCACATCCAATACCAATAAAGTCCTGACCTAAGGCATCACCTGTTAAATCAGTATATCTGCGTGTACTTTCAAATTCAATTAAGGGCCAGGTTTCACAACTTGTAATATTTTCTGTAACAAACTGCCAAAATGTACAGCTGTCATTCAAACAATTACTGTATCCAGCAATATAATGTGCAATTTTTGCAGCGTCATATGCACAATAGTATCCATCATTATAAGCATCAGCTGCAATTTGTTCTAAGCATGTCAGGCTGATTTTTTGAGCTCTTGCATTTAGTATTTTTATAGCATCTGCTAAATTAAGGCTTATATCATCAGATTTTGATGCTGTTAATGTATAATCACCTGGTCTTACAGTTGTAAAAGTATAATATCCATTAACATCAGTTATTATTGTGTAGGAATGAGTTCCAGCAAGTGTCATGGTTACACCTTCAAGATTACTGCCTGCAATATCAGTATAATATGATACATGACCTGCAATAATATAATATACTTCATTGACTGTAATCATAAAGGTCATACTGGTAATATCAGTACCATCACTTATCGAAACAGTAATATCTGTACTTCCAGATTGATTTACAAGAGGTGTAATAGTGATTGTGTACATGCTGCCATCATTGGATAATAAAATATCGCTGTCTTGAATCAGGCTTTGATCAGCAGACACAACTGTTAATGAAAGTGCATCGCCTTCAATATCTGAAGTTGTAAGAGTAATTTCAATTGCAGTTCCTTCATTCAAATTTTGTGGATTAATTGTTGACATTACAGGTACATCATTTACTGGATTAACTGTTAGAACAAATGATTTTGTGCTGGTCATGCCATCGGGATCTGTTACAGTAATTGTAATATATGATGTTCCAGATTGATTGGTTTCTGGTGTAATGTTTAATGTAACATTTATAGGAACAGCAGCGGCTGAAACAGTGTAAGAGCTTCCATCTGTGGACACATAATCTCCTGTGAATGTAATATTGTTTGTGCTTATTAAGCTGGTATTTGATGATTGATATGAGATTGTTAATGCTTGTTCATTTATATCTGTAACAGTAAAGCTGATTGCATTTGAAACAGTATCTTCATTCATATTTGAATCGCTGATTAGACTCATAACTGGTGAAGTTTTAATCATCATGGTATATCTTAGAACTCGATTATTAGTAAAATCAGCTACCCATAGACAATTATTGCTATTATCAAAATACATCCAATGAGGGCCATACATTGTTCTTTCAGAAATTCCTCCATTATTTGCAGTGCTGCTTATAAAATCTGGCTGCCCCAATACATAATCTGCAGAGGCTCCATTTGCTTTATTCAAAACATCATTAAATATCAAAATACGATTGTTTTCATAATCAGAAAGGTACAATCTACCAGTATTATCTATTATAGCATGTACACTTCGTTTAATATTTATATTTGATGTTGAATAAGTATTTGATACATAATCAGTCTGACCTAAAACTCTGTCTGCATTTGCTCCATTTGATTTTAAATAAGCATTATTAAAACCAAGAACACGAAAGTTCTCAATATCTACAACAAATAACGTATTAGAATTGTTAACAAAAACACTATTTGGTGTATTAAAAGTGTTTTGAGTCATTCCTGATGTAGCAGTATTAAAATCAGATTGCCCCAAAACGCCATCGGCATTTGCGCCATTGAGCTTTGAAACAGCATCATCAAAACGTAAGATTCTATTATTTGAATAATCAGCAACCCATAATCTTCCAGCAGGATCAATACAAATGTCAGAGGGCCAATCAAATTGATTTTGATTTGTTCCTGAAGAAATTGTTGTAAAATTTGACTGACCAAGCACTCCATCAGCATCAGAGCCACTTGCTTTTGAAGATGCATTATTAAATCTAAGAATTCGATTATTGTTACGATCAATCGCCCATAAATGACCAAAAGAATCTACCCAAATACCATCAACCCAATCTAAGGTATTCGCAGCAACACTTCCACCACGATTAGCTAAATTACTGGTAAAATCTGCCTGTCCAAAAACAGCTTCTGCAGAAGATCCATCAATTGTAGCTGCAATTGAGCTAAAACGTAAAATGCGATTGTTGTTTCTATCACTTACAAAAACTTTACCTGTTCTTTGATCAACTGCTATTGCAGAAGGATTAAAAAAGGAACTACTTGTTGCACCTGATGCATTTGAAATAAAATCAGATTGACCAAGAACAACATCTGCTGCTTGATTATTAGCCCACATATAAATGCTGTCATCTACATCAGTTACTGTTAAATTAAATGTAGTTGATGCTGCAAGACCACCACTATCAGTAATTGTTACAGAAATTGCTACAGTACCATATTGATTAAATGCTGGAGTTGCAACAATTGAATATTGGCCTGCATTGCTTTCATAGATTAAATATTCATCAGGAACAAGTGTTTGATCAGATGAAGTCATAGTTAATATTAAACTACTTGCAGCAGTTTCAAAATCAGTTGCTGTAAAACTAATTATGCCTGTTGCAATATCTTCTAAAGTAGTTTGATCAGCAATCGATGAAATTATTGGTTGATCATTTATACTGTTAACAGTCATTGGTAATTCAGTTGTTGTAGTCAGATTACCATCAGTAATAGCAATTGTAATTGTTAGAACACCGCTTTCATTTGCAGTTGGCGTTATGGTTAGAGTTCTTGATGATCCAGTTCCACTGATTTCAATATTTTCAATGGCTACAATGCTAAGATTTGACGAATTGACTGATAATGTCAGGTTGTCGCCATCAACATCAGCAACTGTGAATAGAATTGAATCAGCAATATTATCTTCATCCACTGTGATTTCATTTAAAATAACAGGTTCAGAACCAGTATCAGCATAAGCTAAAAATTCGTCCATAGCAGACATTCGTGAACCACTATTTGAAAAATAAGCATAAATGGTGTTTGCCTGTGCAATGTTTGTATTTGTAGTGCCTGATTGTGTATGACTTGTTTTGAGACTTCCAACTGTACCAGATACATCTGAATTATAGATTTCAAAAATTTCATCAAAAGTATTATCACCATTGTTGGTCAGAGTATAAATCATTTTATACCAGTTACCAGATACAAGGTCTGGAGACCAGGAAATATTGGCAGATGATCCATTGTTGAGAAATGCACCACCGCCGCCATGAAAACCAACTCCAATGCTTATAGATGGATCACCGGCTGTTCCTGCCGGCTCATTTTGATCGGAACTGGCAAAGCCTATGCCTGTCCATCCAGAATTCCATTCATTGTAAAAATAAGTTTCAATAATAAAAGTAGCGCCGCTGGTCTGGGTGAAACCATTAATTAATGTCCATGTTTCTGTAGCACTAGAAAAACTGACAACACCAGATCCATTCAAACCACCTGTGGATTCATTTGTAAAAACCGATGCTGAATCAGGATTAAAAAAATTTGTCAGATCTGAAGTCGTATTAAAATCTATAAGGGTCGTATCATACCCCTGCTGTTCTGTATAAAATTCGCTGATATCAGGTGCATCATTGACACTTGTAATGGTCAGATCAAATGCAGTTGTAGCTGTCAAGCCTCCCTCATCTGTAATAGTTACAGATATTGTTGCAATGCCGTATTGGTTTAAGACTGGATTGATTGTAAGAGTGTACATATTATTATCACAAACATATGTTATATCTGTAACTAACGTAGGATCACTGGAAGCAGTTGAAATAATAAGATTAGAACTGATTGATTCACTATCCGAAGCAGTGAAATTTATTGTATTAATTGATGTGTCTTCACTGGTTGTCTGGCCTGAAATACTGCTGATTAAAGGTGCATCATTAATTTCTGAAACAGTTATTGCCAGAATATTGGATGCTGTTAATCCACCTTCATCGGTTACTGTAATACTAATATAAGCCATTCCAGCTATATTACTGGTTGGAGTAATGGTTAAATAATAAGCATTGGTCAAGCATGTATATGAAATATTATTCGAGGAAATCAAAGACTCATTAGACGACACAAAAGTGATATTCAATTCACAGTCAGCTGTCTCTGCATCTGAAACAGTTATTGAAAAACTCTCAAGGATTGTATCTTCATTAATGGTTTGTTCAGCAATATTCCCTATAAGCGGCTCTTCATTTCTTCCAGGGATAAACTCTGTTGTTGAAATTCCACTAAATGCAGCAATACTATTTTTGTACATCGTAGTTGTATTGATATTCACATTAGAAGTGCTTTCAATCCATGTACTTGTATTATTATTTCGACTTGCCAGACGTAAGCCGCTTTCAGTGACAATTGATGAATTGCCTGTGTAATTGTATGAAATACTGTAAGTTGGCATAACTCCAACTGGAAATACACCAAAATAATGATCAGTGTATAATCCTGAAAATCCAGCAGGTGCAGTATATGATGATGGCGATTCGTTGACCAGATAAATTTGCAATCCTGAATAAGAACCGCTGTCACCAAATGCAGTAAAGGCATCGCCATCCGAATGACTGATTGTAACAGAAAAATCAGATGGAATGGAACCGGTATAATCATAAGTGCTGGTATCTCCGAGAGCTGCACCTGAAATTATCCAATCGGTATTATCCATATTGGTTAATGTGCCATGATAGTTGTTTCCGGAAAGATCATTGAGGACTGTCCCTGAAACATGATCAAAGCGGTAGTAAGCCACTAAACCATTTTCAGTGCCGATAAGCCTATGACACATAATATCTCGAATGTCTGTTTCAGAAAGGGCTCTGTTCCACAGGCTGACTTCATCCATTTCACCATTGAATTCTCTGCCTGATTCGCTATACCATGTTCCCAAATAAAGATTGGCAGTAGCATTGGGAGGCAATTCAAATGAATTTTCGTATGTCAGACTAACAGGCATGCCATTGACATAGCATTTGTATTGTGACGCGTCCGCTGTAATAACTACATGCTGCCAGATATTGGGTATTAAACTATTCATATCTGTTGTAAAACGATCCTGACCATTCAGAGAAAATCTCATTCTGTTTCCAGAATACAGATACAGGCTATATCCATCAGTACCATATGTATTTGTGCTTTTATCAATCAATCGCTGACTGACACTATTATTAAATGAAGGCTTAATCCAAAAACTCATTGAAAAATGAGAACCTGCAAACGCCAATGGGTGTGATCCAGAAATAGAACCTAAGGTGACAAAATCATCATCTCCATCAAAGGCAAGTGCATTGCCAGAGCCCGGCGGAGATACAATCACATTAAATGTTTCTGTTACGTTTCCACCAACCGCACTGGCTTCAATTGTGATAGTTGCGATCCCATGCACGTTGTTTTCCTGATTCAAGTGGATAGTTACGCTTTGTTCAACATTAGCATCAGTTGGCAGTATAATTGTGTTGCCTGTGCCGCCAACAATTTGAATATTGGCATCATTAATCAAGGATTGATCCGATGATGTTACTGTCAACGAAACAGTATCGCCATCGGTTTCAACAAAGGTGAATGAAATTTCGCCGGCTGCTGTACTCAAATTAGGGATTATTGCTAGTTCTGGTGCTTCGTTTGGTTTCCTCAGATACAGCATAAAATTTTCATTTTGAGTCAGGCTGCCGTCATAAGCACTGATAGTTATTGTAATGGGCAAGAAAGAATAAACTGTTGGGGTGATTAATAATGAATAACTCGGACCTGTGCCGGAAATGCTTATTGAATCTGCACTTAATAATGTCAGGGATGATGGAGTTACAGAAACCATTACACTGTCACCATCAGAATCATTTACCACAAATGGAATATTATGAACAAGACTGTCAGCGTAAAGGGTTTGATCAGGTATGCTGATTACAGGTGCATATCGTATCATGCAAATAGAACCGCCAGTAATGACGTAATCTTCGCCTCCATCAATATCAGTATAAGTGCTGAAAATAAGAGGATCAAAGAAAGTAAAAGCCTGCCCATCTGATTGCGCCAACAAGCCTGTATCACCACCAGCATAAATTTCATCTGCTTTTTGGAGCCAGATAGTCCGGAATTGTGATGTTGTTCCTGTTGTTAGTGAAGACCAGCAGAAACCATTGTTATGTGAAATTTTTCCATTACTTCCGGCAATATATATATCCCGGCTATGACGTCCATACATTGCAATAACAGAATCACTGTTTGTCACTCCCGGATCCATTTTTTCCCATTCCTGTCCATTATAATGGAAGAAACCTTGATAACCCCCAACATAAATGTCAGAAAAACCCGATCCCCAAATAGTATTAAAGTAATTTGTTGTATCCAATGAAATCGATGTAAATGACGTGCCATCATAATGAAATACAGTGCCGCTTTCTGCAGCTATATACAGATTATTTTTTCTTGTTCCCCAGATACCATAGAAATCCAATGTTGTTCCAGTTGTCAGTTGAGCCCATGATGCTCCATCATAATGGACAATTTTGCCATCATTTCCAGCAATAAAAATTTCTGTTCCATCTGACCAGATATCTTTAACTGTTAGCGAAATACCTGTATTTTCAAATGTCCAGACTGTTCCTGAATACTGTATAAAATAACTGCTGTTTGCACCAATAATTCGACCATCACTCATAACTTTAAGCTCTGCTGGAATATAACTACTGTTGACAAAATCTTTCCAGAAATTATCCATAGTTGTTTCTGACCAGTTGATACCATTATTTTTATAGATACCATAATAGCTGGCTGCAAAAATTTCATTATTTGTGCCTGTAACATGAGTAAGATTTTGATTTAAGTTTTGTTGCATTTCTGACCAGTTAAATCCGTCATAATGTATAATAACTCCATTTCCAACAGCATATATATCAGCAGCACTTTTACCCCATATTGCCATCAAATTTTGTGTTGTACTGCTATTCATTTCCGACCATGAACTGCCGTCAAAATGATAAATTTTTCCACCAGAACAAACAGCATATACATCATTGGATGATATGCCCCATAAATCCTGAACTGTGTTTGCAGCCGTATAGATCGACCATGATGAACCATTATAATAAAGAATTTCATAATTACCCTTTGCAAAAATTGCATTAGTTCCCATACACATAATTTGATCCAAATTGGTTGCAGTACCTGATGTCAGTGGAGACCAGCTTGTACCATTATAATGAATAATAGTACCTGACTGACCACAGGCATAGACATCGTCTGATGCATTTCCATCAACATCATACAAATAATTTGTTGTAGTGCTTTCCATTAGTGACCATGTGCCGTCATAATGAACAATTTTTCCTGACTGACATACAGCAAAGATGTCATTGGCAGCACTTCCCCATATTCCAAAAATTTCGTTCGTAGTATTCGAGGTGTCAGGTATCCATGAATTGCCATCAAAATGAATGATCTTGCCATTAAAACCGCCAACGTAAATATTGTTTGCATCTAAACCCCAAATAGCGTTTAAAGAACCTGTACTTTCAGATGGTTCTAACCGCCATTGCTGATTTACATAATGATATATCTTTCCTACATTACTGGTCGCAACTACTGAACCATCTGAAAAAGATTTAACTTGTTGAATTCGTCGCATGGGTGCTGTCCACTGATCTGAAGATACACCAATTTTGGGCGGATCGTTAATTGGGTTTACAGTCAATGAAAAACTTTGTTCAGTGTATGCATTATTGATATCCAATGCTGTAATCGTAATTGTTGTGGTTCCACTTTGCGAAGGCACAGGAGTAATGGTTAAGGTATAATTTCCATTATCACAATCTGTTTGTAATTCACGTATTATATCTTCATCACTTGAAAAAGCTCGAATATCCATTTTACATTCGTCACTTCTAACGCCAGTAACAGGTAATGAAAGATTCAAAATAGTATCTTCATCCATGTTTTGAGGTGCAATGGTCGATATAACAGGAGGTTGTGAAACATAAAGATAAATATCTGTTGTTGTTTGTGATAAGCCGTCATCAACTGATACAGTTAATGTCAATGAGCCATATTGATCAGTAACAGGAGTTAATAAGATCGTGCGATTATCTCCACTGCCAGTAATCGAAATATTGATATCAGGCAAAATGGATTGATTTGAAGATATTGCTGAAACAGTTGTGCTGTCATTATTATAATCTTTTAACTGTATTGATATTGGTGCATTGCTTGAATTCATTGAAATTGTTTGTGTGATTGTTGAGCTGAAATCATAATCTCCCAATTTTCTAATCGTTCGAGACTCTCCTACAGTCATAACAGTATTGCTGTATCCACTGATATCATATAAATCAACATATTCATCAAATGAGCTGGTCCATAAGGTTCCATTATAGTGTAGAATGTTTGAGTCTTCACCTACAATATAAACATCTCCAGTGCCATTTCCCCAGACATCATTGAGATTTCTGCCGCTAATCTTGTCTATTAATTGCCAGCTGCTGCCATCATAGTGAAGAACAGTCCCAGAATTCCCAACAACATAAATATCATTAGTGTTATTAGCCCAAACTCCATTTAAAGTTACTGTTACGCCAATTGAATCAGCTGACCATGTTGTACCAGTGTAACGTAAAATTGTTCCCTCTGCACCTACTGCAATAACATTATTAGATGCTGTTCCATGAATACCATATAAATGAACTGATGTACCACTGTTCATCAATGACCAAGATGATCCGTCGTAATATCGAATGGTTCCAGATTCACCAACAGCAAAGACGTCATTGGATGCTGTCCCCCAAACATCGTGAAGGGCACTACCTGAAAAACTGGTATCTCTATCAAGAGTTGAACCATCATAGTAGAACATTCTACCTAAGTTACTTGCTGCCCATGCAATAGAACCATCAGACCAAATGGCATTTAATTGTTCAGAATCACTGCCAATAATTTCAGTCCAATTCGTGCCGTTGAAATGAAAAACTCTTCCTGCATTAGCGCTGATAAAAATATCTGTTGATGAATTTACCCAGATTCCATAAATATTCGTAGTAATACTTTGATAATCAAGATTAAAGGTTGTGGATGTATATTCAAAAATTTCACCATATTGAGTTAAAGCATACACTTGATTCGCATCTGATCCCCAAACATCGATAAAGGAATCACTTACAGTCGAAATATCAGTCCATGCTGAACCATTATACTTTCTGATAGATCCTTGCTGTCCAACAGCAAAAATATTATTTGAATCACTTCCCCAAATTCCTTCTAAATTATATGTAGGACTGATGGTTTGATCATTCCATGTTGATCCATTGTAATAATAGACTTTTCCAGATAATCCAACCTGCCATATATTACTTGAATCTATGCCCCAAATATCTCTCATTTCAGCATTAATACTTGTAGAATAAGTCCATGTGCTGCCATTATAATATAAACCTAAGTAAGGTGCTGATACATATAAATCTGATGAAGATGATCCCCAAATAGAATAAAGAATCCATGAATTAGTTCCAGTCATTTGTGTCCATGAACTGCCATCATAATGACAGACATAACCTGAATAACCAACTGCATAGACATTGTTTTCATCAAGACCACCAATACCATAATATGCATAATTATTTGGACATATTTCAATTTTTTCCCATGTTCGGCCATCATAATGCATTGCTAATCCATATTCACCGACAGCATAAACATTAACAGGAGAGGTACCCCATACTTTTAGAATATTCCCTCCTATTCCTGAATACATTGGTGTCAAAGTTGATCCATTATAATGAAAAATTTCGCCACGATTGCCGACAATATAGTAATTATTTTCATCTGCTCCCCAAAGCCCTTCAGGGGTTCTTGGATTAATTTGCAGCCATCGTTCCTTATACACTCCTAATACCGGTGCATAATTCGGACCAGTCGAGCTAACATCAATGTCAAATGTAGTGCTGGCTGTCAGACCTTCGGAATCTGTTACCATTGCAGTAATGGTAGTGGTTCCAAAATACTGCATAGATGGTGTAAACGACATATAAAATGTGTTTACAGAACAATTGTATGTCATATTGCTGGATGCAAATATATTGGTATCGGATGATGTCAAAGACAAATTCATGCTGCATGCTGCTGTTTCTATATCTGTAGCAGTAATGCTGATTGATGACAAAGCAGTTCGGTTGTCTGTGGATTGATTGGCGACAATGCCTATTAGTGGTGTATCATTTATAGGGGTAATTGTTAAATCAAGGGTATGTGCAGCAGTAAGGCCTCCTGCATCAGTAATTGTAAAAGACACAGTTAGATTGCCCGATTGATTTTCAACAGGTGTCAGGCTGAAATAAAACACATCGCCAGTACAGTTTTTTGTAATATGGTCATCAGGTAAGATACTGATATCTGATGAATTCCATGTGATATCCATACTGCATCCTGCTGTTTCAATATCTGCAGCTGTTAGACTGAATGCACTTGATGAATCTTCATTCATAGACAAAGTTGTATTAGCTGTAATAGAAGGTGCATCATTGACAGATACAACAGTGAGATCAAAGGATTCTGATGATGTCTGACCAATGGAATCTTCAGCAGTAATTGTAATGGTAACCAGACCATTTTGATCGGACGCAGGTGTGATGAAAAAAGAATAGCTGCCCGATATACACGTATAGGAAATGGTGTTTGCAGACACAATATTTTCATCAGAAGATTCGATTGTGATCGTTAATTCACAGGGATTGCTTTCATAGTCATTTATTGTCAGGCTGGTAGAAAGTGAAGCATCTTCGTTTATTGTCTGTGGTGTTATGCCAGTAAATATAGGCGGTGAGTCAGGTGCGACTGTGAAAAGTCCATTTGATGTCGTTACTGTGAGATTATTTACAATAGCTGTAGATATTGAAATATCTGAGGTATCACCGGATGTACCAATGACAGTAAATTCAAGATTTAAGCATAAACCGGTGCCAGTATAATGACTGGCATTAGACGCAAACACTGCATAAATAATTCCCGAAATACCGGTATTGAATTCATAAAGATAATTCTGATTTTCCAACACAGTTCCGGTCAAAGAAAGACCAGTTGCGGTAAGAACAGCAGGATCATAGGCAATATTAAGTTCTATTGACCTGATATCAACATTCGATAGATTATTCATCGTCAGCGGGATAGAGATTGGCTGTGTTTGATTTTGTGTCGTTGATGTCGGAACGACAAAAAAATTATTCGATGCATGAGCATTATAAATACTTATGAAAAGAATAACTATAAACATTATTGTTTTTTTAATGGGTCTGATTATTCTCATAAAAACCACCTTTATGGTTAGTGATATTTTTTATAAACTATAATATGCTCACACTTTCATTGGGTAAGCATTTTCTACCATTTTGATAACGCCCTCCGGCAAACTTTCCACATATAATTTTAAACCATAAAACATTGTATTTCCCTGCAGTTGATATGTGGATTCTGCTGGATGAAATGCCAGAAAGTTATATTGTACAAGCTTATTCAATGCTTCAGATAATGTTGTGTTGTCGTAAATGTTATTTTCAACCAATACTTTTAGATCCATGACATTA
>Ga0272440_1003542_pt1 | contig 11611 bp, 6 predicted proteins | sample SSMMMBAug17_FD_192440 | JGI IMG/M metagenome (GOLD analysis project Ga0272440, IMG submission 192440) | Marine sediment archaeal communities from Little Sippewissett salt marsh, Falmouth, MA, United States - SSM-MMB-Aug17 | ecosystem: Environmental > Aquatic > Marine > Wetlands > Sediment ... | reverse complement strand
ATGAAACATTTATTAAAGAAAGTCTGGATAAAGCTTTTGAAAATAAAGGAGAGGAAATTATGTATTCTCTTACCGATAAATTGATTGATAAAGGAATAAAAAAAGGAATAAAAAAAGGAAAAACACAGATTCTGTCTGTCCTCTTAGAGGAACGTTTTGGTACCATACCTCTGAATATAAAGAAACAAATAAATCAGGCGGATGATGATCTCATTGATAATCTGACACGATCTTTTTTTAAATTTCAGTCAGTTAATGACTACTACTTTTGGTTGAATCAGTATTATGCTCGTAAATAAAAATATAAAAACAAGGCAAAATATTGAAAATTTTTTCAACTTTTTGGGTCAGGATTGACATAAATTTAATTCATCCATTTTATTAGAAACACATCAAATCTTCAATAGGGAAAATTAATTTACCTGAACAGTCGACTTTTGATGGTATTCATTTGTTTTCCTTTCTATATTAATCCTATCAGTTACTCATTTGTAATGAGATCAAAGCCTTCTTAAGGTCTTGTTTTTTTATAGGTTTGGCTAAAAATTTAGAAAAGCCAATTGTGCTTAGTTGATCAAAATTCTTTTCAGTGCCTGATTGATATAACAAGATCAAGCGTAAGTTTGACAGACGTGTTTCAGACATGAGCGCGCGCCCGATCGCATCACCCCTTAAACCCGGCATATCCAAATCAATAACAGCAACATGAAAGGGTGAATGATTATCCAGCGCTTTGTAAATTAACTGAATGGCTTCAAAACCATCTGATGTTTCAACCACGTGCATATTCCAGGAATTCATGTAACCTTTGAGCGTTTTACGAATGTTCTGGTTATCATCAACAATCAGAATGCGTTTGTTTGATAAGGCAAGTGGAATCGTAATTTTTTGATCTTGTATATCCTGATTTGATAGATGAACTGTAAACCAAAATTTGCTGCCCTTTCCATCATCACTGGAAACACCAATTTCACCGCCCATCATTTCGGAAAGCTTCTTTGATATTGCAAGGCCCAGGCCTGTTCCGCCATATTGTCGTGTATAAGAGGTATCGACCTGGGTAAAATGATCAAACAACGTATTTTGCCTGTTTTTTGGAATTCCAATACCTGTGTCTTGCACCTCAAAACGCAGCATGACATTATCAGAAGATTGCGACACCCGATGAATGCGGACAATAATTTCTCCATGATGAGTAAACTTCACAGCATTTCCAACAAGATTGTTTATGATCTGACGCAAGCGATCCGGATCACCTCGTAATTTTACAGGAACATCTGATGAAATATCCATAACCAATTCCAAACCTTTTTCATGGGCTTTTAATGCCAGAGCTGAAATGATATCATCCATCAGGGTTTGTAAATCAAAATCAATATGCTCTAATGATAATTTTTTGGCTTCGATTTTTGAAAAATCAAGAATGTCATTAATAATGGTTAACAAAGACTGAGCACTGGAATTTACAATTTCAACATACCTTTTTTGAGTATCTTTTAAATCTGTGTTGAGTAATAGATCTGCCATCCCAATGATGCCATTCATCGGTGTCCGAATCTCATGGCTCATATTGGCTAAAAATTCGCTTTTTAAACGATCCATTTCCCGCAGCCTTTCATTTTGACTTTCTATTTCCTTTTGAGAGTTCTGAAGTTGAATATTTGCATCCGATTCTTTTTGACGTGCAATTTCCAGTTCTTTGTTTTTTTGTTCAATTTTTTTGTGTCGTTCTTCTGCCTCTGCCAGTCTGACAGCACCAATTTGTTGTTTGAGGTTTATTCGAATTAACATTATTGTAAATATAAATAACAGACTACAAATAAGAACCATTCTGATTAATAATTTCTCTGGATTATCTGTCCCAAATATTTCAATGGTGGAAATCAATTTGACAGTTTCAAAGGGCATTTTATTATCTTCTACTGAAAAAATGAGGTAATTTTTTTCATCAATTGGATTTTTGTATGTTTGTCTGCCAGTATTCAATAATTGTCGAACGTCATCGCTTTTAAAAACTCTTGTCTTAATTGATGGATTAAATATTGGATATTTACGCTTCAAGTCTGTAAACAGAATAAAATGTTCCTCAGAACGATTGGGTTGAAAAAAATGATCAAACAAAAGGGTGTAAGGCATCCATCCAATTAAACTGCCAACATGTTTATTTTTAATAACGCATGGCACTGAGACGATAATAAAGTCAGGATTGACAGCATCATGCTGCATTAATGGTTCTTTTGATTCTTGATGCGTTGTTTTAGCTGTATTATATGTAATAGGGATATTGAAATTTTCTGAAATAACTGTGAGAAGGCTTTTCTGAGTATCTAGAAAAACAATTTTTGGAAATAATATATCATGACTGTATGTATTTTGTTTTTGAAAATCTTGAATACGCTTTTTAACATTGTTCTGGCTGATTGCCAGCCCATACATTAAAGTCATGCCCATGGCTTTATTCTTAAAATATGTAGCAATAGTGCGGTCTGATGCCAGGTCAATAAAATCTTTTTGCCGCTCAGTTAAGAAAGCTTTTACAGTATCGACTTTATCAAAAAAATCTTTATACGCTCTTTGCACTGATCGGTTTCTTATTTCAATACTGGCCTGATAATTCGAATAGATAATGTTGAGCGCGAAGCCCATAATCAAAAGGATTCCAAGGATGTTTGCAACTCGTTTTACAATTTTTTTCATAATTTAAGATCATTGGTTGAGACGTCAGTAAGACGCCTCAAATAAAAGTGCTCATTGCTTGAGATCGCTGAAAAAATCAGGATAAAATTGAAAAGCAAGGGAATAATATTTGTTGACAAGCTTGTATAACGTGCCATCATTTTTTATTTTTTTCAAAAAATCGTTAAAAGCCTTTTTCAGTAAAGGCGCATCTTTAGTAAAACCCACGCCCATTCCCTGAAACTTGGAAACCGGTCCGATAACTTTAACTTTATCCCCCCATTCTTCAAGTGCAACCAGAGCATCAGGGACATCAAGGATCGTACATTCAGCCTCGCCCTGAATAATTGCAGGAGCCATATCAGCCAGGCCGCCTGAAAAGCTTTTCACAATAGCACCCACATCTGCAATTTGATACAATTCGGCATCCAGGCACGTATTTTTTTTCTCTAATACTGTTTTGTTTTTCAGCATTGCTTTTACCGCATGAATATCATTATCTGGATTTCCTGTGGGCTGTACTGGGTTCATCGGAGAGTCTGCTCTTGCAAGGAGCCACACCTGAGTGGGAAAAGTGGGCGTAGAAAAATCGACGACTTTCTGACGCCAGGGAAGAATTGTCAAACCATTGGCAATAATATCTCCTTTAGGCTTTGTTATGCCCAAAATATCAACCTCTGACCCCCTTGATTTCACCTTAATCCCAGACAAATCGGTAATCACTGTTGCGAATGTCGTTTTTACATGTTGATATCTGACACCAAGATGCTTTGCGAACATTTTCATAATTTCAGTATCATATCCATCACCAGAGCCAGTGTTGAAATTCGCATAATAAACACCTAAATGCCGCAATACCCCATTTGCTTTAATTTCTTTAAGAGTGGTAGCAGAAGATGTTGTTAGCCATGCCAGAACCAAGATAAACGAAATAAAAAATTTTTTCATTAAATGCGCTCCTTTTATGTAATGTTAGATTTATCGCGTTATCGCGTTAAGTAAATATCTGAACTCCTATTTTGAAGAAATACACGATCATATTTCCGATGCGCTCTGTCAAACCAGTCATATCCTAAATTCGTACAATCTGAACATGCTTTTCTTGGAATGTGAATGCATAAAATTTTCCCTCCCCTGTCTGTGTAAGAATCAATTTTTAGCGCACCGCTGCATGAATTGCAAACTTGAAGTGTTTCCTCCTGAACTTCTAGAAGACTGTCTGTATCGTAAAAAATATTTCTGGATCGGGTATCTTCATTTTTTTCGTTCCGATTTTTTTCGATGCGGCTCGGCCCCATTTCCCAGACATTCAGAATCTGATCCCTGAGACGCTTAATATAATCAGTAGTTTTTGATGTTTGCCTGATACGATCGGCATCATAGTCTGGTTCCCTGACATGCGAGAAATCCATCCCGGCCATAGCAAGAATAATTCCAGCATTCACATAGGGTAATGCGCCCTCAATAGAATAGCCACCCTCAAGTACTGCAATATCTGGTTTAAGTCGTTTGGTTAATTCAGCATATCCTTGTGCTGAAAAATTCATATTGGCCAAAGGATCTGTGTAATGATTATCCTGTCCCGCAGAATTGATAATCAGGTCAGGTTTAAAATCATTAAGAATGGGTAAAACCATTTCATCAATGGTAAATAAAAAACCTTCTTCAGATGTTTCTGGCGGAAGGGGAATGTTTATTGTCGTCCCAGCTGCTGTAGGACCGCCGAATTCATTGCTGAACCCTGAACCCGGATAAAGTGTTCGGCCATCCTGATGCATTGAAATAAACAAGGTATCCGGGTCGTGCCAATAAATGTCCTGCGTACCATCTCCATGATGCGTATCTGTATCCACAATTGCCACACGATCAATATTATATTTTGAACGTAGATATTCCACCATAACAGCTTCATTGTTAATATTACAGAAGCCTCTGGAACCATGAACAACACGCATGGCATGATGTCCCGGAGGACGAATTAAGGCAAAACCGCTTTCAACCTCCTTTTTCATAACAGCATCGGCAATTGTCTTTGATCCCCCTGCACTGATAAAGTGGGATTCTGTCATAACGTGATGTTCATCTGGAGTGCAAAAATGAGTACGTTGAATATCAACAATATCTGCCTGATCAGGTTTATATTCGATAATACCATCAATATCCAAAATGCCTTCTTCAAATACCTGATCTTGTGTGTATAAAAGACGTTCTTCACGTTCCGGATGTGTTGCGCTGATGGCCCAATCAAATGCCGGAAAAAAAACCAATCCCATTTTTCTGGGGGCTTTCAACATAATGCCTCCTTGTTGTTTTCTGTTGGTTATTTGTCAGGACTTTTGCCCCATTAAATGCATATGAAGATGAAATATAACCTGTCCGCCCCCTTTTTCTACATTGAATATTAAGTTGTAGCCTGTTTTTGCAATACCTTCTTTTTCAGCCATTTGTTTTGCAATGGTACACATCCTGCCAACAACAGGTTCATCAGCCTCTGCCAAATCGTTGATGCTGCGAATGTGTTTTTTGGGAACAATTAATAAATGGACAGGTGCCTGTGGGTTAATATCACGAAAAACCACCACAGTATCGTCTTCATATAAAAATTGTGTATCCATTTCTTTGTTTACAATTTTACAGAACAAACAATCATTGGTCATGTTATTCTCCCTTTAGAATTAACTCTTTCTGAAATGAGGAACTTATTATCAGAGAGATTTCCTTAGTATTTTTGTTTAGGAATTATCGAAAATTATCTTCCCCATTTTCTTATTTACAATGTAGGGGCGAACCTTGTGTTCGCCCATCGTACATATGAACGAATGCGTTATTCGTTCGAGGGCGAACACAAGGTTCGCCCCTACACGTTTTTGGCACATAAGTAAATGAGGAATTTATTTTTCGAGCATTTCTTAATAAATTGTTGTTATAATAAAAATGTTGAAAATGCAACGACATTCTATTAAAATTATTTAAAGATTAAGAGGGCGCATTCTAAAAAAGTAAAAAAGATATATTTCGGCAACAAACACCATTGCTGACATTCATATTCAGACTCAATTAATTTTCGAGCATTTCCACTTTTTCCAGAATAATGCTTATTCGCAATATGCCCGGATCTGGACTTTCAATTTCTAATCGACCGCCATGAGCTGTGATAATTTTTTTTACAATTGAGAGCCCCATACCTGACCCCCGAGCATTTGTTTTGCATAAAATCTGGCTTTCCTCTCAGATCGACAGAGATGCGATAAAAAAAAAGCGAGATTTTGCACAAGGGGTCGCAATTGCCAAATTGATAATGACTTATTTACCTCAATATCCCTTTAATCCCAAGGACAGTCCTGTTCATTAATTGTTAAAAACCTTTGACAATTCATTTTAAGAGCGCTACTATTAACAGAATTGGGGAATTATTGGCATGCTTGTTGCGTTATTGTGCGCTCTTTTTTGGAATCAGAATTCTAATTATAAAATATTTAAATCATGGAGAAAATAATAAACTATGACACCAATAATAGCCGCCTGTGATATTGGCAAATCATCTATAAGCTTTGCAACCGCAATTGTTCAAAGCGATAAAATCCTTATCTGGGAAAAAATTGACTATCGTACGCATGATGGCAATCCTTTTGATATATTCAGAAAATGGTATATTGAAAACAATATTTCAAAATGTAAATGCCTTTGCGCGACAGGAATCTATGCAGATCAACTGGGAGCGCCGGTTATCATCCTGCCCGAAGATATCTGTCAGGAATCTGCGCTTGAGTATGATAAAAGTATTCCAGAACAGGTGAATCTGATTCGGGTGGGTGCCAGAGGTTACAGTGTATTATCACGAGAAAAACTTTCCTCAAATACCTATCAATATCATTATTTGGAAAATGATAAGTGCTCATCTGGTGCAGGAGAAAATATTCAAAAAATTGTGTCCCGCTTTGGTATGGATATCGGCAGTGCGGATCAACTGGCGCAATCAGCATCAAAATCAATTCCAATTACAGCACGATGCGCTGTGTTTTCAAAGAGCGAGATGACCCATTATGCCAATCAAGGCAAACCTTTACCAGACTTATTTCAGGGCTTTTTTGAATCGGTTGCCAGAAATGCCAGCGCATTGCTGAAACGAAATCAAATTGATGGCCCCCTCTATTTGATTGGGGGGTGCGCACAAATTCAATCATTGGCTGATGCCTTTGAAAGAATTTGTAATCAACCTGTCCATTTGCCTGAAAATTTTCTGGCCTTTGAGGCAATAGGCGCTTGTGTGATGGCAATAAATCAACTGGATCAAAAACCTTTTCCATTGCCTGACAATCCCGACCAATTGATTCAGGAAAAAAAGAACAGATTTAAAGTATTATCTCCAGCAATGGGATGGCAACATCATACAAAAATGATGGCTGATTTTTCAAATGAAGAAAATCCATATGAAACCCCTGTTGTATTGGGACTGGACCTGGGTTCCACCGGATCAAAAGCAGTGTTGACATCCATTAAAACTGGACAGCCTGTTTTGGATGTTTATGATCGAACCAATGGCAATCCCATTGATGCCGCGTATCGGTTGATTCAGACGATTTTATTGAAAGGGATTCCAGATGTTCGCGGAATTGGTCTGACAGGCTCCGGGCGTGAAGCAGTTGGTACGTTGGTTCGTGGTGTTTTTCCAGATTCCAAGTCCATTGTCATCTTAAATGAAATTGTGGCCCATGCGACAGCTTCAATCCGATGTGATACGAATCAGGGAAAAGATCTGACCATTATCGAGATTGGCGGCCAGGATGCCAAATATATTCGAATCAGCGGCGGTCGTATCGTTGAAAGTGATATGAATAAAGCATGCAGCGCAGGAACCGGTTCTTTTCTTGAGGAACAGGCGGCATTTTACAATGTGACAGATATCCAAACCTTTGTCAAAATGGCGCAGGATGCAAAAAAACCGCCTGATTTAGGTCAAATGTGTACTGTGTTTGTTGCAGATTCAGGCGCACAGGCATTAAAGGATGGTTTTACACTTGAAGACATATTTGCTGGATTTCAATATTCTGTAATTCACAATTATTTGAATCGGGTTATGGGACAGCGTACCCTGTCGGAAACCATATTTTTTCAGGGAAAACCAGCATCAAATCCTTCTCTGGCATGGACTCTGGCTGCAATAACTGGCCGATCAATTGTTGTGCCGCCCAATCCAGGCGCTATGGGGGCATGGGGGATTGGCTTATGTGTGATAAGTGAGGTTGAATCGCTAGAATCCAGTGATACGCTGGATATTCAAAATATTTTAACCGCTGAAATTGTTTCCAGGGAAGAATTTCAATGCCAAGATCCAAAATGTAAAACCCTATGCCCCATTGAACGCACCCGCATAAAAATTGGCAATGATGTTCGTGTTGCCCTTACCGGGGGCGCATGTCCAAAATATGAAGTCATTTCTGGTAATCGTACTCAATTGCCAAAAGATCTGATCAATCCATTTCAGTTAAGGCAATCCCTTTTGAATGAATTTGAAAAAACAATATCAGGCAAACCAACCATTGCAATCCCATTGATTGGCCCCCTTGCACAATATTTGCCCTGGGCAGCCACGTTGATTTCTCAATTGGGCTTTTCAGTCAAATTATTAAAGTCAGATTCAAAATCCTTGGCAAAAGGAGAGCAATTATGCAACAGCTTTGATGCCTGCGGCCCAACCAAAATTGCCCATGCAGTATGTCAAACAGATTGCTTGATCATGTTCTTTCCAAAAATTTCAAGTTATGATCAATCCAAAAGCCCTGGAGGCAAACCCTGTGTTACAGAACATGCCCTGCCTGATATCATTGCCCGATCACTTGAAGCCAAAGGAAGTTCTGTAACAGTGTTACGCCCGGATCTATCATTTAAAAATGGTTTAAGCCACTGGACACTGGTCTGGGAATTATTAAAATATGCAAAATATTTTAAAGCATCCGCCATTCAGTTGGGCAATGCCATCGAAAATGCTGCGATCGCGCAAAATCGGTATGAACAAGAATTGATAAATATTGGAAATCAGGCCATTACAGCAGCCAGAGCAAATAAAATTCCCATAGTATTGGTTTGCGGATCATTACATGTTATTCATGATCGGGCAATCAATGCGGACATTCCCAATTTAATTCGTCAAAATGGCGCGATGGCGATTCCATCAGATTGTATGGCCATTGATCCATCAGTACCAGAACTAAAAAAGATCTATTGGGCAGATTCCAACCGATTTTTGAGGGCGGCACTCACTGCTAAAAATGCCAATGATATTTTCCCGCTGATGATTGCATCCTTTGGCTGCGGCCCAACCTCTTTTACTGAACAATTTTTACAAGAACTGATGCGGGGTTATCCGCATACACTTCTTGAAAGTGATGGACATGGCGGTACTGCGGGTTTTGTGACGCGAATTCAAGCTTTTATGCAATCTGTGTATCAATATCAACAGCAAGGTGTGCCATTAGAAAGCAATAATGCCCTTTCGTACATGGATCATGGAACGTATAAAGGGAAGTATCTGGATAAAAATGTTAAATATGTATTTATGTCCAGCCTGGATTATTTTGGAGATATATTTTCCGCTGTATATCGCGCCAATGGCTATGATGCATCTGCTGCAAGTGTGTATTCCCACGATGTTTTATTATCAGGAAAGAAAGATTGTTCTGGCAAAGAATGTCTTTCCTATCAACTGATCTGGAGTGCTTTTAAAGATTATCTTGAACAAAATCCACCCACAAAAGAAACCCGACTCATGCAGATTACAGGCGAAATGTGTCGGGCGGCGGGTTTTGGCATTAAAGATCGCATTAATCTGGATCGTCTGGGCGCAGACAGTAATATCAATGTTTCAACATTAAAAATTGCGGGCGGTCCAAAAATGGCTGCACAGATTTGGACCGGAGTGGTCGCTTTAGATATTGTGCGTCAATTGTATCTGTATTATATGACAGAGGAAATTCATAAAGGACAATCCAAAGAATTATATCATTATTATTCAAAGCAGATTCTTCAAACAATGGAGCAGCCTGCTTTTGAAGGATTCCTTTATCCTGTGCAAATGGGTTGGCAATGGTTGTTGATTACAGAAATACTGAATCGGGCATCTGATGCATTTTTATCAATTCGAAGCAGCAAGCCAAAAAGTGATTATCGAACAATTTTTGTGACAGGGGATATTCTCACCAAAGGCAATGATTTTGCGAATGGAGGAATCTATGAAATGTTCAGTGATCATAACATCCATATTTTACAAGAACCGGTGTGTGATTTTCTGGAGTATTTAGGCATATATCACCCCAATCTGATCTTTGGCCAAAACAGCAGTCAGAGTATGAAAGTCATTTACAGGGCCAATATGATTCGAATTCGCAAAGAATTGTATCGTCCTATGTGCCGAAAACATCCCTGGTTACCGCAACCTGATATTGAAAAAGGAATTGCAAGCGGTAAAAAAGTACTGGATCCAAGAGTGAATGGCGGTTCTCCCATTGCTGTGGGCAACGCCTTATATCAGTGGGAGATGGGAAACATTGATGGTGTCCTTGTCACCAGTTGTTGGGGCTGTGATAATGGTTTAATTGAAGAAAGTCTGTTACGTTACCGAAAAGACATTCCTTTTTATTTTTATTATGATGATGCAACGCCCATTGATGAACGACGTATTCACAGCTTCGCGTTTCGATTACATCGAAATTTGTCAAATTGATAAGGAATTCTCGAAAAATAAGTTCCTCATTAACTTATGTGCCAAGAACGTGTAGGGGCGAACCTTGTGTTCGCCCATCGTACATAGGAACGAAAGCGTTATTCGTTCGAGGGCGAACACAAGGTTCGCCCCTACATCGGGCTTGCACATAAGTTAATGAGGAACTTATTATCAGAGATTTCCTTACCTCAAAATGTACTATAAAAAATTAAAAAATTAGTAACAAATATTTTTTGAGTATCCCTAAGGGCTAAAAACGATGATACACCAGCAAAAAGTTCAAATTTTAAGCAATAGGCAGATTCATGGCAATTACTATCAGCTAGGAATCAGATGTGATCAAGGTTTTGAAAAAACAATTCCCGGACAATTTGTTATGATCCGCCTGTCGGACAATTATTATCCACTCCTTCGCCGCCCATTTTCAATACACAACGTATTTCAAGATGAAAAGGGTGTTTACTGTGTTGAATTATTGTACAAAGTCATCGGCAAAGGAACACGTGCCCTATCCGAATATCAGGCAAATCAATGGATTGATATTCTGGGGCCTATAGGCAATGGGTTTCGCATAAATGAATCGATAAAGAGCGCATTAATGGTGTCTGGCGGTATTGGCGTGGCGCCCATGCTTTATCTGGCCAAATGCCTGCTGAAAAATGGTACAGGGTGCCATCTCATCAATGGTGGACGCACAGCCAGTGATGTCCTTTGTACTGATCGTTTTCAATCAATGGGAATTGCGGTCAGTGTTTATACCGATGATGGCAGTTCTGGCACACCTGGTTTTGTAACCGATCACTTATCGGATTATTTAAAGAACCGAGATGATGATATTATTTATACGTGCGGCCCAACCCCCATGCTTTCAAAGGTCTCTGAAATTGCTGAAGAAATGAAAATATTATGTGAGGTCTCTCTTGAATCACACATGGCATGCGGTATGGGCGCTTGTCTTGGATGTGCAGTGGCATCAAAAGATCCACAGCATCCATCCTATTTTCATGTTTGTGCTGATGGGCCGGTTTTTTCTTCGGAATTGGGGTTTGGGGTCGGACCAATGGATGAACATGATTGTCTGAACTCTGATGCGTCTGATTAAGATGATGAACTATGATGAAGAAACATCGTATTGTAACCATTCACAGCCATACACCAGCAGCACGATTTATAAGCAATTTTTTGAACTCTGATGCGTCTGATTAAGATGATGAA
>Ga0272440_1003541_pt1 | contig 11612 bp, 7 predicted proteins | sample SSMMMBAug17_FD_192440 | JGI IMG/M metagenome (GOLD analysis project Ga0272440, IMG submission 192440) | Marine sediment archaeal communities from Little Sippewissett salt marsh, Falmouth, MA, United States - SSM-MMB-Aug17 | ecosystem: Environmental > Aquatic > Marine > Wetlands > Sediment ... | reverse complement strand
TAAATGCGATTGGGGTTCTGATTGGGAGTGATCTTTTAACTGTATCACTGTTTAATTGCTATATTGATTCTGATGTTTTCTATGCTTGGTTTACTTAGGATTTAATTCCTAAAATTCCGTCTGATTCAGTGATCGTTTTGGATAACGCTTCATTTCATAAGAGGGAGGATATGAGGAAAGTGATAGAGAAAGAAGGCTGTATTCTTGAGTTTTTTCCTCCTTACAGTCCTGATTTCAATCCTATTGAACAGAAGTGGACGCAATTAAAGTCTATTCATAGGAAGTTGAGGTGTTCGGCTGAGGAGGTTTTTTATTGTGTTAAATATGGTGACAAATTATATTGAGTTGGCTATAGACCCTTTGGGAACTATAAAAGTAAATTTTTAAAAATAATTTTACTGTAAAAAGGAATAAAAAATTGGCTAATTTATTTGTTTTTCAATTCTAGTTTTTTTAATGATTTTTGTAATTTATCTAAAAAATGAATTCCAAATTTTTCCAGTGGAGCTTTTAATTTATTACCAGAAATTACCCAAAAATCCTCTGTTTTTAATAAATTCATAATTTCTTTAGCTGAAATTTTTTTACCCATAACAAAATGTATTTCTTTTTTTTTGTCAGAATTAGAAATAGAAATAACCGATAAAATATTGGATTGACGAGCTAAAATTTTTAACTCAATGATTTTAAAAAGATTTCTAACTGGCACAGGAATTTTTCCAAATTCTTCAGAAAAATCTTCAGAAATTTCTTTCAATTGAGAAAATGTTTTTGCGGCAGCTAAATTTTGATAAGCCAAAATTTTTTCTTTAGAATCAGAAATATAAAAACTAGGAATAAAAGCATCAACTGGTAATTCAATAGTAACATCTTTTTCTTCATTTTCAATTTTTTCTAATTTTCTTCCTTCTTTCATTTCTCGAATAGTTTGATTCAAAAGTCGTAAAAAATGAGAAACACCAACCACATTAGCTGTTCCTGACTGACTAACTCCTAAAATATCACCAGCTCCACGAATTTCTAAGTCACGCATGGAAATTTGAAAACCGCTTCCTAATTCAGAAGCTTCAACAATAGCACGCAATCTTTTTTTTGCTTCAATGGAAAGTTTTTGTGTTTGATACAAAAAATAAGCAAAAGCTTGTTTTTTGCTGCGACCAATTCTTCCACGAAGTTGGTATAACTGAGAAAGACCAAATTTTTCCGAATTCATAACAATCATAGTATTAGCATTTTCTAAATCAATTCCATTTTCAATAATAGTTGAAGAAATTAAAACATCGTATTCACCATTTTTAAAATCTAAAATTCTTTTTTCTAATTGGTGCGGCTGAAGTTGGCCATGACCAATAATAATTTTTGCTTCTGGTACTAATTTTTTTAATTTTTCGGCCATAGCCTCAATAGTTTGAACTCGATTATGCAAAAAATAAACCTGACCATTTCTTTTTAATTCTTTTAAAATGGCATCACGAATTAAATGATCAGAATATTTTCGAACTTCAGTAATAATCGGCAATCTTCCCGGCGGCGGCGTAGTAATGGTAGAAATATCGCGTAATTTATTTAAAGCTAAATTCAAAGTTCTTGGAATTGGAGTAGCAGTTAAAGTTAGGATATCAATATTTTTTCTCAGTTTTTTTAATTTTTCTTTTTGTTGCACTCCAAATCTTTGTTCTTCGTCAACAATTAAAAGACCTAAATCGTAAAATTTAATATCTGATTGTAATAAGCGATGAGTTCCAATAATAATATCAATTTTACCTTTTTTTAAATTTTCCAAAATAATTTTTTGTTCAGCTGGAGTTTTAAAACGAGAAATCATTTCAATTCTAACATCAAACTGTTTCATTCTTTTTTGGAAAGAATTAAAATGTTGTTGTGTTAAAATAGTCACCGGTGAAACCAAAGCAACTTGTTTTCCTGATTCCACTGCCTTGAAAGCAGCTCGCATAGCTACTTCTGTTTTCCCAAAACCAACATCACCACAAACTAATCTATCCATTGGTTTTTTTAGCTCCATATCTTTTTTAACATCACAAATAGCCGACATTTGCCCAGGAGTTTCTTCATACGGAAATGTGGCTTCGAATTTTCTTTGTTTTTCTGTATCCGGTAAAAATGGCTTTTTCTGTGACTGCTCTCTTTCAGCGTAAAACTTTAATAATTCTTTAGCAATTTTTTCGGTTTCCTTTTTGGCTTTCTTCTGAATATTTTTCCATTCTACTGATCCAAGACGCATTAATTTTGGCTCATTATCATCATTACAAAAAAATCTAGAAATTTTATCAGCCTGATCAACAGGAACAAAAAGGCGATCACTACCAGCATAGGCAATTTCTAAATATTCACGAATATGACCATCAATTTCGTTTTCAGTTACACCTAAAAACTGACCAATGCCGTGCTCAATGTGAACTACAAAATCACCAATTTTAGAACTAGTTAAAAATTCTAAATTAATTTTTTGTACCGACTTAACTTTTTTGGCTCTACGAAGTTGAAAAATTTCTCGATCAGTTAGAAAAAGTATTTTCTTGTCTGGATTTTGAAAACTAGGCGGAATAATTTCCAAATTTTCAGCATTAATTAGAAGAATACCTTTTTTGTCATTTTCTTGCAAAAAAGATTCCGAGAAAGAAATTTTTTCCTCCAAAAAAATATTCTTAAGTTCAGTAATTCTTTTGGAAAAAATAAAAATAGTAAAATCATTACGAACCTTTTCTCGTAAATCAGATAATAAATCAAATAAACTATAAAATTTTAAGACTGATAAAAACCTCAAATTAAAATGGTTTTCTTCATTTTCCGGAAATGGCAAAAATTGTAAGGTTTTAGTCGATAAATTTTCTAAATCGGAAAAATCTTCAATATCATCAGTAATAATTAGGTCTTTTTTTGAAAATAGTTCAAATATTTTTTTCTCTCCAATTGCTTTTGCTGGAAAAATATTTATTTTTTGAAAATTTTTTTCAATTTTTTTATCTCTTGGTGAAAAATTCCAAATATTTTTAACTTCATCAAATTCAATCTCAATTTTAATTGGTTTTTCAGCTCCAACTGGAAAAACATCAATAATATCACCACTACGTCGATATTGTCCTTTTTGCAAATTAACATCCGGTGACACTTGAAAGCCAATTTCAATTAATTGATTAAAAAGTTGTAATGGTGAAATTTTTTGTTTTTTATAAATTTGTAATTTTTTAGCTACTAATTTTTTTATATCAGAAAATTTTTCTAATTTAGCATCAATTTCGGTTAGAAAAAAAATATTTTTTTTATTACAATCTTCTGGGTTAGCAAGCAAAATTGACCATTCTACTTTTTGGCTTTCGCGAATTTTTTCAGAAGACAAAAAATGAAAATTAAACTTATCAGGATCAAAAAAAACTTTTGTTAAATGGAAAATTTCAGCAATTTCCGATTTGGAACTAGCTGAAAAAAGAATATTTTTACTATCAGTAAATTGAGAAGAATTTGTCAAAAAAAATGACAATAATCCCATTTTAGCCGATAAGTTTGAAATTCCCGAAAAACTTGATTTTTCCGGAAGCCTATTCGCTAAATCTACGAACTTTTTCTTGGAAAATAATCCAGAAATCACACAAAATGAAAAAAAAATTCCCGCAAAACGAGATAAGTTTATTTAAAAACAACACCTTTGTAAATTTATCAACATGAACAATTACAAAAACCGTTGTTTTAAAAATACGAAAACAACTAAAATCCTTTGAAATTCTCGGCACAGAAGAGAAATAAACATCAATCTTTCGAGAAAAATCTCGAATAACTCCATCTAAGGAGGTGGTCCATCCGCAGATTCCCCTACGGATACCTTGTTACGACTTAACCCCAATCAGTAGTTTCACCTTAGGAACGCCCCCCGAAGGGGTAACGCTACTTCGGGTGCCCCTACCTTTCGTGGTTTGACGGGCGGTGAGTACAAGATCCAGGAACATATTCACCGTGCCATGGCTGATGCACGGTTACTAGCGATTCCAACTTCATGGGGTCGGGTTTCAGACCCCAATCCGAACTGAGACCGGTTTTTTGAGATTGGCTTCGTCTTACGACTTCGCTACCCTTTGTACCGGCCATTGTAGCACCTGTGTCGCCCAGGACATAAGGGTCATGCTGATTTGACGTCATCCTCACCTTCCTCCGGCGTAAAACCGGCAGTCCCGCATGAAAAATACAACATACGGCGAGGGTTGCGCTCGTTCACGGACTTAACCGCACACCTCAAGGCACGAGCTGACGACAACCATGCAACACCTGTCACTCGGTTCCCGAAGGCACTTTCTTATTTCTAAAAAACTCCGAGGATGTCAAACCCTGGTAAGGTTCCTCGCTTACTATCGAATTAAACCAGATGCTCCACCGCTTGTGTGGATCCCCGTCTATTCCTTTATGTTTTAACCTTGCGGTCGTAATCCACAGGCGGGATACTTATCGCGTTAGCTTAGGCACAGAAATAGATTGAATATTCCTACACCGAGTATCCATCGTTTAGGGCGTGGACTACAGGGGTATCTAATCCCTTTCGCTACCCACGCTTTCGTTCGCGCAGCGTCAGAAAAAGCCCAGAAGCCTGCCTTCGCTTTCGGTGTTCCTCCTATTATCTACGGATTTTACCCCTACAATAGGAATTCCAGCTTCCTCTGCTTCTCTCTAGATTAATAGTTTCCAATACAAAACCCCGGTTGAGCCGTGGGTATTTAACATTAGACTTATTAATCCGCCTTCGAACGCTTTACGCCCAGTAATTCCGGATAACGCTTGCGTCCTACGTATTACCGCGGCTGCTGGCACGTAGTTAGCCGACGCTTATTCCTAAGGTACCGTCAAAATGTCTTCCCTCAGAAAAGGAGTTTACGCCCCGAAAGGTGTCATCCTCCACGCGGGATTGCTCCGTCAGACTTTCGTCCATTGCGGAAAATTCCTCACTGCTGCCTCCCGTAGGAGTGTGGGCCGTGTCTCAGTCCCACTCTGCCTGGTCATGCTCTCACACCAGGTACGCGTCAAAGTCTTGGTAGGCCTTTACCCCACCAACAAACTGATACGACGCAGGCCCCTCCCAAAGCACATTACTGCTTTAGATGTTAGAAATTTAAAACTAGAATTATAACTTTTAAAAAATAAATATTAAATAAAGTCAAATAATAAATTCTAACTTTAAATTTCTAACATCCATATGCGGTATTAGCTACGATTTCTCGTAGTTATCCCTCACTTTGGGGCAGGTTCCAACGTGTTACTCAGCCGTCCGCCGCTCAATCCGAAGATTGCGCTCGACTTGCATGTGTTAGGCATCCCGCCAGCGTTAATCCTGAGCCAGGATCAAACTCTTTTGTTAAAAAAAGCGAACCCGTTTTTTCTTTCTTTTTTTTCGCCAAAAACGGAAAACGAAATTATTTCTCTTCTATGCCGAAAATTTCAAAGATCAAAAAATTTTTAAAAGCGAGAAGGATTTTCTGAAAATTTTTTCTTAATGTCAAGATTTTTGTTGCGAATTTCGAATATTTTTAAATTTTTTATATTTGTGTTTTCAAAAAATCACGAAAATTTTTATCAGCAATTGCTCGTGAAACAATAAATAAATCCTTATCTCCACGACCAGATAAATTACAAACTACTGTTTCATTTTTTTTCATTTTAACAGCAATTTTTAGAGTTTCAGCTACAGCATGTGCTGATTCAAGAGCCGGAAAAATACCTTCACTTCTAGCTAAAATTTTCCAAGCCTTAATTACTTCACTGTCTCTAGCAGAAGTAAATTTTATTCTACCTAATTCTTTTAAAAAAGCATGCTGAGGGCCCACACCCGAATAATCTAATCCGGCAGAAATAGAATCAGTATTTTCCATTTGTCCGTCGCTATTTTGCAAAAAATAACTCTTCATTCCTTCAGAAATACCAACCGCTCCTGAATTCGAAAACCTAACTGCATGTTGACCAATTTTATCACCGTGCCCACCAGCTTCAACTCCAATTAATTCAACCTTTTCGTCATCCAAAAAAGCATGAAAAATTCCCATAGCATTAGACCCGCCACCAACGCAAGCAATAATTTTGTTTGGTAATTTTGCAAAATTTTTTAAAAACTCTTTACGAACCTCTTCTCCAACAATTTTTTGAAAAAAAGTATTCATAGCAGGATACGGTCTTGGTCCACAGACTGTTCCTAATAAATAATGAGTATTTTTAGGGTTACCCATTAAATCACGAATAGAAGCATTAATAGCATCACGTAAAACTTTTCCACCAGTATTTACCGGTGTAACTTTGGCTCCCAAATTTTCCATCCAAAAAACATTTGGTCTTTGTCGCGCAACATCTTTCTCTCCCATAAAAACTTCGCATTTTAAATTTAAATGAGCTGACATAGTTGCAGTTGCTAATCCATGTTGTCCAGCACCGGTTTCTGCAATAATTCTTGACCTTCCTATTTTTTTGGCCAATAAACCTTGCCCAAGGCAATGATTCATTTTGTGTGCTCCGGTATGAAGTAAGCCTTCATTTTTAAAAAAAATTTTTCCGCCGCCAATTTGTTCAGTTAAATTTTTAGCAAAAAAAAGTGGTGTTGGTCGACCAGCAAAATTTTTTTGCAGATTTTGCAATTCTAATAAAAAACTTTTATCTTTTTTGAATTTTTCAAACGCAACTGTCAGTTCATCAAAAACAGGCACCAAAGTCTCTGGAACAAATCTTCCACCAAATTTTCCAAAATAACCACAAGGGTTTAGAATTTCATTTTTTAAATTTTTTATCATCAAATGTAATAAACTTTATTAGAATATTAACTAAGTTTTTTTTTATAAAAAAGTTTTTTTAAAACTCAAAAATAATAACAAAAAAAATTCTAATTTTTATGAAACATGCCAATGATTTTAGAAACATTTTTAATATTATTTTTTTCTAACCAATCAGACATTTCCTGTTTAGCTTGTTTCCAAAAATCATCACCATGAAAATAAATAGCGGTACCAATACCACACAAAGTTCCACCAGCAGCCATAATTTCTAAAGCATCTTTGCCTGAGTTAATTCCGCCAGTAGCAATAATGGGAATTTTAACTGACCGATAAATTTCAAAAACAGCACGAACAGCAATAGGAAAAATAGCTGGACCAGACAATCCACCAACACGATTCGCCAAAATTGGTGCTTGTAAGTCCAAATTGAATCGCATTCCAGGTCCAACGGTATTGATAGCACAAATAGCATCAGCGCCAGCATTTTCGACACTCTTAGCAATTTTGGCAATATTTTCAACATTTGGTGAAAGTTTAACAATAATAGGGGTTTTAGTTTTTGTTTTTACAATTTTACAAATTTTACTAGCCGAAACCGAATCAGCAGCAAAGGGTTTACCAAACTCACTTTCTACGTTAGGGCAAGATATATTAACTTCTACAAAATCTGGAGAAATTTCATTAACTTTTTCAGCTACTTCAACAAAATCATTTTCTGTTCCTCCAGCAATACTAAAAATTAATGGTGAGGGTTTTTGTTTATAAAATTCAGCTACTTCTGCTTGTGCTTTTTTGATTCCAGCATCAGAAAGGCCAACTGCATTTAAAAAATAATTTTCAGTACCAAACATAACCGGATTAGGATGACCCTGGTGGGGTTTGCTAAAAACAGATTTAGTTGTAATCCCTCCTGCCCCTAGCTCTACCACTCTTTTCCAGCTTCCAGATGTAACTCCCAAAACCCCAGAAGCTAAAATTAATGGATTATTAAAATTTGTTCCTAAAAAGTTAACTTCTAAGTTTTTCACAAAAACATTTTAAAAAATTTTAATTTTAATGTCATTTTTATTTTTAACATATAATAGAAAATTTGTTCAAAAAAAACTTTTTTGTCTCATGGTTTTAAAAAAATTTGCCTTTTTAAAAAATTTTAATTTAAAATCACAATCAGAATTTTATTTTCTTTTTTGGAGGAAGACCCGGGAAATTTGGTTTTTTTTCTACTTTTTTTCCTGTTTTTTCTGTCGGGATTTTTTTCAGCAGCTGAAGTAGCCTTAGTTTCCATTTCTCCAGCCAAGGCTCGTTCTCTTTTATTACAAAAAAAATCTGGAGCAAAAAAAATACAATTTCTAAAAAATCATCCTGAAAAATTATTAATTACAATTTTAATTGGAAATAATTTAGTTAATATTGTTACCAGCGTTCTTTCTACAGTTGTTTTTACTAAAATTTTTGGAAATGAGATCTTGGGAATTTTAACTGGCATTTTAACAATTTTAATTCTAATTTTTGGTGAAATTATTCCAAAATCAATCGCTCAAAAAAATATTGAAATTTGTTCTCGTTTATTTGCTTTTCCCATTTTTTGGCTCAGTAGAATTTTTTTTCCAATTGTTTGGCCATTGGAAAAAATGATGAAAATTTTTGATAAATCCGAAAAAGAAAAAATTTTTGAAGAAAAAGAATTTATTGCCCTAGCTGAAATCGGTGAAAAAGAAGGCGAACTCGACAAAGGAGAAAAAGAAAGAATTAAAAATGTTTTGGAATTTGAAGAAACAACCGCTGAAAATGTTATGACACCAAGAACAAAAGTAGAAGCTATTCGTGATAACAAAAGCCTAGAAAGTGCGGTTAGGTTTTTTTTGGAAAAAACTCATTCTCGTATCCCTGTTTTTTCGGGAACAATTGACAATATTGTTGGAATTTTAACTTTAAAAGATATTTTTGAATTTCGAGAAAAATTTTCTCTCAAAACTAAAATTTCTCAATTGCCACAAAAAAAAGCCTTGCGCGTTCCTATTTCTATGAATCTAGAAAATATTTTCCGAAAATTTCAACAAAACAAAAATCACATTGCCATTGTTATTGATGAACATGGGGGAACAGCTGGAATAGTAACTTTGGAAGATTTAGTAGAAGAAATTTTCGGAGAAATTCACGATGAAACTGATCGTGAAGATGTTCCAATTCGTAAAATTTCAGAAAAAATTTTTTCAGTTTTAGGAAATTTATTAGTAGAAGAAATTGTTGAAGAAACTGGAATTTTTATTTCTGGAGATCAAAATTCAACTATTGCTAGAAAAATTTTAAAGAAAATTGGCCGTTTTCCAAATCGCGGTGAAAAAATAGAATTTGAAAATTTTTTTGCTTTTATTGAAAAAGCCTCTGATCATCAAATAGAAAAAATTAGAATTATCAAAAAATAAAATTTTTGCTTAAAATAAAATTAACTTTTTTTATAGTATGTCAATTGATTTTGATTTTTTGTTAAACAATTTAAACAACGCAGTCACAAGTGTTAACTTACCACCGCAATTCAATAAAATTCACTCTGGGAAAGTGCGAGAAACTTTTTTGAGGGACGAAAAAAGAATAATTATTACCACCGACCGTCAATCGGCTTTTGATCGGATTTTAGCAGCAGTGCCTTTTAAGGGGCAAGTTTTAAATCAAATTTCTAAATTTTGGTTTGAAAAAACAACTGATATTTGTCCAAATCATTTTTTACAAATACCTGATCCGGCAACAATAATTGCCCGAGAGGTAGAAATTTTCCCAATTGAATTTGTAATTCGTGGTTATATTACTGGAAGTACTGATACTTCAGCTTGGGTTAATTATTCTCAGGGAATGAGAAAATTTTGTGGAATTTCTTTACCAAACAATTTGAAAAAAAATGAAAAATTTTCCGCCCCAATTTTAACTCCAACTACTAAATCAGATCAGCACGACCGACTAATTTCTAAAGAAGAAATTTTTACTGAGCATATTATGGATCAAAATGATTTTGAAATAGTAGAAGATTTAGCAAAAAAAATTTTCGCTCGTGGTACCGAAATTGCTGCTAATAATGGTTTAATTTTGGTTGACACCAAATTTGAGTTTGGAAAAGACAAAAAAACCGGGGAAATTATTTTGGCAGATGAAATTTTAACACCAGACAGCAGTCGATTTTGGCTTGAATCAACTTATCAATCACGGTTTGAAAAAGGACTGGAACCAGAAAATTTTGACAAAGAATTTTTGCGACTTTGGTTTGTAGAAAATTGCGACCCTTATCATGATGAAAAATTACCAGATGCACCACCAGAATTAGTAGCTAAATTAGCCGAAAAATATATTTTTGCTTTCGAAAAAATTACTGGTAACACTTTTGTCCCAGCTGAAGGCGGAGAAAGTAGAATAGCAAAAAATTTAGAAAAATATTTTGAAATTTAATTAGAAAATAATTCTAATTTTTTTTGTAATTCAGGCTCAGATCGGTTTTTTAGTATTTCTACAATTTTCTTTGGTAAATCATCTCTTTTTGCCAAAATAACTGCAATCGGCAAAACATCATTAGCTAATTTTTCCATAATTTCTTCCGAAATTGATTCATTTTTTGCCAGCATTTCTCTAACATTATAACTATCATCTAAAAAAATTTTTAAAATAACTGGATCAATCGAAGGATTTCTGGCTACTACCCAACGAATTCTTTCGTCTTCATTTTGACTTAATTTAATGGCAATATTTTTTTTCAAATTTCGATTTGCTGCCAAATAACTCACCACCATCCAATTTGAATCTTGTAATAAAATATTTTGCATTTTTTTAGGAAGATTTCTATTTTTAGCTGCATTAGAGCGAATTGTAACATTTTCGCTTTGTGCCAAAATTTGTAAAATTTTAGGATTGGTAGATTCTTTCGCTATTTTTGCTAATTCTTCTTCCGACTTACCAGCAGTTTCAGAAAAATTTTCCAAACTACTATTTTCATTTAAATTTTTAATAATAAAAATACTTACCAATACTAAAAAAATAAAAATCGCAATTCCTACAATAAATAATTTTGATTTTTTCACAAAAAACAATAAACCACTTCATTTTTTTAAAAAAATAATGGTTTTTCAAGTTTTTTGTTTTTCAAATTATTTTTTATCCTTTTAAACTATTCTAAATTCGTTATAATTGCTAATGAATTTTTTGCAAAATAATGAAAATTGGCTTAGTTGGATTTGGAAAAATGGGACAAGAAATTTTTAAAATTGCTCAAAATCGTGGTCATAAAATTACTGAAATTATTGACCCAAGAGCCAAAGAAAGCAATTGTAAAAAAATTTCTCAAAAAACAAAAGCTGAAGTTTTTATTGATTTTTCTACACCAAATTCAGTTGAAAAAAACATTCTCGATGCCATTGCTGCCAACAAAAATATTGTTGTTGGTACCACTGGGTGGACTGAAAAATTACCAGAAATAAAACAAAAAATTAAAAAATCTAATATCGGAATGATTTGGGGAAGTAATTTTTCTCCCGGAGTACAGTTTTTTTTTAAAATCGCCCGCGCCGCCGCTAAAATTGCTAATTTATTACCAGATTTTGATCCAGCTATTTTGGAAATGCATCATCGAGAAAAAATCGACTCTCCAAGCGGAACAGCACTAACTTTAGCTGAAATTTTGGTTGAGGAAATTGATCGAAAAAATAATGTTTTACTTGATCGTCCTATGGAAAAAGTTCCACCCGACTCTTTGCATCTAGCGTCAATTCGTGCCGGCAATATCCCTGGAACTCATTCAGCTATTTTTGATTCTTTGGCAGAAACAGTTGAAATTCGTTGCACCTCACGCTCACGATGCGGTTTTGCTTTGGG
>Ga0272440_1003540_pt1 | contig 11616 bp, 10 predicted proteins | sample SSMMMBAug17_FD_192440 | JGI IMG/M metagenome (GOLD analysis project Ga0272440, IMG submission 192440) | Marine sediment archaeal communities from Little Sippewissett salt marsh, Falmouth, MA, United States - SSM-MMB-Aug17 | ecosystem: Environmental > Aquatic > Marine > Wetlands > Sediment ... | reverse complement strand
ATTTATGAAAACCTTATGTGCTAAGGCTGGCATAGAATATTTCAGGTTTCATCCAATCAGACATTGCAGTGCATCGACTTTGGCAGATGCTAATGTTCAACTTGTTGATATTCAGGCCATTTTAGGACATGAAAGAATATCAACAACAGATTTATACATTAAAAACTTAAAAAAAGATACAAAGGAGGCTGTAAATGCATTAGATAAAAAAATCACACACGAAATCACACATCAGGAAAAAAAAGACAGGCAAAAATCAGCGGAAAGCGAAGTGGGCCGTATAGGAATCGAACCTATAACCTTCTGATTAAGAGTCAGCTGCTCTGCCTGGTTGAGCTAACGGCCCATATTTTTAAAATTAATAACATTTCTTATCAATTTCTGTCAATAACAAATTTCAGACCTCTGAAAAAAAATATTCGCTATGCATAAAAGTGTAAGAATTTGCAAGGATTTTCAAAATGTTGTATAAATAATTGGACAAAAGCAAAATAATTTAAATCCAGATCTCTTGACCTCTGGGAAGATTCGATGACACCAATAATCACAATAAGGAATGCTCTGAAAAAAAAACATGCTCATTTATTTTGATTGTCCAAAAAAAAAATAAGGTTGTGTAGAGACGTAGCATGCTACGTCTCTACAGCACTAACACCCCAATAAAATAAGACGTCTGGTTTTGTACAGTCAGAATACTGCATATTGCCTGCCCAAATTTTCAGTTCCCATAAAGGGATTTGGAGTGTTTTGATCAACATAATATTACTCATAGTAAAGAATCAATTGTGGGCGATAATCCTTATTTGAATCTTCACTGGAATGTATCCATGCAGATTGTTCCTTGTCCAATATAGTAATGAGCATGCCGAAATTCTTTGTTGGCGAATTTAGCCAATGCTGAACAATTTCATTATCCAGGGGAATAATTTTTTCCTGGACGCCATCACCAGAAAACCCATTGATAATAAATGATTTTCCATTGATTACATCCGCCCCGCCGCCAGGTTCGCTCCAGGTCGAATTATCCATTCGATTTTTCCACCCTAATTCTTCGGATTGAATCCTCCATTCCTTATCCAAATAATAGCCCGCAAGCATCATCCCACCATTCCAATCTGTCACAACTAATTTTAACTCTGCACGAACAAGATCAGAACCCGGGGGCAATGAAATATTTTTAAAACGAATTAAAGAACGTGCCTCGTAAAAATGATGAAACGCTCTTAAATATCCCTCTTTGGCTGTGACACCATTACCATTGGTGTCCTGTACAAATAAATTTGTAATAATAGCATCTTCTGTTCCGGCATAACTATCTAAGCCCTGTTGAAAAACCTTTGTTTTTTCAGCAGCATATATGGTTGAAACCCACAGACAGATGATCGTAATACATATATTGATAAAATAATTTTTTCTCATCATAGTACCTCCTCAAATTTTGGAGAAAATAAAACAAAAGAACCTACAACTTTTGTTTATTTATAAACAATACAGGAAGTGTACCAATTTTTTCAAGAAAAAATTGAAATGAATAATATTTATTGTTTTTAGGAGGTTATATATTATTGCCAATCAAAATTATGTAAATTGCAAATGGAAAATTAACAATAACCTTTACAATATTAATTGTAAATTGACTATCAGTTTACACTTTGAATTTAATGTAGCTGAGGAAGGAATGATTGAAAAAAAATGTTCCCCATTTCAAAAATGTAGACTTAGAAAATCTCTGAAAATAACTACCCCATATATTGTTCGTGTTGAGGTAAATGTACTGTAGAGACGTAGCATGCTACGTCTCTACACGACCTTTTTTTGTACGATCAAGAATAAAATGAGTCTGTTATTTTTCGAGTATTCCTTAGAGTCTTTCCAAGGGGTTGAAGGGCATATAGAGACGTAGTATAATTTTACGTCTCTATATGAACCATTTTAATTGCTATATATGAATAGGCAGGTGAAAAAAGTGGTGTGCCTTTTTAATTAAAGGAGTCTCTCCATTTTTTCAATCAGGTCTTCCTTTGTAAAAGGTTTATTCAAGAAAGCATTAATACCCGCCTCAGTTGCTTCCAACAATATTCCTTTACTGCCTTCAGAAGTGATCATGATAATTGGAATATGCTTAATGTTGTCATCAGCCCTGACCTTTCGGACAAACTCAATGCCGCTCATACCAGGCATGTTGTGATCAGTAATGATCAATCCAAATGATTTTTTTGATAGAGCATCCAGAGCGGAAGTTCCTGATGATGCTTCTGTAATATTTTTTAACCCGATTTCCTTTAGCACATTTGTACAAATGCGTCTTGCAAATTGAAAATCATCGACAACGAGAATATTTGTCTCTAAATCCATATTTACCTCCAATAATTAAATAGTTTAGTTATAGATAGTTAGAAAAAAACAAGTCAAATTAAAGTGGAAAAATTATAGCAGGACTATGAAAATTTCAATTTCAATTTTTTCAATTGATCGCTGAAATCATTGTTTCCATCATCAGTTTTTTTTGAAAAATTTTCCCATCCTTTTTCATTATCTTCATCACCTGGACCAAGTGCAATTTTTCTTTCATCAAGATGAATTTCTTGTATCTCAACTTTGATTGAATCACCAATATTAAGTCTTTCAATGCGTGTGGGCTGAGAATGTTTCTTTATTGCAGACATTGGCAATAAACCTGTGATACCAGGAACAAGCGATACAAAAAAACCAAATTTTTCTTTGCGCTCTATGGTGCCCTCTAGGATTTGTCCTACGCTATATTTTTCACTTAAACCAATCCAGGGATCACCCTCAGCATCTTTCATGCTCAAAGAGATTTTTTTATTTTCCAGATCAATATTTTTAACAACAACATCCACCTGATCCCCAATATTTACAACGTCTTCAGGTTTCAATATTCGCTTGACATAACTCATTTCACTGATATGAACCAACCCTTCGATTCCTGAAACAATTTCGACAAAAGCGCCAAAATTCATGCATTTTTTTACTGTACCTTTAAAGCGGTCTCCCACTTTCACAGAAAGTTTTTGAGTCCAGGGATCGCCCTCAACCTGTTTGATTGAAAGGGCAATTTTGTACTGACCTTTCTTTTTGCCATCAGCAATAGATAAAATTTTAACCTTGACTTTTTCCCCTTCGGTAAGGGCTGTTTGAATATCGTCAACACGAGACCAGGCAATTTCAGAGATATGCACCATTCCCTCAACACCTGGAAACAACTCAACAAATGCACCATATTGCATCAAGCGGGTAATGGTGCCATCAACAATTGACCCCTGAGGATGATTTTGAAAAAATTCATCTTTTGCAGCTTCCAACTCCAGGCTCAATAATTGACGTCGGGAAACAACGATATTGCGTCCACCATTTTCATAAGTGACAATCTTGAATCGATAGGTATTGCCGATATAATCCTCAGGGTTTTGGATAAATTGTGTATCCATTTGAGATATTGGGCAAAACGCTCTTTTCTGTAACATTTCAACATAAAAGCCGCCTTTGCACTGTTCTCTCACCTTGCCTTCAACAGGCATTGACATACGATAGGCATCCTCTAATTGATTGGCACTTCCTGCGCCAGAAAGGGCTTTGGATAGCCTGATTTCATGTTCAGTAATGGATACTACATAAAGATCAATAGTATCACCTTTTTGAAATGGCATTGCCATATTCTCATCGAGCAATTCATTTTTATCTACCGCACCATCAATTTTTGTACCTGTGTTTACAAACACTGTGTCCATTCCAATTGAAAGGATTTCTCCGCTTATTTTGTCTCCAACGCGGAGTTCATCATTTGATGCAGATTCATACGATTCTAACAAATTGGCGAAATCTTCATTGTTATCATCAATTGTTTCGTCATTTAAGGGATCTGTCATGGTTATTACACTCCTGAATGTTTTGTTTGGCGTAATCTATTGATAACACTAAGGGATGCTCTGAAAATAACGTCTCTATTTATTGATATTGTTCGTTTTGAGGTAATGGGCTGAAGATACGCAACATGATACGTCTCTTCGACTCTTTGTTGTACGCTCAATATAAAATGAGTATGTTATTTTTCGAGTATTTCTAAGGGTATTTTGAAAATAGTTAAACAGGTTTACATACATCAAACTATTTTCAAAAATTTTGTATTACCATTAATTTATGAATAATATCATAATTGATATCGAATGTCATATAAGATTGTAATTTTTTCATTTTAGCGCCAAATGAATTAATTATTCTTTGCACATCGGGCATTTGAACAAATATGCGATTAAGAAAATACTAGAAAAAAATATCTGTTTAATGATACTTCCCTAAACCACCAAAGCCAGAATCGCAAAAAAATCGATAGCCAATAAGGTAAGTGAAACATCATGCCTGTGACCTGTAACCAGCTTAATAACAGTCCAACTCAAGAAGCCCCAAATAATTCCCTGCGTGATAGAATAAGTCAAAGGAATCAATACCAGCGCCAGAAAAGCAGGGATTGCATTGTCCAGTTGATTCCAGGTAATATCAGCCACTGGTTTCATCATAAATACTCCCACTAGAACAAGAGCAGGTGATGTTGCAATGGCAGGCACCATTGATAACATGGGTGACATAAACATAAATGGTAAAAATAATAAGCCACTTACAACTGCTGTAAGGCCTGTACGTCCTCCCTGCTCTATGCCTGTTGCCGATTCAATATAGCAAGTGCCAGAACTTGTGCCCAAAAGACCAGATAATGTCGTTGACAAACTATCAACAATAAGTGATTCTTTAATATTTCTAGGCTCACCTGTGCTATCTTTTATATCTCCTGCCTCTGCCACACCAACGAGTGTAGAGAGACTGTCAAACATGTCTGTAAATAAAAATGAAAATATGACAGGAATCATGGCAAACTTCAATGATCCAAGAAAATCCAGGCAAAAAATCAAGCTAAGATCCGGCATAGCAAACAATCCATGCCATGTCACCATCGTTATTGAGCGATCTCCCCAAACACGCCCAATAGGAATTGATGCCAGTGTTGTCATTACAATGCCTATGATCAACGCGCCACGAACACGAAATACAAGCAGAATAGCAGTTATCGAAAGCCCAAAAACAAATGTTAGGGTAATGGCGTTCATTGGACCAGGGCCTATGATAGTGGCAGGATTTGCAATCACAAAGCCTGCTTTTGAGAAACCAATTAATGTTATGAACAATCCGATACCACCTGCAATGGCAAATCGAAGCTGCCGGGGAATGGCCCGGACAATCAATGTACGAATATTAAATACTGATAAAAGTAAAAAAATAACCCCTGACCAGAATACTGCACCCAACGCTACTTGCCAGGGAATTTTCATGCCAATCACTACAGAATATGTAAAAAAAGCATTCAATCCCATTCCTGGCGCAAGAACAATGGGATTGTTTGCGTATATCCCCATGGCTATGCTGCTAAAGGCGCTGATCAAGACAGTTGCAGTTAAAATTCCATTGAATGGCATACCTGATTCAGAAATAATTCCCGGATTTACAACAATGATATACATGGTTGCTAAAAACGTTGTTACGCCCGCGAGAATTTCTGTTCTGACAGTTGTCTTATTCGATGATAAATTAAATAAACGTTCAAACATAGTGTCTCCCAATTATTCCCAATGTATTCCAATTATATTCTATTCAAAAATTCGACAGCAAATTCATACTCTTTGTTTCCAGTTTTTTGGCCCTCAACATCTAAAAAGCTGGCCAGTTTTCCACCAACAAGTGGAATATTGACCTTTATTTCATAAGTTAAAATATTCTCACTGCCTTCATTGGTGGGTTGTAAGACAATATTACCTGCCATCTGCATTGGCAGTCCCTTAGCTTTGACATCAACCACGCCTTTTTTTACAGGTTCTTCAGATAATGTCCAGACCTCTTTTTGGACAATCGTTGTGGTTGGATTGAGAAATCTTTTTGCAAAGCCTGGTATTTCCGCATTAATATCACGTTCAGTATGAATGATGAACGTACCATCTTTTTCACCATATTCGAGGAATTTCAAATTCGTTGCGCCTACAGATGCATATTTTTGTTCAATGAAATCTTTTCTTGTGAATACACCAAACACAGTTTCTACATCAAAGGAATATGGATACCTGACTGTTGTTGTTGCCATAATAATTCTCCTATATTTTTTCAATAAATATTAAAATTGTCATCTGGTTGCCTGTATCAGGTATTATATTCTTTCAATAATGTCAATTGATAATGTGAAATGAGGGGGCGCATATCAATTATGTATTCACAATCCGCCTGATAATTTTTCCTTTATAAAATAATTAATATTGATAGATAGTTTCGATGTGACCACATTACTCTCCTTATTTAAATCAATAGGGTTATGAATTCATGTAACAGGCGAAAGGATTTATAAACAGTGATCAATATTCAATTTTTGAATATTTTGGGTAACGTCATTTTTGATATTTGCTTTTTTTGCCACTTGAATATATTGCTGAACACCTTTCATCTGAGAATCAGACTGTGTGCATATCCATTGAGTCAATTTTTCCAGCGCTTTGCCAGATGCAATAATTTCTCTTGATAAATGAACACCTTTTGGAATATCAGCTGTTTTTCCTGCCGTGTATAAAATGGCCCCTGCGTTAAAACATGTAATATCAATACATTCTTCATGCCCCTTACCGCTGATTACTTCCAGAAAACGAACACGTTCTGTATTGATGTCCCCTGTTGAAGCAATTTTATCATATGTTGTTCTTTTTAATCCAACATCTTCTGGTGTTATGGTATAACAGGCATCTTTATGATCAGATGAAAATTCATAAACAATACTTTCACCAATCGTTGAAAGTTCATCTATACCGCCATCATTGTTATCATCTTTTCCATGCACAACGAGACCTTTTTCATATCCTATTTCTTTCATAACGCATGCCACTTTTTCTACAATATCTTGCGAAAATACGCCTCGTAATGCATGTGTTGCCTGATAAGGGCTTGCCAGTGATGCGGCAATATTTAAAGTCGAACCAAAACGAATCTGGCTGAGAATTCTAGCCAGGGATTTTTGATGAATTTTGTGACTCATGCCATTGAACAAGCCAATATTGGTATGAAGGATACTTTTTTGTACCAAAGAGACATCACATGCCACATTAAGTCCGATTGACTCAAGAATGTCAACAGTTCCACATGATGATGTCAGCGCTCTTGAACCATGCCTGGCAAGTCGAACACCATGAGCTGCAGCAACGATTCCGGCAGCCGAGCTAACATTAAACGTTTTCAATTGATCCATTCCAGTACCAGAATTTTCAAAAACAATGTTACCCAGATTCTTATTGATTTTAACAGTATCATAATCAACAATTGCCTTCCACGCCCCTGCAATCTCTTGAGGTGTTTCACCTTTTGATGTCAACGCTGCAAGGAAAGCCCCTTGATGTAAGTCGGGCTGCATATTACATAAGACCTGTTTGAACATCATGTAACACTCATGCTTTGACAGGTCTTCTTTATTGATAAGTCGTTGTATATTTGATCCAAAGGCTTTTAATGTTTTATTATTCATAATTTATTTGTCCTCTTTTAATATATCATCTTGTATTTTATTTGAGTGTAACCAAAATTGACTGTGAAATAAAATTTGCCCATCCTTTTTGAACCAGGATTACGCTGAAGATGATGAATAAGATGAAAAAAAACACTTTAAAATCATCTTATTCATCTTTTTCAGCGTAATCCTGGTTCAAAAAACGATAATAAACTTTGCTCCGGCAGTTTTGGTTACACTCATTTTATTTACATGTGTATGTACAAGATTTCTAAGGATACAAATGGACTTTCATACACTTTCGGTATTCAACAAGATCCAGCGCCTGTTCAAGGTCATACAATGGCAATTTATGCGTTATCATATCATTTACAACAATTTTGTTTTGAGACAGATAATTCAAAGCTGCCACTCCATGTCTATAACAACATCCATATGCGCCAACGATACTCTGTTCCAGATAATGAATTTTATTGAAATTAACAGGAATGATTTCATGAGGTTTTAAAAGTCCAGAAAAAATAACAAGTTTACCTCTTGGATTGAGATGCTGAATGGCTTCATGGTATGCTTTTTGATGACCGACAGCAACAACACAAATATCAAAATTATGATCTTCAGGACATGTTGTAAAACCATTAATGAAGGACCTGCGTTTTTCATCAGGTTCAATTGAAACAGGAAATGCGCCCAAAGCTGAAGATGCTCTTGACAGCAATGTCCCGGCAGGCCCTGCACCCCATATACCAATTGTTTTTTCTTTTGCGATGCCGCCTAACTCCAAGGCATTTAAACAACAGGATAGTGGCTCTGCAAATACAGCATTTTCCATACTAAGGGAATCCGATATTTTTATGACAGTTTTTGATGGCACAGTAACATATTCAGCAAAACCACCATCTCGATGAAATCCCATAATTTTCATATGTGTGCATAAATTTTCAGCTCCAGATAAACACTGAGGGCATTTGCCACACCACAATCCGGGATAAACATACACGCGATCTCCAATGTCCAAATATTGAACATTCTTTCCCTTTTCATGTATGGTTCCAACAACTTCCTCACCGGGAATTCGTGGTAATACAAGGTCTCTGTGGCCATGTTGAATAATTTTAAGATCAGTTCTGCAAACGCCTGTCACATGAACCTTAATTAAAACCTCATCACTCCCTGGTGCTTGAATATCAATATCTTTTTTCTCAAACGCTTTGATCTTAGTGATTTGAATACACTTCATGTTTATTTGCTCCTTAGGAATTCTCTGAAAATAAGTTCCCCATTTAAAAATGCTTGACTGTTCAACAATTTAAAATCAAGCATATGCGTACCAAACTTTTCATTTTTGTTTTTGAACCAGGATTACTGAAGAAGATGAATAAGATAGATGAATTAAAAGTGTTTTAATTCATCTTATTCATCTTCTTCAGTGTAATCCTGGTTCAAAAACAAAATAAACAATTATTAAATGAGGAACTTATTTTCAGAGATTTCCTTAATAATAATGTTTCACCCAAAAAAAAAGGGTTCTAATAGCTATTCAAAATAGCTATTAGAACCCTTTTCCATAAGATTCTAATTTATTTAGAATTTTTAAGTCGTCTTCTGACTTCCGGATCATCCAAAAGCTCAAACCTTCCCATTATGATACCTGATACGTTCAATAACAGTGGATCAATTGAGCCATGTACTCGGTTACAGCGGCGGGACCGTCATGGATTTTCACCATGTTCCGATACTTAAAAATATGTAATTTTATGTTTCAGTTCGGGATAAAAATGGAGTCGCATTCTAATAGCGGGTAAGGAAAGAAATTTCAAGAAAGAATAGTTCATTAATTAATAATAAACATGCGGCCCCATTCCCACGTATATTTTTTTTAATTATTATAATTGTCTCTTGATTGCTTGTATCAGGTATTATATTCTTTCAATTATGTCAATTGAAAATGTGCATTATTTAATAACCTGAGGAAACCTCTGAAAATAACGTCCCCATTTATTGATATGGTTCGTTTTGAGAAAAATGTACTGTGGAGATGTCGCATGCTAAGTCTCTACACGACCTTAGTTTTTTGCAAGATCAAGATAAAATGAGTATGTTATTTTTCAAGCACTCCTAAGCAAACAAAAAGTATTATGAAAAAGAACCCTTTATTATCAGTAAGAAATCTATCCATTGATTTTCAAACAGATAAACAAAATATCCAGGCTGTTCGCAATGTTTCATTTGATATGTATCCAGGTGAAATATTAGGCCTTGTTGGTGAATCCGGTTCAGGCAAGTCTGTTACCGCAATGTCAATTCTTCGATTGATTCCCATCCCCCCGGGATCAATAAAATGTGGAAATATAGTGTATCAAGGAGAAGATTTGCTGCAAATTCCGGTTGATTCTCTCAGAAAAATCAGGGGCAATCGAATCAGCATGATTTTTCAGGAACCTATGTCATCATTATCTCCATTGCATCGCATAGGTTACCAACTGATAGAACAACAACAATTCCACCAGAAAATTGATAAACAGTCAGCCTGGGAACAGGCAAAGTATCAACTTCAACGTGTTGGCATTCCCGATGTTGATGAACGAATGTACAATTATCCCTTTCAATTGTCCGGAGGTCTTCAACAACGTGTCATGATTGCTATGGCATTTATGATGCATCCGGATATTATTATTGCTGATGAGCCAACCACTGCGCTGGATGTTACCATTCAAGCCCAAATATTTGACTGTATTTTGGAAATGAAAACAAAGCAAACTGCCATATTGATGATTACACATGATATGGGTGTCGTATGGAATATGTGTGATCGTATGATGGTCATGTATGCATCAAAAATTGTCGAACAAGGACCGGTCAAAGAAATTTTTAAAAAACCAGCACATCCTTACACAAAAGGTTTGCTGACATCAATTCCATCGCTAACTGATAAATCAAAAAAACTTCCTGTAATTCCAGGTCAGGTACCGGATATGTCGAGGCTTCCTGAAGGGTGCGCTTTTTTTCAACGCTGTCCTTTTGGCAAAAGCATTTGTCAAGAAAACCGGCCTCATTTAATTGAAATTGGACAAAATCGTCAGTCTGCTTGTTATATGGCCAAAGATCTCATGAATACATGATTCGCTTTGTAATCAGGACATTTTATTTGTTCTAAAACAGGATATGTGCTAATATTGACGACGAAAATGTTTTTCAAAAAAAATGGGATTTTTAGGGATCATAATAACAACAGGAAAATTCAATGACATTTATTAAAATTTGTGGCATAACGAACATTGAGGATGCACGCGCATCAATAGATATGGGTGCAGATGTGCTTGGCTTTGTTTTTGCTGAAAGCCCGCGAAAAATATCACCATCAACAGCCCAGAAAATAATTTCACAACTTCCTCCAAATCGACTTTATGTTGGTGTTTTTGTCAATCATACAACAGATCAAATAATCAAAATAAAAAAATTTTGCGGCCTGAATACAGTACAAATTCATGATGACATATCAGACATGGATCAAATAAAAAAAGAATTTCGCATTATAAAAGGATTTCGCGTAAAACCTGACAATCCAATTCCTCATTTAAGCGATCCCAATATCATTATGCTTCTGGATACATATTCCAAAACAGCACATGGCGGAACAGGAAAAACATTTGATTGGCAAAAAGCAATTGATATTGCTAAGAAACAGCCAATTATTCTGGCTGGCGGTCTGACACCAGAAAATGTCACTTTAGCAATTGAAACAGTGCGGCCATTTGCAGTTGACGTTTCGAGCGGTGTTGAAAAATCAAAAGGATTGAAAGACCATCAAAAAATAAGCGCTTTTATTGAAAAGGTACGCGCAACTAATCAAAAATATCAATCAAAGCAGAAATATCAAAGTATAATAGATTATTTCTTGCCAAATAATTCCTTTGAATAGCAATGTAGAACAGATAATATTTGGGGCGTATGTACAGTTTAGGGGAAATGAATTTCATACAAGGAATGCACGATCTCGGCAATTGCAAGAACAGCGTAGGGCTAAAGCCCAACGCTGAATTGAGAAAGGACGCTAAAGCGCCCTCAAT
>Ga0272440_1003539_pt1 | contig 11617 bp, 3 predicted proteins | sample SSMMMBAug17_FD_192440 | JGI IMG/M metagenome (GOLD analysis project Ga0272440, IMG submission 192440) | Marine sediment archaeal communities from Little Sippewissett salt marsh, Falmouth, MA, United States - SSM-MMB-Aug17 | ecosystem: Environmental > Aquatic > Marine > Wetlands > Sediment ... | reverse complement strand
ATCCCAACAATGCGACCAGGCATTGCTTGATCAAGATGATTGATTCCAACGTTGAGGGAAGCTGGAACGTGTCTTTTGAGGAACAAGACACCGGTCGTGAAGGATATGAAACATATCCCAAGTTGAATTATGATCTTATGGGGATTGAAGGTGTTTTTCGTGTTATGATTTATCCATACAAAGATGGTGATCCGATGCCTTTAGTGAGTGTTTTAGGGTTTAATCATTACCAGGTCAGCATTGGGGGGCAGGTGGATGAACTTGATTTTGATACGACTAATGGTGAGATGACGGGTTATTGGATACGACGGGATGGATTAACTATTGTTGGGCATGGTGATTATCTTGCACCGGAATAAATATTTGAATTTCAAAAAAGAAAAAAACATAAATTTTTTTTACGTTTTTGAATCATAAAGCATAATAGTCGATAGCGTGAAGCTCAAACCAAACTCCAACATACTTTGGTTGATGACCAGTTTTATAGAAATTGAGGTGGTTGCCTCATCCCATTGAGTTTTAAGGTTATTTATATTATATAAGGTCTATTTTGCGTAGTACAGCATGGCAGAAATAATGCCCCGGTTTATAATTTGCTGAACCACTGAAAAATTTTTTCGAGCTTCCTTCTTATGATCTCAAGTGATTTGTCAATAACCTCCATGGTTCAATTCTAAACTATCATAAACTTAATTATTCACCTGTTGTTTTTTTGTAATTTTTCCCTAAAAAATGATAGAGTATCTGATTTGATAATACAGAAATATAACACCCCCCACCACCTTCATCATTTTTAGGTGGTTTTGAAGTAGAAGGTACGACAAGCCCAGATGGATCAACAATTATTCCATTTGCAAGACCATCAGCATCACCATGCCCACCATCAACAAAATCAATAATTACAGACTTACTATTTTTTCTCATATGCTCGGAATAATCATACCACCCTTTAACAGGGTCATATTTGAACCATTGTGAATTATCGGGTATTGATGTATCGAAATAGAACTGAATTCTTGCTGTATATCCAGGATTATCTAAATATAGCTTAAAATTGATTAAACCATATGGCATGTTTCCAGGCTTATTCTTTTCATCATCAATAACACTCTTATTAGTTGTTTTAATAGTTGAGATATAACTTACATTCTCTAAAGCCTTAACACTGATCTGAGATTTCTGGTCTAAAGTCATAATACATTTAAATGTACCATCAATCTGTTCAACATCTGGGATGTTATTCTCATCCAGGTCAATTGTTTTATCAACTACTTCAAGATCATCTGGAATGCCATTCTTGGGGGAAATATCAATTGTATTTATTTGTGTTTTGAATGAAAACGTATCCGACCATTCTGAAGGTAAATAATGATTATCAAAAAATCTGACCCGCCAAAAATACTCTATGCCTTCATCTAAAATAAGGTCTTGTATCAATAATGATTTTTGGTTTGAACTATCAGTAATATCTAAAAATAAAAGGTTAAAATCATTTGTATTACTGATCTGCCACTGCGTACTCATATGATAATCTGCTTGATCTTTATCAACAAAGGGGTGCGAATTAGAAATTTTTAATTCAATAGGATAAGGCTCATTAATTGAACCATCAATCGGAGAAGATAAAACCGGTGCACTTGGCGCATGGTTACAAATAATACTAATGGAGCAAATATCGTTATCACTTAATCCATTTTCATCGATTACTGTTAACTGGAATTTTAAATATGCATTGTTTGGGCAAATTTGGGGTGAAATGAACCATGCTGAATAACTACCATTATTGCTCAGTGAAACATCTGGCCCTGATAACTGTATCCACTCAAAAGTCAGGCTATCTCCATCCTGATCATATGACTGCGAACCATCTAAAACTACATTTGTATTCTCATTTACCTCCTGATCTGATCCTGCATTTGAAACAGGTGGAAAATTATTAGCGCTTATAATTCTTTTTTGAAGACCTGAATAAGCTGCATTTCCTAGCTCATCTTCCGCATAAGCTCTTACATATAAGAATTGCCCAGAAAATTGAGACCAATCAGTTATATCAATAATTCCATTTGCCCCCTCTCCAAATTCAATCCAGTTTTTGATGTCTCTTTGTAATATATTATCTGTTTGTAATATACAGTATTGAAGTTTAATTGATTCCAAAGCAAGGCTGGTTAGGTCAGTGATGTTTACAGAAATTTGTTGTGGTCCAACCGCAATAATATCTTTAAATATGACCCAATCTGTAAATATTGGTGGCGTGGTGTCAACGATAATATTGCCTGTTTCTGATATCATTTCGTTAGTATTATCATTTTGAAAGAATATTGTGTATTGATAAGCGCCATCTTCAACAATTTCTCCATAGTTATCTTTGCCATCCCAGGTTACAGAATTATCGCCAGTTAAAACAGTTGATTTGTCTATAAGTTTTCTTATCAAATTATTGTTCTGATCAAAAATAGACACGCTTAACTCTGGTTTACCATGGATAGTTTTAAATAGGATTGTTGTTGTATCGTTTGACCCATTTCCATTCGGGGAAAAAGGATTTGGCATTACTTGAATGTCCGCAAGTTGTATTTGTGAGGTTAGCCAAATATTCCAAGTACCATTTCGGGTGGACTGGAATGCTACTGTGTTATTTATAGGAGATTTAATAGGTTCTGTATCCCACCACATGTTATCATTTAAAATAAAATTTTCTTTAGTACTGCCATTTTTATTTACAATATAAATTGAACTTGAGCCATTTGATAAAGTGGAGGCAAAAAGAATTTCATTATTGTCCGCCCAGGTAGGGAATCTATCAAACCCACCATTAGTAATGCTATTTTCTAAATTTTCATTTATATTTATGTATGCAACATCATCCTGATAAAGTGATTTTGTAAAAACAAGCATTAAACCATCGGGTGACCAATGTGGTTCAAGATTGTATTGGATAGAATTAAATGTCAATTGGTTTTCAGATAACGATTGTATATCAATGTTCCATAATTCACCTTCCCTTGAAAAAGCAATATTGTTTCCATCAGGGCTCCATGCTGGATGAGAATCGTCAAAATTTTCGGATGTTAACTTTAATAGTTCATTATTGTCCAAATTAATCATATAAAGATGATCATAGCCATCTCGATTTGATACAAAGACAAGTTTATTGTCAATAGGCGAATAAGCTGGGTGATGATCGTCAGCTTCATCATTAGTTATTTGCTGTGCGGATTCATTTAATTCAGCATAGTCATCTGCTTGAATAGTCCAGATATCTTGATTTTGAGTTCTTTCTGACATGAAAGCAATTCTATTTCCATCAAATGACCATGATGGCGACATCCCGCCTTTTGTTGTAAGGATGGTTAGGTAACCTGGATCAAATTTTGAATAATCAACTGTCCATGACCAGGAATATATAATGCTCAGCGTATTTCCGGCATGATCACTTGCTGAGATTAGTTTGGCATTAACTGTTTCACCATTTTTCCAGTGTTTAGGAGTATCGTTAACTTTCCATAATTCAAAATGCAGGACTTTTGTTTGTTCATCGAAATATAGCCCACCGGAATTTATGTCATATTGTACATTATTTATTTCCAATACAATTGAATCAGGGTTGACACCACTTCCATTATTATCATTTATCATAATTTGAACGTCAAGATCTCCAGATTTACTATTGTCTCCTGGTTTTGGTGTACTTGCGACAGGGCCTTCAGTATCTATAAGGATTTTATAATGGTTAGGTGGACCAAAGTTTCCACCAGCATCCAAAGATCTTACATGAAAATACCATATCCCATCTGGAACATCATTATAAGTAACAAAAGTGTTTGCCCCCTCAGTTGTCGTATCAGGCATTGTATCTGGAACTTGATCAAAAACATAACTATATTCAATCGTACTCAAATCGTTTGGTATCCAAGAAAAAGTTGGATTATTCTTTGACTGTCCGCCAGCTGTAATAATAAAATTATCAATAAAATATGTTGTATCCTTGGTATTTTCATCACCCATTTTTAATTCAAGCCAGGCAGGAAGGTTATAATCTGCCAAAAATAATTCTTCAACAATATAGTCTGTTTGATTTGGGTCATCTTTTCTTAACATATCATATAAATTAAACTCAGCATGGTGCCATTGATTATCCTGAATAATGTTGTTAACTTTTCCAATAGTACGATATAAACACTCAGTAAACGTTTCTACTGTTTTTGGGTCGTCTGTAAATACTATTTCTTTTAACATTCCATTAACATTAGCAATTAAATTCAATTTTAAATTGTCTGGTATTTTATAATCAAAAGAAATAACAGGATACTGTTTTGCATCAAAGGGTTCATCTCTAACATAACAGGCAAAATCACCTCCTTCATTAGTATTGACTAACTTAAGAGAATAGACGCCTGAAGAGGTTGCTTCTTCAGTTCTTAATAATGAAGCACCATAGGTTTCGCTCATATTGTTCCATTCACTGAACTTCAGATATATTTCAAAAGTATCTTGTACTAAAGATGGGTGAGTGGCGGAAGTTATGATTGGTGCATTTGGTGGTACTGTATCTTTCGTTTGGATCGAATCACTCAAATTCAAATAATTTACTGATATCGTATCAGTTTGATCTGATGAAGCTCCTATTGTCGCAAGTAATTCAACGCTATCACTACCCACAAATACAGCGCCCCTGAAAACCCCACTTGCTGTAGACGTTTCTAATAATGGCACCTTAATCCCATCTGGATTTGTATGATTGTTTTTTACAATAATATCAACAGTATCTATTTTTTCAGGGTTGACATCATCTCCAACAAGTTCAATGTATAAAAAATCACCAAGATTAACAGGGTCATTCATGTCTTGTGAAAAATCGCTGGTTTTAAATGAGATGGAATATGCATTTACAGATTGTGTTTGAATATATTCAACAAAGACCGGGTCAGAGAATTGACTGGCATTGTTTTGTGAATCTATGGATCGCGCAGTTATCTGATTATTTCCATTTGATATTTTTATCCCAGATATTAGAAATAGTCCAGAATCTTCGTCTGTCTTAAATAGACCGATATTTTCATCATTTACAAATAATTCAATCGATATACCAGGCGTTGATTCCCCCGCCACTGTTATAAAGTCTAAAGAAATAGGTGATAATTGTTCATAAATTATCGGTCGATCAGGTTGATTTCTCATGATTGCATAAAAAGCTTTATAATGACTGAGACTATTTATCTTGGTTGTAAAACAATTATTCTGTAGATCAATTTCAGCGTCAGCATAAACCCATTGATCAGTAACAGTATTCCATTTAAATAGATTAATACTTGATTCAGATACGTTATTTAGGTCCTGCTCTTTATAAAAAACTTTTAATGAGCAAGATTTTATAAACTGATAGCCAGGCGGTTTAAGTTGATAAATCTTGCCAATAAACTGATATTTGGATGAATCTACAGGAGGTGCATCTGATGATTCCACTGATTGAATTGAAAATAAATCATAATCATCTGCTATTGAAGCGTATGGAAGATTTAGAATAAAAAGACCATCATTGCTTAAAATCTTACTTTTCCATCTGCCAACAACTTTCGACATGTCAATTTGTACTTGATCCTGAGAATTCTCTCCTTCGGCATTAAATACAGTTAAGCGAATTGTGTATCGATCCATTGGTACATAATAGTCATCACCCGCACCAGCCCATGAAACAATTTCAGCAGTATGCCATGTTGCAAGGTTTCCATAAACAGTTCTTGAAGGTGGAATTGGCTTGTACCTATCATATCTTTCAGTTTTGGAAGTAAGGAGAGTTCTCCATTCCAAAGGTGTATCCCCTATGCCGTATTCAACTTTGTATTTTTCAAAATTTTTAGCACAAGCAGAGCCAATTATTGGAACAGAATATGAGACTAATGAATTTTGTGATGGTATTCTAATATTTGCATAAATATCTAATATATTAATTACGGCACAGGCAGGTATCAGTTTTAAAATTGAATCATCTTCTTGCCTGATTAAAACTGACCCATCATTGTTCACAGAAACTGCAACAGGGTCAACAAAATGAATTCTTTGATCTAACCCGTTCGTTGAATTTAATGATGGCATGTGATTGACAAGATGTCCGAATCGGTTAAATTTTAAAAGAATGCTGCTATTCTTTTCAATAATATAAATATTGTCATTTTCATCAAGACCCAAAGCGATTGGCTGAAAATTGTCCAGGTGAACATTATCCCCACCAATTGTAAAAAGCAGATCTCCTGAAGAATTGTATTTATTAACTTTATTGGTAACAGAATGAATTTCAAATCGATTTCCTTCAGAATCAATTACAGTGTCTTGTTGTTCTACAGAATCTATTGATGATGGCTGATCAGTTGATAAACAATATGAATTGCTATCAATAAAAAGGTTATCAGAGGACGTTATTTGTAAATAATAATTTCCATTAGACACATGATATCCACTTTCGTTTGTAGAATCCCATGTTAATTGATACGTTCCAACTTCTTTGTAATCATCCTGTAATGTTTTTACCAAATTATTATTGTTGTCATATATACTGATGTTCACATTTGAAGGATTGGAAATAGTATATGAAATATCATATTCTGAGTGTTCATCTGAACCAAGCTTAGATGCATCAAGCCATGTTTTTTTCTGTGTCTCATAGTGATCAATGCTTTTAGTCGTTTTATCCCAAAAAACTTTACCCCCATAATTTAAAAATGCAATTCCTTTTATTTCCGTGCCAGCCAAACCAAGCAAGTCTGCAACAATTTTTAGTCTAATCCATTTACCCTTTGGTGGTAATTGGCCCATATAATAAAGGGCTGATGAACCTGGTTCTTCACTTACAGGAATAAGATTATCTCCCCAGTATGCGCGATGTGCACTATCTCCATCATTAATATAAAATTGAAGCATGATTTGTTGAGGTGGTTTATCAGGGTCTAAATATGCATATTGGATAATATTTTCATTTGGTTTAATGACATAAGTATTATCCGCATGAATAAAGCAATGCCCGTTAACACCTTCTTGGTATGGATTTGAATGGGATTTACTCCCATTATATACAATAGTGCTATCCCATTCCCACTCATTCAGGATTGTAGAACCTGATGGAAGTTCATCATCAATCCAAACTTCTGGGAGGTCATAAATTTGAACCTGGTTATTCGTGCCAAAAAATTGGTTTTGCTTAATAGAATTTATATAAATCGAATGGTTAGAATTTTCTCTATCTAATACAAAGGGTATTTCTTTTGTCGTATAATTATCTGCATGATCAGTCGCAAGTAAATACATTGTGTAATTGCCATCTTGTAATTCAGTCGTATTAATAACTCCTAACGTACCTTTATGAACATTTTTTCTTTTAAAAACATAAAAAATATTTTCATTATCATTATAACAAGTTATTCGATAAGAATGTAAATTTTCATCAAAAACACTCCCTATAATTTCATATTCATCATATTTATTTAGATTTGCTTTTATATGATCTATTTGAATTGTTGGCAATATGTTATCAATTACAATAATTCCCATTTGAGACCAATGATTCCTTGAATTCATAGCATTCATATTAGTGATCAAAAAATAATACTTACCATCTTCGACTAAAGTGTTTGTTTCATCTGTACCGTCCCATTGTTCAAGTTGAGTTCCAGCATCTCTTAATTCATTACTTAAGATTGTTCGTACAATTTCACCATTATAATTGTAAATAATCAATGATATTAAGGATGATTGTGAAAGATCGTATTCAATATCTACTGTATCATTCATAAATCGACTTGATGTCGGAGAGCTATATCTTGTAATTGTATGAAAAGATTGTTTATACACTTTACCATGCATTTGCAAAAATGTTGGATCAGGATTGTCATAATCCCCTCCTCCACCTGGTGGAAATGGAAAAGGTGGCCAAGGTAAAGGGGGAAATGGCCATGGAGGAAATGGGGGGAAGGGACCTGGTGGCCAAGGTGGCCAAGGTGGCAAAGGTTTGGGGGGTGGATCTGGATCTGGCGCTGGCTCTGGTTCTGGCTCTGGACTTGGGTCTGTACCTGGATCTCCCGGATTTGGACCTGTACCTGGATCACCTGGGCCATCTGGAGGAGGTTTATTTGGGTCTGTTGGATATGGGTCTTCTTTATCATTCCAGTCATCTCCATCAGAATCTTTCTTATCTGGGTCCGTACCTATCTTCTTTTCTTCACCATTAGTAAGGCCATCTCCATCATTATCTAAGTTATTTGGATCTGGTTCAATTGTAATTGGAATTGATAATGGAGTTGAAAAATCAATTTCATCTCCAAAGACTGGTGAAAGGGAATAGCTTGATTTTATATCAAAAAGTTCACATGGATCAGATGATAGACTAACTCCACCAGAAACCTCAAGCGATATGTTGTTGAGATATATATCGCCTTTTGTCGACGTTATTAAGATTTCGCCATATCCATCTTGTTGTGCTTGAATTTCTATAGAAAGAGTGTCGTTAGTATAGTTTTCGCTAATAATCTTAGCAATAGAATTTGAAATACTAACTCTAATATCAGTTATACTGTAAACAAGGGATTTTATATTAATATCAATACTAATTATATGTTTCTTATTTTCAAATATAAATTCTTCAGTAATTCCCTTATTAATTACTTTTTTTCCTTTCATGTTAATTTCAAAATTGTTTTGTCCCAAATTAATTGTTTTCTTGTTATTCAATTCTATTTTTTGAGTATCATTAGGAATTACTTGTTTTAAATATTCCTTTATTAAGTCTGTAATATCACTAAGAAAATTTGCAATTGCGTTTTTAACAACTTCATTAATTTTATTTACGATATCAGAATTATTATTTTTTATTTCTTCACAGAGCATTTTATATATTATTTTAACATCTATCAATGATACATTACAGCCTTCTTTCATTTGAATATATATTACTATACTATCATTGTTAATATTTAATTTAAGTATCTTACCAAAAGCTTCATTGCTATAACCAATTCGAATTAAACCATTTTCATCAGTAATAACTTTTAAAAAATTACAACTATCTAATTGTAAGTTAGTATTAATACCTTTTAATGGAGCATTATTTGCACTAAGTATAAACTCACTAATGCCATAGGTATTCTCTAGTGGGCAACTTATTTGTGTTTGAATTGGGCAATAACCAATTTCATTAGATATTGATGTTTGTGGATTGACAAAAATAAAAAAAATGATAAAAAATATGAATAAAAATTTATTCATATTTATATTAGACTTCTTTAAGCTATTATTAATTAACATATCTATCTATCCTTATGATTATAATAACAAAAAAATAAAGACATTATTTTTCAAAAAGTTAAAAGTTATAGAGAGAAGATGTATTCTTTCCAGTTAATAAAATATAACCATTGATCATTAGTAATTTCATTTTTTCATTAAATTGTTCTGAAAAACAAACTCGTTTTTCTTTATGATATATTAAAAGAACACTCTGAAAGGAATTGAAATTAGATTGTGAATTAAGTAAAACAATAATTTTTTCATTTACTTGCAAGTAATCAATTGCTAAGATATAAAAAATATCTAAGTCAAAACGATCAGGTATGCTATATTTGTTAACAAAATCGTTTGTATCGTTATTAAGTAAATAAATGGTTTTATTCGAATTAAAAACAGAATGTTTCCCCTCGTTTGTTATAGAGCAATTCTTATTACCTTGCATAATTGTTTTTTGAAAGACTGTCATACCAGTCGTTGTATTAAATAATACAACTTCATTTCCTGCGGCATAAATCAATAACTGTCCATTTTGTGAGCAATCAAAGACAGTATTTAGTCCTTTATGATTTATAGCCCACAACAATTTCCCAGAATTATTAAATATATAAAAAGTGCCTTGCATTTCCCCTTTTTCAAAATAATCCAAATGAAGAAAAATTTTTTCACCATTATCTGAAAATTGTGTGCTTGCATGTTTAAAGCCTTCAAGTCTCTGATTATTTATCATTGTTCCAACGTCATCAAAAAAATGTATGGTATTTAAATATTTAGATATAACTACAAGTTGGCTTCCATCATAGGAAAGCTGCATGGTTATTAAATGCGATAAAGCTGATGGCTGAGGAATATGTATGAAATAATTTTCATTTATAATATCATCAAGTTTCTTTAAATAAATGTCTGACCCTTTCAACACAGCAAGTGTAGAACCATCTTTTGAGATTGTCGCTTTATCATAATCATTTAAGCGTATTGTGTTTATTATTTCTCCTTTATTATTAAAGCTGTATACATTATTTTTTGTTAAAACTGTTGATAATGGGAATCTGTATTTTTGATGATTTGATCTTTCAATTAAATCACTTGTCTCAACAATATAACTATCAAAACTTTTTTTCCATATGAGTTCTGGCACTGCCTGGACAATTTCACAATTTAATACCATACAAATAAGAGTTAACATGTTAATTTTAAAAAATAAATATCGTAATTTCATTTGTGATATTGTTATCATTATTGAGTATTCCATTTATAAGTGGCAATTGGCATTGCTTTTATTTTGCTCGTTTTTAAGCTCTCACTTCCATAAGAATCCACAGCTGTAACAATGTATGTGTATTCTTTACCGTTTATCAGCCAGTAATCAGTAAAAGAGTTACTCAATATTGTGTTAGTATTTAACTTTTTGTTATCTCTATAAATATTATAGCCATGTATATCTGATTCTTGATTTTGGTTCCAGGAAATTGTGATGCTTGTGTCATCGGTTGATTTGTTAATATTTTCTGGTGGGTTAGGTATTGGATCAAGCATTACTATCATTGAATAACTGTTTACATCTGAATTACTTAAACGAATTTGTAATAAATTTTGGCCTTCATTAAGTTTAATATCAGATAAACTAAAAAGTCCAGTTGTTGATGCAGTGCATGTTTTGCTAAAGGTATTATTGACAACCAATTCAATAATAGCCTCAGATTTCGACATGCCGCTAACAATAATAACTGAATCCACAACAATCGAATTATTTTTTGGTGATGTAATTAAAAATTTATCAGAAATATTATCGCTATCCCATTCACATATAAATATCCCTTCACATTCCTTAGGAATATCATTCCAAGCGTTGGAAGTAATATAACTGTGAAGAAAATCTTCATTTCCAAGATTATTGGGTTCACCATTTTTCCAGTTTGTAAAGCGCCACTCTTCACCTGTAATCCATTCCCATTTACCTTCTTTTTTTTCATCAGTACCTCCTAACCAACAATAAGTAGTTTTGGAATTGGAATCACTGATTAGCTGATAAAATATAAAATCATTTTCCTCTTTTGAAGTTATTGTTGATAGATACCCACCAAAATTTTCACAGTATTTTTTTGAATCATGCCAGCTTATAATTTGATCAATACGTTGATAATAATGATTATTAGAATTATTGAAAATTTTATCAGAATCAGCTATTGCTGATATGATAGTAGAAAAAAATATAATAAATATAGTACATTTTTTTGTGATTGTTACTTGTTTCATAAATTAGCTCTTACCGAATAATCAATTATTGAATAGTCCATTTATAAGTGGCAACTGGAACAGCTTTTATTACGCTCGTTTTTAAGCT